>Ga0265294_10009440_pt1 | contig 11253 bp, 9 predicted proteins | sample MunlanPumphouse3_FD_192504 | JGI IMG/M metagenome (GOLD analysis project Ga0265294, IMG submission 192504) | Groundwater microbial communities from a municipal landfill in Southern Ontario, Canada - Pumphouse #3 | ecosystem: Environmental > Aquatic > Deep subsurface > Groundwater | place...
AGCCTTGACGATTTCTTCGGCGGATCCGAGATCTTCGGCACTGGGTTTCCACATGGAACGGATTCCTGTGTCGGTAACTTGGAACCCTGCATCCGCAAGCTCCTTTTTCAGTATATCGACACTCTCACCGCTCCACCCGTAGCATCCGAACGCAGCCGCCCTTTTGTTCTTGAACTTCAGGGATTTCATGAATCTTATCGCGGTGCTCACGCCCATCATTATGTCGCGGCTGATTGTCGGGGATCCGACGGCAATCGCTTTGGATCTGAACACTTCCGTCATCATTTCACTCATGTCCGATTTGGAACAGTTGAACATTCTTACCATGGTGTTCGGACTGACTTCGGATGCGACTCTGGATATTTCCTGGGCTATGGCGGCGGTGCCTTCCCACATGGTATCATACAGAATCGTGAGCTGATCTTCCTGGTAATTGTCTGCCCATTCCACATACTTCTCGATAATCTGCATGGGTTTGTCCCTCCAGATGACTCCGTGACTTGTGGCAATCAGATCTATCGGAATGTTCAGCGCTTTGATTTCAGCAATCTTCTTGGTTACCAAAGCGGAGAACGGTGACAGAATATTGGCGTAATATTTCATTGCCTCATATTCGAGCTTGCACTGATCTGCGGTGTCGTTGAACAATCCGCCCACGGCATAGTGCTGTCCGAAGGCATCGTTGGAGAACAGGATGTTGTCCCCCGTCAGATAAGTGGCCATACTGTCCGGCCAGTGAAGCATCGTCATCTCAACGAAAATCAATTTCTTTCCGTTTCCCACATCCACGGAATCTCCGGTCTTCACAACTCTGAAATCCCAGTTGTTTCTGCCATACTGTCCCTCTATGCTTTTTACGGCGTTGGCGGTACAGTAAATCGGGGTTTCCGGAATCTCTTTCATAAGGGCGGGAAGGGCGCCGGAGTGGTCCGCTTCACCATGATTCATGATTATGAAATCAATGTTTTCCAACCCCACTTCTTTCTTCAGATTATCGACGAACCCGTCGCCGTGAGGCGTCCATACAGTGTCTATTAACACGGTCTTTTCTTCTTCGATGAGGTATGCGTTTTGACTTGAACCGTCAGTGATGGTGTAGTCTTCGCCGTGGAATTTTTTAAGTTCCCAGTCCAGGTAGCCTACCCAGCTGACATTGTTTTTGATTGTACGTTTCATCATAATTCCTCTGATTCCGCAATCGGACTAGGATATTAAAATACGGTGCGTCAGGATTATAACCCCCGGACGAAAATTCCATGAATGTATCGGATTCCGACGTTCGTCTTTACAATCCCCGTTATTAACAGAATATATCTATTTTCAGAACATCCCCCGGGTATGGACGTCAGAATCAAATCGGCAGTACCGGGAGCGATTCTTTGGATGGTGTTCATAGTGCCCGCCGCGTACATGATTCATGTATCCGACTTCAGCGGAACCGAATCCTTTCTCGTGTTGTTGTTTGCCGCTTTCTCGGGAACCATAGCCACGGAGGGATATCACGAAATCGCGGGCCACCGGCCTTTGGGAACACTCAAAGAATTCTCGGCCATGACCCGTGAAGAACTTTCCATGTTCAACGGACACAGAATATCTCTGTTCAACGGGATTCTCCACCTGATTTCCGCCGTGATTGTAAGTGCTCCGACTTATCTGCGGGCGTATTTGTACGAAGATTACATTCTGGTTATTTTCTTCAGTCTGCTGATACCCATGGCTGTCATGTTGGCCGTCGGCAGTTATTTGGTCAATTACGGCAGACTGTTCAAAACGCCAGAAGGACGAAAGGCGGGCAGACTCAGAGACCCGGGAGCCGCCGCCAGAACCACGTTTTCATTGTTGATCGCGATAGGGGCATGTTACGGATTGGCGACCTTGTTTTCAATAGTATGAAGAAGCTTCCGAAATGAAATTCCGTCCCGATTCGACGGAATACAAGAGTGTGATTATGGTAGTCCTGCCCGGGTTCGAACCGGGGTCGCTGGCTCCAAAGGCCAACATGATTGACCACTACACTACAGGACTTTGAATGAGTTATCGGTTTCAGTTATTTAACGTTCTTCCGACAAAATATGTGGACGAACAACCTGTGATTTCCACGTCCAGGAATTTTCCCAACGGAAGGTCTTCCATAATGCCCACGGGTCTGTAATTGTCCGTTCTGGCTATGACGGTTCCCGGTTTGCCCTTTTCAGTGACAAGAACCCTAACGGTTTTTCCGATCATCGCTTCGTTGTTCGCCAGTTCGATTTCGCTTCTGACGTCGGTGAGTTCGGTCGACCGTTCTTTCAGAATCCTGCCGTTGATCGGTTTCATTTTCGCGGCCTTTGTGCCGGGACGCGAAGAGAAACGTGTGATGTTAACAGTATCCGCTTTCAGTCTTCTGAGCAGGTCAACACTCATCCGGTGATCCTCATCAGTTTCTCCGGGAAATCCCGCAATCATATCCGTCGCAATGCTCATATCGGGATATCTAGCTCTGATCAAATCGACGAGAGCGAAAAACTCCTCCACGGAATACATCCGCTTCATGCCATCAAGGATTCGGTTGCTGCCGCTCTGTACGGGAATATGTATGAACCTGTATAGACGCGGGTCTTTGAAAACATCAAGCAACTCATCCGCTATGGGCATCAACCAGTCGGGATTCATCATACCGATCCGTATTCGGTAATCTCCCGGCGTTTTCAGCATCAGGCGCAGAAGTTCGGGCAAACCTAAACCCGTGTCTCTGCCGTAGCAGGCGGTATCCTGCGCCGTAATCAATATTTCCTTGGCTCCCCCCGCAATCCTTTTGCGGAATTCCGCCAAAAGTTCGTCGACGGGATAACTGATCAGTTTTCCCCTGGCGAATCTGGTTATGCAATACGAACATGCTCCGAGACAGCCTTGGGCGATGGGAATGATGGCCGAAGTGCTCGTATCTTTGTGGTCCAAAGGATTCCAGCATCCGTATTTCGTTCCGACTTTGTCGGAGAATTCCGAATAGTTCTGAGGGGATATGATAAGGGAATCGGGAAGTCTGACGGAAATTCTTCCGGGCTGAACTTCGGCCATGCACCCGGTCACTATGACCTCTTTGCCCATGCTCCGAAGATCGGTCATCCGTTTGACCATCTTCTTTTCGGTGGTATCAACCACGGTGCAGGTGTTGAGTATGACGATGTCCGCATCTTCGACCGAAGAGGTTTCTTCGTAACCCATGCCCGTCATCCTTTCGGCGAGTTGTTCACCCTCGCCGTAGTTCATGGTGCAGCCGTATGATTCTACGAAATATCTCATATGAAACGTTTAACGGGTCGCGGCTTCGTTGGTCACCTGACCGAACGCAGTTTTGTTCGAAATGTTTGTGATTTTGACACGCGCACGCGCGCCTTTGGCGGTGCCCGGCACGATAACGATCATGTCATCATGTTTGCCGATTCCGTCACCCTTCTTTCCCACATCATTGATGACAATTTCGATAATGTCCCCGGCCTTGAGTTCGGCGGGGCCCGCCCTGACGGTCTTGCGCACGGAGATGGGTCTGCTGGCACCGCAGGCTTCACACTCGAGAAGTATGGTTCTGTCGTGTTTCACGAGCTTGGTGTCGGGACGGGAACATTCGGCACAGATCACATAGGTGTCTATGTATTGCTGGAGTCTTTCGTTGAGAACGTTCATGGATATTTTCGCTTTGAAAATAGCCCGTCTGTTGTCAATTTCGCCGGGAGTTCCCAATTCTCTCAAGAGGAAGTGGAGCAGATGCTGAGGTTCCCTGCGGACCCTGTCTGCGATGTCCATAAAATTCCTGAGGATGGTGGTCTTACCTTCCTGCATGATATCCAGTTCCGGAAGTTCGAATCTCTCGTGAGCTTCTATCGTTTCCGGAAGATTCAGTTTGGCTCTGTTGAGCAATGCCATGTAATCGTCATCATTCCCCATAGTATCTCCGATTCAGGCTAGGCAGAAGAGGATTTAAACGTTATGCATTCATACACGGTCACGGAAAATGGATTTCCGCCACGGCAAATACGAAACACATATGCCGGAAATGCGGGCTTTTCTTATACAGACAGACTGAAGCGGCCATATCATGTATGCGGCCGTCACGTCGTAAAAGGTCTTATATAGAGGGTTATAATAGCAATGTTCTACGCATGACCCGTGTTATACGTGGTCTTTAAATACACAATCATATCGTGTGATAAAAAATTCAATGAGGTGAAGAAATTTGGGAAATGGTCTAAACACCGCAAGAAAAATGAGAGTTGACAGGCAGAGGACCCGTTGGCTCGACAGAGGATACAAAAAGAGAGTGCTCAAGCTCAGGGAGAAATCGGATCCTTTGGAGGGATCCTCCCAGGCAAAGGGCATCGTGCTGGAGAAAGTCGGTATTGAAGCAAAGCAGCCCAACTCCGCCATACGCAAGTGCGTCAAGGTCCAGCTCATAAAGAACGGACGTCAGGTCACCGCTTTTGCCGTCGGAGACGGCGCAATCAACTTCATCGACGAACATGATGAAGTTCTGATCGAAGGTATCGGCGGAAGGATGGGTCGTTCTTACGGAGATATCCCCGGTGTCCGTTTCAAAGTAATCAAGGTTAACGATGTCTCCCTTGACGAGATGGTCAGGGGCAGAGCTGACAAGCCTGTGAGGTGATTTTGATGACAGGTGAAGAGAACACAGAAATTAAAGAAACGGTCGAAACGACCGAAGAGGCACCCGTAATGCCAAAACCCCTCATGTTCGGAAAATACGATTCTTCCGAGGTCGTGGTGGAGGACGTCGGTCTGGCAAAATATATGGACCTTACACCCACGAACATTCCCCATTCCGGGGGAAAACATGCGAACAGGTGGTTCGGCAAATCCAATTTAAGCATTGTCGAGAGACTCATCAACGATATTATGAGGACCGAGAAGTTCACCGGCAAGAAGATGAAGGCATACAAGACCGTTTCCCAGGCCTTCGACATCGTTGCCGAGAAGACCAACGAAAACCCGATACAGATTCTTGTGTCAGGTCTTGAGAGAGCGGCCCCCAGGGAAGAGATCACAAGACTTCAGTACGGAGGAATCTCAGTTCCCAAAGCAGTGGACATCGCCCCTCAGAGAAGGCTCGACATCGCATTGCGCAATCTGAGCAACGGAGTCGTTGAAATCTCGTCCAAGAGCAAGAAGTCCATCTCCCAGTGTCTCGCTGACGAAATGATGTTGGCGGCAAAGGGCGACATGCAGTCCTTCTCTGTCTCCAAGAAAGAAGAAATTGAAAGAGTGGCCCAGGCCGCCAGGTGATTTTTACCGGTAGTGTGAGATAAAATGGGAAGGAAAAGGGAAAACGTACGCAAAGCCACAGAAATAATGGACACTCCTGAGTACATCAGGAACATCGGTACGGCCGCGCACATCGATCACGGCAAGACCACATTCTCCGACAACCTGATAGCGGGTGCGGGAATGATGTCTTCCGAACTAGCCGGAGAACAGCGGGTTCTGGACTTCGACGATCAGGAAGCCGAAAGAGGCATCACGATTAACGCCGCAAGCGCATCGATGGTTCACAGCTACGAAGGCAAGGACTATCTTGTCAACCTCATCGATACCCCGGGTCACGTTGACTTCGGAGGGGACGTTACCAGAGCCATGAGATCTCTGGACGGTGTTTTCATTCTTTGCTGTGCCGTCGAAGGCATCATGCCTCAGACGGAAACAGTCATCAAACAGGCTCTCAAAGAGCGCGTCAGGCCCATGTTGTTCATCAACAAGGTCGACAGGATGATTGTCGAACAGCAGGTCACCCGCGAAATGATGATTGATAAATTCTCCAGACTCATCGCGGAATTCAACCAGAAGATTGCCGCAAGTCTGCCCGCCCCCTTGAACAAGGAATGGCAGGTCAGCATCCAGGACGGAAACGTAGGATTCGGTTCCGCTTACAACAACTGGGCAATATCTGCGCCTGCGATGAAGAAATACAACATGACTTTCACGGATATTTTCGAATACTGCAGCCGCGAAGGCGGTCAGCAGGAATTGGCCAAGAAGATTCCCCTTCACGAAGTGGCTCTTGCCATGGCCATTCAGCACGTCCCCAATCCGGTGGACGCGCAGAAATACCGTATCCCCATGATTTGGAAGGGTGACAAAGAGTCCGCCATCGGAAAGGCCATGATGAACTGTGACCCCAAAGGTCCCGCTTCGTTGATGGTCACAAAAATTATCATGGATCCCCATGCGGGAGAAGTTGCATTCGGCAGACTGTTCTCGGGTACCGTGAAGAAGGGAGACACTCTCTACATTTCCGGAATGCCCAACCCCCAAAGGGTTCAGACCGTCGCACTGATGGTCGGAGGGGACAGGATAGCGATAGACGAATGCGAGGCCGGCAACATTGTGGCCATCACAGGTCTCAGAGACGCCATTGCGGGTTCCACTTTGACTTCCACCAAAGACGCGGAACCCTTTGAAAGAATGGCCCACTACTCCGAGCCCGTTGTAACGAAGGCAATCGAAGCGAAAAACACCAAAGATCTTCCGAAACTCGTGGAAGTTCTCAGGTCCATCGCAAAAGCCGATCCGTCACTCAACATCGAAATCAACAACGATACCGGCGAACACCTGATTTCCGGTATGGGCGAACTCCACTTGGAAATCACCGAGTACAGAATCATCAACGAGCAGAAGATCGACATCATTTCCTCTCAGCCCATCGTGGTTTACAGGGAAAGCGTGAAAGGTCCGAGCCCGAAAGACTTCGAAGGGAGATCTCCCAACAAGCACAACAGGTTCTTCTTCACGGTTGAACCTTTGGAAGATTCCGTCGTTGAAGCAATTCTCGGGGGAGACATCGACCCTGCGGCAAAAATCAGAGATCCCAAAGTACTTTCCGCTCATCTCGAAGAACTCGGAATGGAACGGGAAGAGGCAAAAAACGTTGTCACATTCAAGAACACCAACGTTCTGCTGGACATGACAAAAGGTATCCAGTACCTCCATGAAACCATGGAACTCATCAAGCAGTCCTTCGATGAGGCCATGGACAGGGGTCCATTGGCCGCGGAAAAAGTTTCCGGCGTCAAAGTGAAACTCATGGATGCAAAACTCCACGAAGACACAATCCACAGAGGTCCCGCGCAGGTCATACCCGCGGTCAGGGACGGTATTTACGGTTCCATGTGTCAGGCGGGAAGAGTTCTGCTCGAACCCATGCAGAAGTTGTACATCAGCGTACCTCCGGATTACATGGGAGGCGCGGTGAACATGATTACCCAGCGCCGCGGCACGGTCACGGACATGGGCCAGGACGGAGCCGATTCTTCTGTAAGTGCAATCGCCCCTGTCGCAGACATGTTCGGATTCGCTTCCGATATACGCAGCGCAACACAGGGCCGTGCTCTTTGGTCCACTGAGAATGCAGGATTCCAGAGAGCTCCCAACGAACTTCAGAAGAAGATCGTGGAAGAAGTCAGAGTCAGGAAAGGACTTAATCCCGAACCTTACGACGACAAATACTACGCCGGAGTGTAAACATTAAATAATAAACATATTATGGACAATCAGTTTAAGTAAAAATTATATAAATAAGGAGTGAAAAAATATGGCTAAAGAGCACATGAATCTGGTCATCATAGGTCACGTCGACCACGGGAAGTCGACCCTTACGGGAAGACTCCTCCTCGACGCGAACGCTATCGAGCCTCACTTGGTTGAAAAATACAAAAAAGAAGCCGAAGAGAAAGGTAAAGGTACCTTCTATTTCGCATGGGTCATGGACGGCCTTAAGGAAGAGAGGGAAAGAGGAGTCACTATCGATATCGCACACAAAAAGTTCGAGACCGAAAAGTACAACTACACCGTCATCGACGCCCCCGGTCACCGTGACTTCGTCAAGAACATGATCACCGGTACTTCCCAGGCAGATGCCGCAATCATCACCTGCTCCGCTATCGAAGGTCCCCAGGCACAGACCAAGGAACACGTCTTCCTCGCAGTCACCTTGGGTATCAAGCAGATCATCGTCGTCATCAACAAGATGGACGCCGTCGACTACAGCGAAGAAAAGTTCAACGATGCAGCCAACGAAATGATCAAACTGATGAAATCCGTCGGCTCGACCCCCAAGGAAGTCATTCCGATTTCCGCGTACATGGGCGACAACATCAAGACCAAATCTGACAAGACCCCCTACTACAAGGGTGCAACCCTGTTCGAGGCTCTTGACAACTTCGAGGTTCCTACCAAACACACCGAGAAACCCCTCAGGCTTCCGGTTCAGGACGTATATACGATTACCGGTATCGGAACCGTTCCCGTCGGCCGTGTCGAAACCGGAATCCTCAAGCCCAACATGTCTGTCATGTTTGAACCCTCCCACATCAAGGGAGAAGTCAAATCCATTGAGGCACACCACGAGGTTCTTCCCCAGGCATTGCCCGGTGACAACGTCGGATTCAACGTCCGCGGTGTGGCAAAGAATGACATCAAGAGAGGAGACGTCGCAGGTCCTGTTGACAACCCCCCCACCGTCGCAAAATCCTTTGTCGCGCAGATTGTTGTCTTGAACCACCCCTCGGTGATCACAGTCGGATACACCCCCGTGTTCCACTGCCACACCACGCAGACCGCGTGCAGAATCACCGAACTGATCAAGACCCTCGATCCCAAGAGCGGTGCAGTCAAGGAAGAAAACCCTGACTACCTGAAGACCGGAGACATTGCCTTCGTAAGGTGCGTACCCACCAAACCCATGGCAATCGAAACTGCAAAGGAATACCCGCCCCTCGGAAGGTTCGCCATCCGTGATATGGGTCAGACCGTCGCAGCCGGCCAGTGCATTGAGATCGAGAGAGCCAACTGAGGCCCTCTTGCAAATCAAAAGGGATTAAGATGTCACAGCGTGCAAGGATTTCCTTAAGCGGAACCGACCCGTTGAAGGTCGATAACGTATGCGGTCAAATCAAGGCCATATCTCAGAGGACCGGAGTGCCCATACGCGGCCCCGTTCCCCTTCCCACCAAGAAACTCAGGGTCCCCTGCAGGAAAAGCCCTGACGGAGAGGGAAGTGAAACCTGGGATCACTGGGAGATGCGCATCCACAAGAGGCTCATCTACCTTGATGCCGATGAGCGTGCACTCAGGCAGCTCATGAGGATCGATGTCCCCGACGGTGTGAACATCGAAATGCGCCTTCACAGCAACTGAAACCATTTCAATTAAAGGGGCATGGTCAATCCATGCCCCCAACCCCACCCTTTTTAATTCAGTTAATTTTATACGCTATTCCTCAATAGTCCACTAAGGTAGTGCAATGAGGAGCGACGCTGTCAAAAAAGGCATAGACAAGGCACCGGCAAGAAGTCTGCTGAGGGCCGACGGACTTACCGACGAAGATTTTGAAAAACCCTTCATCGGAATAGCCAATTCCTGGAACGAAGTGGTTCCCGGACATATACATTTGAACGAACTGGTCGATGCGGTCAAGGAAGGAATAATCGAAGCGGGAGGAAAGCCCTTCGTTTTCGGCGTTCCCGCTTTGTGCGACGGAATCGCCATGGGCCACAACGGAATGAGATTTTCCCTGATTTCCCGGGAAGTTATTTCCGATTGTTGCGAAGTCATGGTGGAAGGTCACGCTTTCGACGCTTGGGTCGGAGTCACCAACTGTGACAAAGTAACCCCCGGCATGCTTATGGCCGCGGGAAGAATGAACGTCCCCGCCATCATGCTGACCGGCGGCGCCATGGAAGTCGGAAAAGACGGTGACGAGGACCTCGATCTTCAATCTGTTTTCGAGGCTCTCGGAGAATATTCCGCAGGCAAAGTCGATGAAGAATACGTCAGGAACATTGAATGCAAAGCCTGTCCCGGCAGAGGAAGCTGTTCCGGTCTGTTCACCGCGAACACAATGGCCTGTCTCACCGAAACTCTCGGTCTGAGTCTAACCGGATGTGCCACTTCCATAGCCACCGACAAAAAGAAATTGCAAATAGCCAAAGACACCGGACGCAAAATTGTGGAACTTGCGAAGAAGAAAATCAAACCCCGCGATATTGTGAATGAAGCATCCTTCAGAAACGCCATCAGAGTGGACATGGCCATCGGAGGCTCCACCAATACCGCGCTGCACATACCCGCGATATCCAAAGATTTCGGAGTCCCTGTGACTCTTGACGATTTCGATGAAATATCCCGTCAGGTCCCCCACATCACAAGCCTTAGGCCCGCCGGACCTTACAGCATTGCGGATCTGGATGCCGCCGGAGGCATTCCCGCGGTTCTCAGAAGACTTTCGGAAGTTTTGGAAAACGCACCGACGGTCAACGGAACGGACATAAAGGAAATCGCCGAATCCGCCGAAGTTTTCGATGAAGAGATAATCCGTTCATCCGGCAATCCGTTCCACAAACAGGGCGGAATCGCCGTATTGAAAGGGAATCTGGCACCGGAAGGTTCTGTCATAAAACAGGCCGCGGTCAGCAAAGAAATGATGAAATTCTCCGGCACTGCCAAAGTTTTTGACGGTGAAGACAAGGCCACCGAAGCCATAGTGTCCGGTGCAATCGTTCCGGGGGATGTTGTGATCATCAGATACGAAGGTCCCAAAGGGGCACCGGGCATGCCCGAAATGCTTTCCCCCACCAGCCTCATCATAGGCAGGGGACTCGGAGACTCCGTTGCTTTGATCACGGACGGAAGATTTTCCGGAGCTTCCAGAGGAGGCGCGATAGGTCACGTTTCTCCCGAAGCATACGAAGGCGGCCCCATAGCCGCCGTGCGTGACGGAGACATTATCGACATAGACATTTCCGCAAGAACTCTCAATGTGAGACTGGCCGATGAGGAAATCAAAGAACGTCTCGCAACCGTCAAGAAAGTGGAAAGAGAAGTGACCGGAGTCCAGAAAAAATACCGGAAACTTGTTTCCAACGGAGCCAACGGTGCGTATTTGGAGTAAACGGGAGTGAGCGATTTCAAGGTTGACGAAACCGGCAAAACCCGCGACGGGTATTACACATTGCCGAAAAAATCGATGGGTTCAATGTATGTGAGAAGCATCATTCTTCTTGCGGTACTGGCAATCGTGGCGGTCGCATCAGATTATTTCTTGGTCTCTGAAGAAATCACGGGATTTCCGGTGACGGCTCTGATGTCAGTCTACGTCCTTATGACGATTTATCTTCTGATATGGCCCGCGGTATATTACGCACGTTACAGGTACCGCATCAACGAAGACAGGATTGACATCCGCAGAGGGGTTTTCGTGATAAAGCA
>Ga0265294_10009441_pt1 | contig 11250 bp, 4 predicted proteins | sample MunlanPumphouse3_FD_192504 | JGI IMG/M metagenome (GOLD analysis project Ga0265294, IMG submission 192504) | Groundwater microbial communities from a municipal landfill in Southern Ontario, Canada - Pumphouse #3 | ecosystem: Environmental > Aquatic > Deep subsurface > Groundwater | place...
ATCCGCAACACCTTCGAAGCGAGGGGATATACTGCCTGGGATCCCTCCTCTCCCGCATTCATCATCGACGACACCCTTTGTATCCCCACCGTCTTCATCTCCTATACCGGTGAGGCGCTCGACTACAAGACACCGCTGCTGAAAGCCCTCTCAGCTGTAGACAAAGCTGCCACGGCAGTCTGCCAACTCTTCCACCCGGAGGTAAAGAAGGTATACTCCTACCTGGGATGGGAACAGGAATATTTCCTGGTGGACCAGGCACTCTACGCTGCCCGTCCCGACCTGAGCCTCACCGAGCGAACCCTGATGGGACATGAGAGCGCCAAGAACCAGCAGCTGGAGGATCACTACTTCGGTGCCATACCACCCCGTGTGGCTGCCTTCATGAAGGAGGTAGAGCATGAGGCCTACAAATATGGCATCCCCCTCAAAACGCGGCACAACGAGGTGGCACCCAACCAATTCGAGCTGGCTCCCATCTTCGGGGAGACCAACCTGGCGGTAGACCAGAACCTGCTGGTGATGTCGCTGATGCATCGCATTGCGGCAAGACATCATTTCAAGCTGCTGCTACACGAGAAGCCCTTTGCAGGTGTGAATGGATCGGGCAAGCACAACAACTGGTCGCTCGGCACCGACACCGGAATCGGCCTCTTCACTCCGGGCAAGTCTGCCAACGAGAACCTGCTCTTCGTCACTTTCCTGGTCAACACGCTGATGGCGGTCTATAAGCACAACGCACTGCTGAAGGCCTCTATCATGTCGGCCAACAACGCACATCGGCTGGGTGCCAACGAAGCGCCACCGGCCATCATCTCCGTCTTCCTCGGCAAACAGATCTCCGCTGTACTGGACAAGATAGAGGAGAGCTCGGAGGATGATGACATCACCGTGGATGAACTGAAAAAGATGAAGCTGGGCATCTCCCACATCCCGGAGGTACTGATCGACAACACCGACCGCAACCGCACCTCCCCCTTCGCCTTCACCGGCAACCGGTTTGAATTCAGAGCGGTAGGATCGTCGGCCAACTGCTCCTCCGCCATGTTCGCCCTTAACGCTACGGTAGCCGCACAGCTCTCCGATTTCAGGGAGGAGGTGGAACAGAAGATGAAGAAGGGGATGAAGAAGGAACAAGCCATCTTCGACACCCTGCGCATCTACATCAGGGAATCCAAACCCATCCGCTTTGAAGGCAACGGCTACAGCGATGAATGGAAAGAGGAGGCAGGTCGCAGGGGACTCGACTGCGAAACCAGCGTACCGGTGATCTACGATGCCTACACCTCCTCCCAGTCGGTAGAGATGTTTGAACGAATAGGGGTGCTCAGCGAGAAGGAACTGCATGCCCGCAACGAGGTGAAATGGGAGACCTACACCAAAAAGATCCAGATCGAGGCGCGGGTGCTGGGCGATCTCTGCATGAACCACATCATTCCGGTGGCCACCGAGTACCAGTCGATGCTGCTCGACAACCTCTTCAAAATGCGGGCGGTGTTCGACAAGGAGAAAGCAGACCGTCTATCGAAGGAGGATGCAGCGCTGATCGAGGAGATTGCCGATCACATATCCGCCATCAAAACCAACGTTGACGACATGGTCGATGCCCGCAAGGCGGCCAACAAGCTGGAGGATGCCCGCGAGAAAGCGGTTGCCTATCACGACACCGTCAGAAGCTACTTCGACACCATCCGCTATCACGTGGACAAGCTGGAACTGATCGTAGACAACCAGATGTGGACCCTGCCCAAATACAGGGAGCTGCTATTCATCAGCTAAGAGAAAATCTCTATAAATCAGATAACTGTTTAGGAACAGTTTTGGAATAGCGGGTAAGTGATTATCTGCTATTTTTTGGCAAAAAATAAAAAAATGAATGAGATGAAGCAACAACAGAATATTTTCCGACAACTGAGGGAGTCCGAACAAAAATCACTCTACTCCTTTGACAACGAGCATGATGCATGCGGGGTTGGAATCGTGATGACCCTCACGGGTGAAAAATCGCACGAGATTGTCGAGAAAGGGATACAGCTCCTCGAACACATGGTGCACCGCGGTGCGGAGAGCGCCGACCGGATCACCGGCGATGGAGCCGGTATCCTGGTACAAATCCCCCATGAGTTTATCCTGCTTCAGGGGATTGCGGTACCTGCTGAGGGAAAATATGGGACAGGACTGCTCTTCCTGCCAAAGGAGGAGAAGAAGAGAGCTCTCTGCCTACAGGTGATCAAACAGGTGGTGGCCGAGGAAGCGCTCACCCTGATAGCCCTGCGCGATCTGCCGGTCAACAGCGGCTGCCTGGGGGAGATCGCTCTCTCCAATGAACCACACATCACCCAGCTGTTCCTCACCGGACCCGGCAGTCGTGAAGAGCTGGAAAGGAAGCTTTACCTCACCAGAAAGAAGGTTGAAAAAACCATTTTCGAATCAGGACTGGGAGATGAGCGGGACTTTTATGTGGTGAGCCTTTCCACCCGGCAGATGATCTACAAAGGAATGCTCTCCTCACTGCAACTGCGCAGTTACTTCCCCGACCTCTCCCACCCCCAGTTTACCAGTCGCGTCGCACTGGTCCACTCCCGTTTCAGCACCAACACTTTCCCCACCTGGGATCTGGCACAGCCCTTCCGCATGGTGGCACACAACGGCGAAATCAACACCATCCGCGGCAACCGACAGTGGATGCAGAGCCGCGAAAGCGTGCTCTCCTCATCCCACTTCCCCGACATGGAAGCACTCTACCCGGTGATCCAACCGGCCATGAGCGACAGCGCCTCGTTCGATAATGCGCTCGAGTTTCTGGTGATGTCGGGTAAGTCGCTGCCACATGCCATGGCGATGATGGTACCGGAGAGCTTCAATGACAAGAATCCCATCTCAGACGGGCTGAAAGCTTTCTATGAATACCACAGCATGCTGATGGAGCCCTGGGATGGCCCGGCCACACTCCTTTTCAGCGATGGACGCTATGCCGGTGGCATGCTCGACCGTAACGGCCTTCGTCCGGCTCGCTATACCATCACCTGCGATGGCATGTTGATCCTCGCCTCCGAAACAGGCACCCTGGAGACCGACGGTGCCAACATCCGGGAAAGGGGACGGTTGAAGCCGGGTAAGATGATGATGGTCGACACCCACAACGGCCGCATCTATCGGGATCAGGAGCTGAAAGAGGAGCTGTCTGCCGCCTTCCCCTACCGGCAATGGCTAAACAGCAACTGCCTCCACCTGGAACAGATCGCATCCGGCAGGAGGGTAAACAACGAGGTAGAGAATGGTGAGAGGTTGCTCAAGGCCTTCGGATACACCACCGAAGATCTGGAGTTGCTGATCAGGCCAATGGCCCAGGAGGGGAAGGAACCAGTCTCCTCGATGGGGAATGACGTAACGCCCGCCGCCTTTTCCGACAAGCCGCAACGGCTCTTCAACTACTTCCGGCAACAGTTCGCGCAGGTCACCAATCCGCCCATCGACCCCATCCGTGAGGAGCTGGTGATGTCGCTCACCGGCTACATCGGCGCCATCCACCAGAACCTGTTGCAGGAGATCCCCGAACTGTCGCCCATTGTCAGGATCAAAAGCCCGATCCTCACCAACACCCAGTTCGACATCCTCACCAACCTGCGCTACAAGGGTTTCTCTGCCGCCGTGATTCCCATGCTATTCCCTCCAGAAGGTGGAGCAGAGGGACTACAGCAGGCACTGGATACGCTCTGCCAATCGGTAGAGAAAGCGGTGGATGAGGGAAAACACTTCATTGTGCTGAGCGACCGGGGGGTAGATGCCACACACGCCCCCATCCCCTCGCTACTGGCCACCTCGGCGGTACACCTCTACCTGGTGGAACGACGCAAGCGGATGCAGATTGACATCGTGGTGGAGAGTGCCGAGCCGCGCGAAGTGATGCACTTCGCCCTGCTCTTCGGTTTCGGTGCAAACGCGGTGAACCCCTACCTGGTCTTTGCCGAACTGACCCAACAGGTGAAGAGGGGAGCACTGCAGCTCGATTTCGACACGGCCAAGAAAAACTATATCCAGGCGGTGAACAAAGGACTGCTCAAGGTGCTCTCCAAGATGGGCAACTCTACCCTGCGGAGCTATCGCGGCGCCCATATCTTCGAGGCACTGGGTATCTCAGCCAGTCTCCTCGACCGCTATTTCAGGGGTATCTCGTCCAAGATCGGTGGCATCGGGTTGGAGGAGGTGGTACAGGAGGTGCTGCAACCCCACCACGAAGCATTTCACCAGGAAGAGAACGAACCTTTCCGGTTACCCAACCCGGGACAGTATGCCTACCGCATAGAGGGTGAGTATCATGCCTGGAACCCGGAGACAGTCGCACGCCTGCAGATTGCCACCCGCACCGGCAATTATGAACTCTTCAGGGAATATACCCGCCTGGTGAATGAGAAGGAGAAACCGGCATTTATCCGTGATATGCTGGAATACAGGAAGGCACCCATCGACATCTCGGAAGTGGAGCCTGCGGAAAAGATCATGAGGCGGTTCTGCACAGGAGCCATGTCATACGGCTCCATCAGCCGTGAGGCACATGAGGCGCTGGCCATTGCAATGAACATCATCGGCGGGCGCAGCAACACCGGCGAGGGGGGCGAGGATCCCGCACGCTTCCTGCCGCAGGAGGATGGCCTCTCCCGCAGAAGCGCCATCAAGCAGATCGCCTCGGGCCGATTCGGTGTCACCACCGAGTACCTGGTCAATGCCGACGAGTTGCAGATCAAGATCGCACAGGGAGCCAAGCCGGGCGAGGGAGGACAACTCCCGGGCTACAAGGTGGACCAGATCATCGCCAGGACACGACACTCCATCCCCGGCATTTCACTCATCTCACCACCGCCTCACCACGACATCTACTCGATAGAGGACCTGGCACAGCTGATCTTCGACCTGCGAAATGTAAACCCGCGGGCGGTTATCAGCGTGAAGCTGGTCTCGGAGAGCGGCGTGGGCACCATCGCTGCCGGTGTGGCCAAGGCGAAGGCCGACCTGATCGTCATCAGCGGCGCTGAGGGTGGTACCGGAGCCAGCCCCTCCAGCTCCATCAAGCATGCCGGCCTCCCACTGGAGATAGGACTGGCGGAGACACAGCAGACGCTGGTGATCAACAACCTGCGAGGCATGGTGACCCTGCAGACGGATGGTCAGCTAAAGACGGGACACGATATCGTAATTGCCGCGATGCTGGGTGCCGAGGAGTACGGTTTCGCCACCAGCGCCTTGATTGTCCTGGGTTGTGTGATGATGCGCAAGTGTCACCTCAACACCTGCCCGGTGGGTGTCGCCACGCAGGATGCAGAGCTCCGCAAGCGATTTGTGGGCAGATATGAATACCTGGTCAACTACTTCCGCTTTCTGGCTGAGGATGTACGGGAGCAGCTGGCAGCAATGGGCTTCCGTTCTCTCGACGAGATCATCGGCAGAGCGGACCTGCTGCAACGGAAGCACTACCCGCAGATTCCGAAATCGGAGAAGATCGATCTCTCACGAATCACCTTCTTCCCGAAAGAGTCCTCACGGTATGCAATCCGCAAGATGGGAGACCGTCATCAACTGCCCGGGGAGCTTATCGACAGGAGGCTGATCAGCGAAGCACTTCCCGCCATCGAATTTCGACAACCGGTGGGGATCAAATTGAAGATACACAATACCGACCGTACCACCGGTGCGATGTTATCCGGCGAGATAGCACGCCGGTACGGCCATGAGGGACTGCCCGGGCACACCATCTCCGTTTGGTTCGAAGGATCGGCAGGACAAAGCTTTGGTGCCTTTCTGGTGAAAGGTGTCACCTTCTATCTCCACGGAGACACCAACGATTACCTGGGAAAAGGATTGTCGGGCGGGGAGATTGTGGTGACCCCACCACGGGGCAGCACTTTCAGGGCGGAAGAGAACATCATCTGCGGCAACACCACCCTCTATGGAGCCACCTCGGGCGCCGTCTACATCAATGGTGTGGCAGGTGAACGCTTTTGTGTCCGCAACTCGGGAGCCCTCGCCGTAGTAGAGGGCGCCGGCGACCACTGCTGTGAATATATGACCGGTGGCTGCGTGGTGGTGCTGGGAAGGGTAGGTCGCAACTTCGCTGCCGGCATGAGTGGCGGTGTGGCTTACGTGCTGGATGAACAGGGTGACTTCGACTACCACTGCAATATGGAGATGGTCGAGCTCACCCTGGTGGAGGAGCTCTCCGACATCCGCGAGCTGAAACAGCTGATCGAAAAGCATCACCAGTATACCCACAGCGAGCAAGCGGGTCGCATTCTGACGGAATGGAATCACTACCAGGAGAAATTCATCAAGGTGACTCCCATCGAATACAAAAAGGTATTACAGGAACGCAAGATCGCTGAACTTGAAAAGAAGATCGCAGTGGTGGAGAGAGATTACTAACATAGATCCCTCTGGTGGGGGAGACAAAAAACAATTGTATGGGAAACCCGAAAGCATTTATGACGATCGCCCGGAAAAATTCCGGCTATCGTCCCGTGAGCGAACGAATATATGATCAGGCAGAGGTGGAACAGACCCTCAACAGGGAGGACCGACGCGAGCAGGCCTCCCGCTGCATGGACTGCGGCATCCCCTTCTGCCACTGGGCCTGCCCCCTGGGCAACAAGATGCCAGAGTGGCAGGATCACATCTATCGTGGGGACTGGAAGAGAGGGGTGGAGGTACTGCACGAGACCAACAATTTCCCCGAATTCACCGGCCGTGTCTGTCCCGCCCCCTGTGAAAAGTCGTGCGTGCTGGCACTGCATGAGGCTCCGGTCACCATCCGCGAAAACGAAGCCTCGGTTACAGAGGTGGCTTTTATGGAAGGGATGATCCAGGCGCGGCCACCCAGACAGCGTACCGGAAGGCAGGTAGCGGTGATCGGATCAGGCCCCGCGGGACTGGCTGCGGCCCAGCAGCTGAACCGCAAGGGACACAGCGTCACGGTGTATGAGCGAGAAAAAAGCCCCGGGGGATTGCTACGCTATGGCATTCCCAATTTCAAGTTGAGCAAGAAGGTAATCGACCGGAGGCTGGCCCTGCTCCGCGAAGAGGGGATCGAGTTTATCACCGGCACCGAGATCGGAAGGGATATCCCAGGAAAAGAGATCATGGAACGCTTTGATGCGGTATGCCTGGCCGTGGGCGCCGGCAAACCGAGGGATATCACCCCGGAGGGACGTGACCTGAAGGGAATCCACTTTGCAATGGAGTACCTCTCGCAGCAGATACGACAGCTCCAGGGAGAGACAGCTGCCACAGAGGAACGGATCACTGCAGCCGGGAAGCATGTGCTGGTGATTGGTGGCGGAGACACCGGCTCCGACTGTGTGGGCACGGCTGTTCGGCAGGGAGCCCTGAGCGTGACCCAGATTGAGATCATGCCCAAGCCGCCGGTGGGCCACAACCCGGCAACCCCCTGGCCAAATCCCTACCCGCAGGTGCTGAAGACATCCTCCTCACACGAGGAGGGATGCAACCGCCGCTGGCAGATCAATACGCTGGCCTTCCGGGGGGAGGGGGAAAGCGTACGGGAAGCGGTAGTAGAGGAGATTCGCTGGGAAAAAGATGCCAATAACCGCTTCAGCATGGTCTCCTCGGGCAACAAAGAGAGCATCCGGGCAGAACTGGTACTGTTGGCACTCGGATTCGTACACCCGGTGCAGGAAGGACTGCTCAACGAGCTGGGGGTAGCCTATGATGTGCGGGGCAACGTATCGGTGGACAAGGGACATGCCAGCAGTGTATCACGGGTGTTCGCCACAGGCGATGCTGTGATGGGTGCCAGCCTGGTGGTGAAGGCAATCGCCTCGGGACGCAAGGTTGCCGAGGATATCCACCGATCGTTGCAAAATAACGAAAAAATATAAGCGGTAAGCCGTTTTGGTGATTGGTTCCTGGTTCAGAAACATCAAACATTGAACTATGAACCAAAAACCAATCAGGCTACCAACTTACCAACCAACTTACCAACTTACAACCATGTGTGGAATCGTCTGTACATTCAATATAAAGAGAGAAGAGGAGCAGTTGCGGCCGCAGCTGCTGGAGATGTCGAAAAGGGTACGACACAGGGGACCCGACTGGTCGGGTATCTTCAGCTGTAGCCGTGCCCTTCTGGCGCACGAGCGACTGGCGGTGGTAGACCCGGCATCGGGAAAACAACCGCTGGTCAGCAGTGATGGCAAACTGGTACTTGCGGTGAACGGTGAGATTTACAACCATCGGGAGATCCGCAAGCGGTATGAAGGGAGTTATGCCTTTCAGACGCAATCCGACTGTGAGGTGATTCTCGCACTCTACCAGGAGATGGGGCCATCCTTCCTGGAGGAGTTGAACGGTATCTTTGCTTTTGCTCTCTACGACCGGGAAAAGGATACCTTTCTGATCGGACGTGACCATATCGGAATCATCCCCCTCTATCAGGGATGGGATCGTGACGGTGCCTATTACGTAGCTTCCGAGCTGAAGGCGCTGGAAGGTTACTGCAACCGGATCGAGGAGTTTCCGCCCGCCCATTACTATTTCAGTGCCGACGGGGAGTTGACGCAATGGTACCGGCGCGCATGGAGCGATTACCACCAGGTGAAGGATAACCCCTCCGATGTAACGCGGTTACGGGAGGCATTGGAGGCTGCCGTACAGCGGCAACTGATGAGTGACGTACCCTACGGGGTACTGCTCTCCGGGGGACTCGACTCCTCCATCATCTCGGCTGTAGCAAAACGGTTTGCCGCCAGGCGGATCGAAAGCGACAACCGTGAGGAAGCCTGGTGGCCGCAGCTCCACTCCTTCGCCATCGGACTGAAAGGATCGCCCGACCTGGCGGCAGCCAGAAAGGTGGCAGACCATATCGGGTCGGTGCACCATGAACTGGAGTACACCCTTCGTGAGGGACTGGACGCCATCCGCGATGTGATCTACCACATCGAGACCTACGATGTGACTACCGTACGGGCCAGCACCCCGATGTACCTGATCGCCCGTTTCATCAAATCGATGGGGGTGAAGATGGTGCTCTCGGGTGAGGGTGCCGATGAGATCTTCGGTGGCTATCTTTACTTCCACAAGGCACCCAACGCGGAGGAGTTTCACAAGGAGACGGTACGCAAGCTGGGCAAACTACACCAGTACGACTGCCTCCGGGCCAACAAATCGCTCGCCGCCTGGGGCGTGGAGGGGCGTGTGCCCTTTCTCGACAAGGAGTTTATCGACGTGGCAATGTGCCTCAATCCCAAAGACAAGATGGCCGGCAACGGCAGGATCGAAAAGCACATCCTCCGGGAGGCATTCGCCGATTACCTGCCTGCAGAGGTGGCCTGGCGACAGAAGGAACAGTTTTCCGACGGGGTAGGATATGGCTGGATTGACACCCTCAGGGAGATCGCCAACCGCGAGGTGAGTGATGAGCAGTTACAGAGCGTCCGATACCGATTCCCCATCAACCCGCCACTGAGCAAGGAGGAGTACCTCTACCGCTCCATCTTTACCGAACTGTTTCCCTCCGACAGTGCTGCCCGCTGTGTTCCATCGGTACCATCGGTAGCCTGTAGTAGTCCCGTAGCACTCGAGTGGGACGAGGCATTCCGCAGAAATGCCGATCCGTCCGGTCGTGCCGTCTCTTCAGTGCATGTCCATGGCTACAGTACGACTGTCGCAGTCGGTCGCACCGACTGAATAGATCCTGCAGATTGCATTGCATCGATTCCCGGGCTATACATACTCGTCGCCGTAGCGGAACTTTACGTCGGTCACAAAATGCTTGATGCGTTGCTCCTCGCTCTTTTTGCAGATCAGCAACACATTATCCGATTCTGCCACGATGTAGTCATCCAGCCCCTGGATCACCACCAGCTTGTCATCGCTCATGGCCACCACGTTGTCGTTGCTTTCCACAAAGAGAGTCTTGCAGTGGAGACTCGCGTTGTTGCTGTCATCCCGGTCCGATACTTCATGGAGGGCTCCCCAGGTTCCCAGGTCACTCCATCCAAAATCGGAGATATTGACAAATACATTGTCCGCCTTCTCCAGGATCCCGTAATCGATGGAGATATTGGGACAGAAAGGAAAAGTCTCATCCACAAACTGTTTCTCACGGGGGGTATTGAAAAAGAGTTTTCCCTCATCAAACTTCTGGACGATGTCGGGAAGGTGCCTCCGGAATGCTTCCAGGATGCTGTTCACATTCCAGAGAAAGATTCCGGAATTCCACATGAACTCACCACTCTCCAAGAACTTCTTTGCCAAATCAATATCAGGCTTCTCGGTAAAGGCTTTCACCTTACAGATACCCTCCCGGTTGTCACCATCCACCTGTATATAGCCATAACCTGTTTCAGGCCGGCTGGGCTTAATGCCCAGGGTGAGGAGTACCGGGTTCTCAGCCACAAAGGCGAGCCCGCTACGCATGTCAGCTGCAAATTGCTCCTCCCGCAGGATCAGGTGGTCTGACGGCGCCACAATGATGTTGGCATCGGGATCGGCAGCATGGATGCGGTAGGAGGCAAAAGCGATAGCCGGCCCAGTGTTTCGTCTCAGCGGCTCCAGCAGCAGCTGGTTGTCGCTGACTTCGGGCAGTTGTTGCCGGGTCATTCCGGCATAGGCGTCATTGGTAACGATATAGATATTCTCCGGCGGAACAATTTTCCTGAACCTGTCGTAAGTGCTTTGTAGCAGAGAACGACCGGTGCCAAAAAAATCCAGAAACTGTTTGGGTTTGTCTTCTTTACTGAAAGGCCAGAAGCGGCTTCCCACTCCGCCGCTCATGATCACGCAATAATTATTGTTTCTCATTACTAAGATTATATATTTGATACCAAGGAAAATCTCTTACATTTGATCAGATGAGCTGCCTCATACAACCATGTAAATAACATCATTCTGTAACAATTTGTTTATATACTCCCGTTTCCATCCTTAAAGGTACAAAACTTATCGGCACAACCGATAGATCTGGATCACCAATCGGCATAAAAAAAGAAAAAAAAGACTTTCATTATCTGAAAAATATAACTACTTTTGCAGGCACATTTTCACAATGCCCAGATGGCGGAATTGGTAGACGCGCTGGTCTCAAACACCAGTGGATTCACTTCCATGCCGGTTCGATCCCGGCTCTGGGTACCCGGGAAGCAAAACCCTAACTGATCAGTAATCAGTTAGGGTTTTTTACTTCTCAATTTATTCCCCAATTGCGGTGTTTTCAGGAGTTTTCGCACCTACCTTACCCAA
>Ga0265294_10009446_pt1 | contig 11248 bp, 10 predicted proteins | sample MunlanPumphouse3_FD_192504 | JGI IMG/M metagenome (GOLD analysis project Ga0265294, IMG submission 192504) | Groundwater microbial communities from a municipal landfill in Southern Ontario, Canada - Pumphouse #3 | ecosystem: Environmental > Aquatic > Deep subsurface > Groundwater | place...
ATTATTTTTTCGGTCCGATTCATATAATCCTTTCTAGTAAACGCCAATCGGTCCGAATCCAATTAAATTTTTACACAGAATTTTGAGATTATGCTAATAGGAAAAAGTGAATAAAGTGTTTAGCTATATTTTCTATCCTTTATATGAATGAATTTTTAGTTCAAACAATTTATCTGAAATTTTCGAAAACCGTGGCGTTGCCATGCCTGAAAAATAAAAAATTATTTTCCACAATAATGAAAGTACAATCGATTCATCTTAGAAATTTGATATTTATCAAGTAGAAGAAGAGTGGAAATTAGATAATTGGTTCAATTTCAATTGGTTTTGAAGAGGTGTTTAATCTTGATGACTACATAGATTTAATTAATGTGTACGAATCAATAAGCGTTACATCTTAGATGTTCAAAATTGGCATAATTCTGGTATCTCTTTTTCTATAAAAACAGGGTAACCAGAATAGTGTTTGTTAATTCACATTAATTCACATACCTATCTCATTATTCTTCATTAATATGGTATTATGAAAAAAACAATTTTATTAGCAGTTTTATTGCTGTCATTAACGGGATGCAATAATGGTGAGACATATTCGCTTAAGGAAGCCAGCGGATTTGAAATATCAAATATTGAATCAATTATTGTTTCCGCGAGCGTTTATCAAAGCGCTGCTTGGGCCATAAGCGAAGACGCTATCTCATATTTAGAAATTAAATACATAAAGACGGATTTTAACATCGATGAAGAGTTTATGGCTTGGCCGCCCAGCACAGCTAAAGATGACGCCTATGTTTTGCATATTGAGACAGACATTGTTTACTCGCTAGATGTTTATCCTCCTGTGACCTCGAATTATTACACAACTTTTTTCATAAGCCATTCTTCAAGATACATGTATTTTCTTGGGATTGATTCGTGCTATCGCTCCTTAAGTAAAATGCCAGAAAGGTTTATACTATTAATAAATCAATGGAACTAAACGAAAAAATAAGAAAACTTCGAAAAGAAAACGGCTTGTCTCAAGAGCAGCTTGCTTCAAAAATTTTTGTGTCTCGCACTCTCATAACAAAATATGAAAGTGGAAGCGTTTTTCCTACTGACGAAAACCTTGAAAAACTCTCCGCCGTTTTTGGAATCAGTAAAACTGGACTATTATCAGATGAAGAAAAATATTCGATTATCGAAAAATCTTTTATTAACAATTACAGGCTTTGGTCTATTTTGAGCATTTCTTTCGTTCTCATTTCCATTTTGTTGTTAGTTTTTTCTGTAGTTCCATTTTACGAATATAGTAGTTATGACTACTCAAACGTTACTCCTCAAAATCCTATCCCAGTTCACGTTACAGGTAATGTTTCGATTCTTGTTGCCACTTTACTGAATTCCAACCCCATTTCCATTATTTATATTGTCTTTTCCATAGTTAGTATCATTCTATGCACCTTAAATTTCGGTAATTTTGAAAGTAAGACCAGAAAAATGTTGAAAATTAGTTGCGTGATTGTCTTTGCCGCGAGTCTGATTGTGTTTGTCTTATCGTTCGGATTCATGTTTTCAATCATTCAGTCAGGCGATTTTCACTTAAATTCAAGGACATAAATTTCTCCATCTTTGCTTTATTAGAGAATGATAAAAAAACGAGAAACATTCGAAAATAGTCATTTTTCTTTCTTATCAATAACAAGCAGTTTCCGTAGAACAACAAAAACTCGTAAAAAAGGACACTTTTCTTTTTGCCTACTAGCATTTTCTTGTTCTCAACAAAAAAGGACACTTCTCTAAATGCGAGATTTATGCGTATTTTCTCTACATAGATGGTGCCAAAATTTTCTTTAATTACTCGCTCAAAAAACAGCGAATTATTAGCAAAAACGACCAAAAATGGTCGTTTTTCGTTAGTTTTGATGTTGTGACTAGTATCGCAATGACTAGTCAATCGTCTTTTTATAAAAATTGAATATTTTTCATTGTAAGATAGCGAACCGACTTTTTATCGGTTTTAATCGCTCATTGTAAGATAGCGAACCTACACTATTGCAATAGAGAATTAAAGTTCTGATGCTTTATAATTCACAATCAAAGATATCTTCACACTAAGAAGAATGTTCAAATTGTTGGATAGATCAACCAGTGAGCTGGCGGGCTTAAAGATTAGACAGAAATGGTTATCTTTGGAATAAACTTGGGAAAAGATTATAATGTCAATGCAATAAGAATCGACTATACTGACTTGATTCCATTTGGATCGAGAAACAAGGGAAGAATAAGCATCGGTGAATTAAACATATTGCATTTGTAAGGAGGAGGCTTCTTATGAAAATCAGTATTGTTAAAAAGGCTATTACATCATTTTTTGCATCATTGTTCGTTTTAATTACATCATCTTGCATCCCTCTTGTGGGCAAGGTTCACCTTTCGTTTAAATACATGTCAATTTCGTATTCTTCAGGAATGATAGATTTTACTTTTGTGGAAGATGATGATTACCCCGATTTGATTTCTACATATGAGGTAGATAAGCACCACGTTATCTCCGAAGAGGATTTATCTAACATTGATTTACTCACAAGTTCTATCCCTCATAACGAGGGCGGGTATTACACCAAGTCCGCGTATTATTCAGATGCTATAAATCCATCGACCAGCAATCAATTGACTGAAGGATATGTTTGCACTTCGGACACAATATTTTACTACTCATATGAAGGCGGAATTGCACCACCTCCCGAAAACTGGACTCTCTATTCAAAACAGTAAATATCGTTGAATTTCTTTCCTACCGACAACAAGCAGTTTCCTTAGAACAACAAGAACTCGTAAAAAAGGACACTTTTCCTTTCAATAACGAAAACTTTCCTACCCACAACATAAAAGGACACTTTTCTAAATGCGAGATTTTATGCGTATTTTCTCTACATAGATGGTGCCAAAATCGTGTTTGATTACTCGCTTAAAATAAGCAAAAAATGAGCAAAAACGACCGAAAATGGTCGTTTTTCTTTTGTTTATGATGAAAATTAAAGAGCCAAATAAAAAAATAAGTCGAACTCCCGAAAATCGATAAAATCTCATTGTAAGATAGCGAACTTATTTTATGACCGAAAAGTAAACTTCATTGTAAGATAGCGAACCTATACCAACACAACCGAAAAGAACAACTTAAGTGGTTTATAATTGGAAATGGCATCGATTTGGACGGTTTGGAAAATGTGATATTCGCCTTTCAAATCGAATGAAGAATTGGTTGGATTCATCACTAAGTAAAAGTGATTATCATCTATTAACACTTCCGAGAAAACCTTTTTAAGAACCCTTATATCAAACCCATTACCAAGCGAAAGCAGTGCTAATCTTATGCTTTTTAGTTCAATATCGATATTTTGAAAGCTACCTTGTTGAAGCTTTAGAACTGAAATCTCATTATAAATACTCAACTTAACATCAATATCTTTCTCTCCAGGAAGAGTACTTTCTAGCTTGGATAGTTTTTTATTAATCTTATCTAGAATAATACTTCTAGTGGACAGATAGTGTTCAGTGATAAGTTTGAATTTTTTTAGAGTAGTTTCACAAGCTAAAGTAATGCCCTCGACGACATACTTGTATTGGAACATTTTTCGTTTACCGTTCTTAACACAAAGAAGAACAGGAATAGAATATTTCCCTTTTGGCTGTTCAACTTTGTAGATGAAGTGCTTTCCTATATCGACACAATAGAAATATTTAGATTCTTCTTTAAGCGTTTGAGTGGTATTGCTACGATGATATTTCGTTCGTCTTTTTCTCTCTTCTTGGACAAACTCAAAATCATCACGGCTTATAATGCCTTGATGATTATTACGGACTAAATACATTTTTTCATTTCCATTAAAAAGACATTTGTTGGATCTAGCTAATTCTCTCCCTCTACCAAGTAACATATCCCCGCAGTATTTTTCATTAAGTAAAATACTTTCAATAACACAGCGAGTCCAATATTCATTACCAGAAGGAGATTTTATTCCTAGTTCGTGCAACGATTGAATCATAGTAGTGTACGATACTTTATTGATATACCAATCAAATATTTGTCTAACAACTTCGGCTTCACTGGGAACAATGATGTAATCATTAGCGATTATTTTATAACCAAATAATCTGACGGTGGTGTTGAGTCCTTTGCTCATTTTTTTAGCGAAAGTCCAACGGAGATTTTCGGAGATTTGTCGTGATTCTTCTTCGGCAATACCAGCAAGAATATTAAGGATGAATTCATCAGAGAAATCTTTGGTAGAAATGTTTTCTTTTTCAAAGAAGATAGTAACACCACAACTTCGGAGTTCACGAATGAGTTCAGGAACCTCGATTGCGTTGCGGCCAAAGCGAGATACTGATTTCGTAAAGATCATATCAAGACCACCCTTACGAGCAAGAGCCATCATATTATTAAAGGCAGGACGATTTACCGTGTCCATCCCACTTTCTTTGTCTGCGTACACGCTAACGAGCTCGTAAGATGGATTTGCGTTTACAGATTTGATGAGTTCATTAACTTGAAGCTCATAACTCGATTCTTGTTCATCACTAACAGTGGATACTCGAGCATAGATTGCAACCCTTTCTTTACGAACGAAAGTGCCAACATCGACTGGTATAACACTAACACTACACATGATAAACCACCCGATATTTAATTCCTTTTTGTTGATCGTAGTCGATATAGAGTTTTGAAAGAAGCGAGGGAAGAGTTTTTAGTTCCTCAATTGACTTTGACAATTCTTCAGTATCTTTGGATCCCGAGATAACCAAAACTAACTCCTCGGGACTTGCAACGATGATTTTGTAAAAAGACTTTATTATAAGAGTATCCTTAACGAAATCTTCATCTGCGATGACTGAATCCATAATTTGAATCAAATTATTATTACGGACAGAAGAACTGACAATGCTTTCAAGTTCTCGTATTTCATTTCGAAGTAATTTTTCTGCATCTAGTAATTTTTGATTAATGCCATTTGCCTTTTTAGCAATTACAGCGTTGAGCTGAAAACGCTTATCTCTCAATTTAATGGTTAAGTCGTTATTCTCAACCGAAAGGAGTAGTAGATTCTTTAATTCGTTCAAAACAGATTGATGATTGAAAAGCTCGTGAATTGAGTCTTTAACAGCACCCCAAACGAGATTATAAGGTATCCGTGGACTAGAGCATTCTTTTATCGTTGTGGGATTATGATCACAATTCAAAACAACAAATTCGCTTGGACGGTTATGATTGATTAAATGGCGATGTAGTTTCCGCTGACATTCCTCACAATAAACAAGATTTGTAAGAGGATATTTGGTCATTTGATTTGTTCGACGAACAGTAAGCATTGATTGAACAGTTATGAAATCATCTTTTGAAATTATCCCTTCATGATGATTATGGACATAATACTTTGGTTCGAGATTATCGTTTTTAACTTGTTTATGCGTTAAGTAATCGGGAGTACAAGTTTTTTGTAAAATTGCATCACCAGTATACTTTTCATTTGTTAATAATCCACGAACCGTAGAATAAACCCAAGACTTGGCTCTTAAGGTAGGTATTTTACGATCATTTAGAATTTTGACAATATCGTTAATATTGTATCCCTCAATGAAAAGCGAAAAGACAAGACGAACTACTCTGCTTTCTTTTTCATTAATAACAAATTTCCCGTTCTCATCTTTTTGATAACCATACATTCTTGTTATGTGGGCGATGCCATTCTTAAATCGTTTCTCAATGCTACATTTAACATTAGTGGAAATTGAACGACTTTCTTCTTGAGCAACACTTGAAAGAACCGTTAAAACAAAATCAATTTTTGTGTCGTCACTGCGAATGTTCTCCTTTTCAAAAAAGATGATACAACCGTTATTTCTAAGTTCCCGAACAGTAGTAAGAACATCAACCGTATTGCGAGAAAAACGAGAAATTGATTTGACGAGAATAAGGTCGATTTTCTTGTTCATTCCTAGTTCAACCATTCTCATGAACTCAGGACGCTTTTTAGCTTGAGTCCCAGTAATTCCTTTGTCGGCAAACATGCCTATAAATTCCCAATCGGGATTAGACTTAATCCGTTCGGTGTATTCGTCAACTTGTGCCTTAAAAGAATTAACTTGATCGTCTTCATCAGTGGACACCCGAGCATAAGCGGCAACCCGCAGTTTTGTTTTATTAGTTTTAGTAAGTGAAGTATCGACTTTAACCGGCATTCTTCCGCTCAACATTGAAGCGGTCTTTTCTAGTTTTGGCACGAATATTCTTAATAGTGATACCGTAAGAATTGCGATTGATCGAATAGCAAGTCACGCTTCAAAACTAAAACCTCGTCACATTAAAAAAGATAAAGATGCATTACTTGAAAGCGATAGTGAAATTAACTTCTTACTTAAAAATGCACCAAATCCATTTATGAATCCGATCACTTTTATTTACCGAATAACTGCCCTTTTATTCATCAATAATAACTGCTTTATTTATCCCTTAGTTGATGCTAGTGGAAATCTTGAAGGTTTGTTTCCGCTTCGCCCTCATACAGTCGAAGCAAGTAAAGACGGAAGCGGAGGACTATATCTAAAATTCTTCTTTGATAGTGGCGAATCTTATACACTTCCTTATGAAAATATTATCCATTTGCGGCGTTTTTACTGCGAAAACGATGTATTTGGTGGAAATGGCGCGCTTAGCGACCATGCGACACTTATTAAAACAGTCTCGATCAATGACTCGATTCTTAAAGGTATTGATAATGCGATCAAATCGTCGCTCCAGATTAAAGGACTACTAAAGATGAACGCGATGCTTTCACAAGATGATAAGGACAAACAAAAAAGCACTCTTTGATAATGCACTCCGCACTTCAATAAAAGATAATAACTCCGCGATTATCCCAGTTGATTTAAAAGCTGATTATGTCCCTTTAAATAGTGATCCAAAACTTGTCGACGCCGCGACATTAGAATTTCTTAACGAGAAGATCCTTTCATATTTTGGGATTAGTAAGCCAATATATTTAAACAAATACACAGAAGAAGAATTCAATGCTTTTTATGAAGGAATAATCGAACAACTTTCTATTCAATTAAGTGAAGAGTTTTCTCGCGTTTTATTAACAAAAGAAGAAAGAAAAAAAGGTGAGCAAATTATCTTTTATAGTGAACGACTTCAATATGCATCGTGGAACACAAAAGTAAATGCGATTGAAAAACTAATGGGCTTAGGACTTATGAGTTTAAATGAGTCGAGGTCATTACTTGGCCTAGAGCCAGTCGAAGGTGGAAACAAGCGCCTTCAAAGTCTGAACTTCGTCGATCAAACAAAAGCAAATCTTTATCAAGTGGGTGAAGAAGACAAAGAAGATTAGAAAAAAGACATATCCACGCACTTCAGGATATGATACCTAGGGTTGTTGATAGTTTTTACAACCTCATCGATAGCAAGTTTATTTGATTCATAATACCTTTTCATATCTTCTAGATGATTTCTGCCAAATTTTTGTGTAACACCAGAGTAGCCTAGAGAAGATTTGACTCTAGTATCGAGTGCCATAGTGCAACCAAGAGTTCCTAAAATAATTTTGGTAATAAGAGTATCGGTAGGAGAAACGCGTTTTTGTTCATAGTGATTGTACAACAAGTCAAACAATTCAATCACTAAATTAATATTTTCCCCATAATAATCAGAGGGAGAAAGTTTGTATAATTTTCTATATCTTTGATTAATGACTATTTTAACAGCGCCAACATGTACCTTATAACTACATCTTTGTAATAATGCCGCCGAACCTCGATACATTCCCCGACTAGCTAAATATATACAAAGATTTAATGCCATAAGATTAATATCACTTTCTGAAGGTGACTCAATAGACAAAATGTGCTCAAAAGCATCATTTTAAAAACGCATTACGGACTCACTTATAAATATGATTATAAAGTTAAGTATTAGTACAAATGAAACCCCATGAGACTTTATAAAATACTAAAGTCTTTAAAGCTTGTGTTTCCTGACAATCCATCGATTTTTTTTAGACTTTTCTCGTCTTTTCTAAACCAAATATTAAAATATGACTTAAAAGATGTTGCCATGTTGAATGGCGAGCAGTGAAGGCAAGAAGAACCTTTTGGTATAGTTAAGCATTTATTTAAATGACTAATTATTGTTGGACATGGTTTCAATCCAATATTTAAGATGTCAGTTACATTTTCATTCTTAAAAATATCAAATCTTCTATACTTGCCTTTACGGTTAATAAGAATTATTCCGTATTTAAAGTATAAGAATTCAACTGTTTTAACATATGGTTCTTTAATAGTTGTTATTTTATCTAAAAATTCTACGGCATTATCTATGCTAGAAAACAAAACTGACAGGATAAAAAGTTCGCTTGGTGCTGGTACCATGCTCTCCAACAAAAATGCAACTTCTTTAAATCTTTTGTAGTACTTAATTTCTGAATTTAAGCAGTATTTTTCATCATCACAAACGCCATTATACCCTTCTTGCCCAATAATCAACTTTAGTGATTCGGGTTGTTTCGAATAATCAGGAATAAAATACTCTATTTCTTTAATTAACTCATCGACTGTCATAATCATTTATCCACCGCGTTTCTTTCTATGCTGGGTCTACTGTATAACTTAAATTGTTTAATATATTTGTTTATAGAAATCACTATCCCGTATACCCCCAGACAACTGGACGTGAGTTAGGGTTCCATAATGAATTCCATCCTGCTGGTTTACTATTTGCTTCGGCATAAATCGTCACCATATAACAGTCTCTGAATACATTCTCGTCCATCGTCGTGACTGTACTTGGAATAATGATTGTTTTTATATTAAAGAGACTATCGAATGCGCCCTCACCGATGCCTGAAATTTTGCGTGGAATAGTAATGCTCTCTATGACATAACAGGAACGAAAGGCATATTTAGGGATTGAAGTTAAGCTTTCAGAAAGAACGACTTGGGTCATTTCATTGCATCCTTGAAATGCGCCTTCGCCAATACTCGTAACGCTATTAGCGAGAGATATTCTATAAACATAGCCAACAGTCCAGTGGCTTTTATTTGATCCACAACCACAAAATGCATAATTTCCTATGCTTATAACCCCCATTGGAATATAAATTGATCTCATTTCTACACAATAATAAAATGCATAATCTCCGATTTTGGAAATATTTGAGGAAAAGAAGACATTTTCTAATAGTGAACATTTATAAAATGCCTTTGCTCCTATTTCTTTAACTGGAAGTCCTTTGTGATAATTAGGAATATACACTGTCTCAGATGAACCAGAATAACCGCTTACGATGTAATATGAATGGTCAGAAGATAAAGTAAAAATTTGTCCAGGCGTTTCTCTTTGTTCTGAATATTGTGCTGTAGTTGTAAAATTACTTTTTACGTTCGTTAATTCTCTATCCCAACCGACAAAGTAATAGGAATATTGATCTGAATATGGATGTTTTCGTTCTGGAGTAGGGCCGCTATAAATAGCAGTGCCACCAGAATCTACGACTGATGTTGAAAGAGTTGTACTGTCGTAATTTTTGAAAGTGACTGTGAATTGTTGTATCGATGAATATTGCGCAAATACAACTCGGTCAGAAGTAATATTCAACAAATTGTCATCCCAACCAATGAATTCATATCTATATTGAGAAGTTGCTGGCCGCGTCGGAGTTGGGCCGTTATAGACCACCGAGTCACCGTAGCCAGCCACTACAGTCGATAAAATCGTCCCATCATAGTTTTTAAATGTGACGGTACTAAATTTATTTAAAGTCGTGATATCGAACGAAGTAGACTCTTTTGTTTTTACGCCTAAACCATCATGTTTATCATATTGGATTTCAGCTTTAATTAAGTAAGTCTTTTTGGGAGTTAGGTTTTCGAACTTTTTTGGTTCGTTTTCACTAATTATAGCAATGGTCTTGCTGCCTTCTAATAGAGAATATTTAATACCATTACGGTGGCCAAATAAATTAAATTCGATAATATCAAACGAAATTGAATCAAAGGTTTTTGAAATGTTGTTAAAAGACAAACTTGGAATTTGTGAATAAACAGTTTGAATGAAAGCAAGTTGCATATTAAGCAAGTTAAGCGATTTTTGAAGGAATTCAGATATCAAATCTGTAAGTAAAGAAATAACTGCGGTTTGACCTGAAGAATTAGTAACAACTAATGAATCATAATCCGACCGGCCAAGGGTTGCTCTTCCAATAAAATCGACGGAACCATGATAATCCTCACCAGATAAATTGTTTTGAGTAAGAGATATATTCCCAATCCCACTAGAGAAATTCCATGTCATTGATCGATCACTCGTATATGTATTCTCAACAAAATGTCCTTCCCAAGAGACTTCGAGCTCTTCATTAAGCTTATAATTTTCCTCATTGTTAAAGAATATAAAACCGTCATCATTTTTCGAATGTTTAACCCAAAAGCAGAGTGTTTGTTCAAATGTATAATTTCTTCCATATAAGGTAGTGCTTTTGGATATTGGTTTAGAAAAGTCATGAGGTTTTTCAGATTCTAAATCGTCATACCAACCAAGCCAAAGATATCCATTTTGTATAGGATAATCTATGTTCAATGGTTCTGAGGTTGTTTCTTTTCTAAACAAGGTGTCATTTACAACATAGCTTACTTCTATGAAGTTCGAACGGTTCGAACAGGAAACCAGTGAGAAGCCCATAAGGATATAACATAAGATTTTCGAAGGTTTTATAAACATGATTTTATCCTCTTATTTGATTACATTATTTTATTAAAAATAGTTAAGTTAGTCAAAATAATCTTCAGTTTAAGATTACGTTTCATAAAGGTAGGTAACCATATAAAAAGGGAGTTCGCTATAATTGTTTTGCCGACAGAATACGGAGAACTCCCATGGACATTATACCTTCCTCAACCACTTCCTTTGAACAATTTGTTGTCGATTACATTAAAGATATCAAAATAAGCGGCTTATCTGAGCTTGCTAAGGTCCTTGAAAGAATTGATATAAGCCTCGCCAGTCGAAGGCCAAAATATTTAAGAATTGTTAAGATAAAGCCGCGTTCAATTCTCACATCGATTGGAATGCTTTCTTTTAACCGCCGCTACTACTATGACGAGATTAATCATTGCTATTTATATCTCCTCGATGCCTTTTTGGCTATTCCTAAAAGGAACAAGCTGATGCATGATGTTAAAATCAAACTCATCGAAGCCGCTTCCGAGA
>Ga0265294_10009449_pt1 | contig 11248 bp, 10 predicted proteins | sample MunlanPumphouse3_FD_192504 | JGI IMG/M metagenome (GOLD analysis project Ga0265294, IMG submission 192504) | Groundwater microbial communities from a municipal landfill in Southern Ontario, Canada - Pumphouse #3 | ecosystem: Environmental > Aquatic > Deep subsurface > Groundwater | place...
GCGTGAATCGAGCCGCCTTGCAAGTTCTCCTCCATACCCCTTTGAGCTTCGCATTGCGGCTATTAAGTCTATATCGTCCATCTGCCTTAGCCGGAACGGGTCCATTTCCCCGTCCTCGATCATATGCTCAACTGCTTTTGAGCACATGGCTTCAGATATTCTGGTAACATGGTGATAATAAACCGAGGTATTCATCCAGAAGCGTGAGACCAGGAGAGATTCGGCTGCTTTGAGTCCTCCCTGGTCAACAACAAGCCTGTCTTCGTGAAAACTCATCTGGTTAATCAGGCGGTTGTAGTCCACAACTCCGAAAGCAACGCCGGTATAATGTGCATCCCGGACAAGGTAGTCCATCCTGTCCACATCGATCTCACTGCTTAAAATCTGCCCCAAAGATGTCTCGCCTTCGACGTGCTTTGCAAGTTCACCGGGGTAAATCCCGTATTTTTTCAGGATTTCTTTTATTTCCCCTTTCCCCAGGATTTCCTTTATCTCGTCATGCCGGCGCCGGGTATATTTATAAATAACATTCTCTGTTACATGGGAAAATGGGCCGTGCCCCACATCATGCAAAAGGGAGGCAACCCTTATCTCCAGTTTTTTATCCTCGTCAATTGAGTCGAGGTTTTTCATCAGCATGGAGGCAAGGTGCATGGTTCCGAGTGAGTGTTCAAAACGTGTATGGTTTGCTCCCGGATATACAAGGTTTGAAAATCCAAGCTGCCTGACTCTCCTGAGGCGCTGTATCTGTGGGGTGTCCAGAAGCTCCTGAACAACTTCATCCAGTTCGATGTAACCATGCACGGGATCAAGGACTACTTTCATTAATCTTTAGACAGATGTCATTATATATTGCTGTATCTATTACTTTGATGCTATTACTTAAGATGTAAATTACAGGGCACCTGCTGCCCGAATACTATATAATAATTCGGAAACAGGGATTAGAAACAGGTAATATCATGATTATATTTTCAGGCGGCACCGGAACTCCCAAACTCCTTGACGGGCTCAAGGAAATCCTCCCTGAGGAGGAACTGACCGTTGTTGTAAACACTGCCGAAGACCTCTGGGTTTCTGGGAACCTGATCTCTCCAGACCTTGATACAGTGCTCTATCTTTTCTCAGACCAGATTGACCGGAAGAGGTGGTGGGGCATAGAAAATGATACCTTCGGGACTTATGAGCGCATGAAGGAGCTCGGCATTGAAGAAGGACTGAAGCTAGGAGACAGGGACAGGGCAACCCATATTATCCGCTCGAACATTATCCGTGACGGGGCGTCCCTTACGGATTCAACAGTGAAGCTTTCATCCCTTTTTGGGATCAAAGCAAATATCCTGCCAATGTCCGATGATCCTGTTTCCACTTATATAGAAACTGCTGAAGGAATTATGCATTTCCAGGACTTCTGGATTGGAAAACGTGGAGAGCCAGATGTGCGTGGAGTTGATATCAGGGGAGTTTCCGAAGCTTCCATTTCTCCTAAAGTGCTCGAAGCCTTTGAGAAGGAAGAAAATATCCTTATAGGGCCGAGCAACCCTATCACGAGTATAGGTCCGATTATTTCCCTCCCCGGGATGAAGGATCTGTTGAAAAAGAAAAAGGTCGTTGCAGTTAGCCCGATTATTGGGAATGCCCCTGTCAGTGGCCCTGCTGGAAAACTGATGCCTGCCTGCGGGATTGAAGTCTCTTCCATGGGAGTTGCTGAATACTACCAGGATTTTCTTGATGTTTTCGTTTTTGATGAAAGGGATCGTGCAGATGAGTTCGCATTTGAAAGGCTTGGCTGCCATGCTTCACGGGCAGACACCCTGATGACCTCTACTGAGAAGAGCAAAGAACTGGCAGAGATTGTGGTCAGGCTTTTTGACAATATTGTATGCCCTTCTTAACTTTTCCTTTTTAACTCCCTTTTCTCTTTTGTTTTTCACCTCTTTCTCTTTTGTTTTTCACCTCTTTCTCTTTTGTTTTTCACCTCTTTCTCTTTTGTTTTTCACCTCTTTCTCTTTTGTTTTTCACTCTCTTTTTCTCTTCTCTTTTCCACTTTCTTTCTACATTATTTTAAACCCCATTTCTCTTTCTTTTTCACTACCTTTTTTGCTTTCGATTCTCTTTTCTTTTTTCTATGTTTTTTTATATTGTTGTTTTTTTCTCTTGTTCTATAAATTTTCTTTTGCTTCCCTCTCTGCATGTATGAATTTTCAACGCCAATAAAATTCGAAAGTTTTAAGTAATATTTTTTTTATCACTTGTAATACTAAAAAACATAAAATCCATATTTTGTTCTATTTATTAAGCTATATATTCTAAAAAATGCTACCCAATGCAGTATTAAATAAATGACTTATGGGCAGAAGAGGTAAAAATATGATTGGAAGACGTGGATGTACTAATAAAAAAATCAAAACAAAAATTACCAGTTTTGTTTTTCTGACAGTACTGGTCTTTTCCCTGTGTTTCATCCCGGGGATGGCAGCTGAAACTGACAGTTCGGAGTTGATGGCTCAGGTCTTTGCCGCAGCCGAAAGTAATCTCGGGAATATCGGACCTGAAAACACACTTATAATAACAGATCTTGGCTCTCCTGCAGAGTCTTATGTTTTTCTGGATAATTTTTACTCGGAATTTAACGGAAGGAACCTGAAATATACCGATAATCTGCTTGTTGTCCAGAACGCAAGGAATGCCCCTCTCTGGTTTGCTTTCTTTGACAAAGCAAGCGGAAAATGTGCTTATATTGAGGTTACATACGGAGACGAGGAGAAGATCAGCTATCAGGTAACGGAAAATATAAACTTTAATGGACTTTCGAAAAATAAGAAGTCCATAGAAGCTTGGAATCAAAAAGTGAATTCTGCTGTTTTTAAAGGGCATGAATTTGCCATTCTTACGATCTCCAATGCCTGGGCTACGGGAAATCTCGATTATGAACTTATGCAGTGCCTGGAAATACACAACCACTTCTGTCCCGGAGTCTCAAGCGGTTTTGTGCTTGCAAACTGGATGGAAGAAAATTATCCGCTTAAAGAAGGGGTAAGTTATACGGTCTTTTCCTGCCCCAACTGGTGCAAAGAAGATGTTTTTGTCAAGCGCTGGGATGCCACCCCTGGAAAAGGAGGAATTTTTGTCTCTGCGCTGACGGATGAAGAGATCGAAGCAATCGGGAATTCTCCTGCCGGAATCTTTGTGGTTACGGATAAGAACGCCGGAACAATGAAAGCAGTAGCTCTCGGGTTTGACTTTGATGTCGTGAACGCGAAGTGCGGTGCAAAAAAGGATGATCCTGCATGGATTTCAAAATACCTGGCGGACCTCTGGCTTATGGACAGAGGCAACTGGGATGAAGAAGGCCTTGTTACGGAAATCGCGGTTATCGACATTGATAAGGATACCCTTGGTGAAATGAAGCGGGCAGGTTCCAATCCCTATGAAGTCCTCGGGCTTCTCAACTCAAATGGAAATGTTAATCCCCCAGTTGAAGATAAGGAACTGATGGATCAGGTCTTTTCCGCAGCCGAAGCAGAGCTGGGGACTCTCGGACCTGAAAACACTTTTATAATGACTGATATCGGCTCTCCTGCAGAGTCCGATTTTTTTTTAAATAACTTTTATTCTGAGTTTTATGGAAAAGAGCTGAAATATACAAAGAATCTGCTTGTAGTCCAGAACGCAAGAAACGCCCCTCTCTGGTTTGCTTTCTTTGACAAAGCAAGCGGAAAATGTGCCTACATTGAGGTTACATATGAAAACGAAGATAAAATCAGCTATCAGGCAACGGAAAATATAAACTTTAATGAGCTTTCCGCAAGCCAGGAGTCCATAGCAGCCTGGAGTGAAAAAGTAAACTCAAAGATTTTTAACGGGCGCGAATTTGCCATTCTTACAATTTCCAATGCCTGGGCTACGGGAAATCTCGATTATGAACTTATGCAGTGCCTGGAGATACACAACCACTTCTGTCCCGGAGTTTCGAGCGGCTTTGTGCTTGCAAACTGGATGGAAGAAAATTATCCGCTTGAAGAGGGGGTAAGTTATACGGTTTTCTCCACTCCTCACTGGTGTAAGGATGATGTTTTTGTCAAGCGCTGGGATGCTACTCCTGGAAAAGGAGGGGTTTTTGTCTCTGAATTGACAGACGAGGAACTTGAGGCAATTGGAAGCGACCTTGCTGGAGTTTTCGTTGTCAGGGATAAGAATGCAGGAACTCTGAAGGCAGTTGTGCTCGGGTACAACTCTGATCTTGCGAGTGCAAATTGCGGGGCAAAAGAAAGTGATCCTGACTGGGTTTCAAAATATATGAAGGATCTCTGGCTTATGAACCCTGAAAATTGGGACGGTCTTGTTACAGAGATCGCTGTCATTGATATCGATGATGCTGCCCTGAACGAAATGAAACAGGCAGATACCAATCCTTATGTAGTTATAGGGCTTCTCAACCTCGTAGAGGATGTCAGCCCTCAGAATCTGGAATCCACTGAAGCAGTAACTGCATAAGCAAAATACAAGCCTGGGATAGCGTGAAAAAGTTTGTGGAATCTTTAGTAGATTCCTCTTTACCTTATTTTTTATCTTTCCTGTGTTTTTCTTTCTCAATTTTATTTCAGACTTTATTTTTTACTTTCTGCCATTTTTATATCTTTTATCTGAGTGTCTTTATATTTTTTATCTGAGCGTCCTTAAATTTATTAACACTGACTTAACTATTTACTAATATTTCCTGCACCCTGATTCTAAACAGGCGGAATCGGAAGACCAAAATTATATCAAGTACTTCGATGTTTCTTGGAATCAATTTAGAATCAATTTATCTCTCCCGGCAGCATGTTCGTGCGCTTATGTATATTTATATTCCTAGCTTCGGGAAACGGTATTAAAAGGAGCAGGCTTAATTTCAGGATTTTTTACTTCCCGGAATATTGAGACAGCCAGAAAGGTTAAAACCATGCTTGAAAGACTGAAAGATTCACTGATCAGGTCCCCTATAATCAAGCGAGGGGAGTATAACTATTTTATCCATCCTATTTCTGATGGGGTACCTTCCATCGACCCTCACCTGGTAGAAGAGATTTCCGATTACATCTCAGAGATCGCAGATATGAACGTTGACACTATCCTGACCGTGGAAGCTATGGGCATTCCGGTTGCAAATGCGCTCTCCCTGAAAACCGGGATTCCTCTTACCATTGTCCGGAAGCGGCCTTATTTCCTTGAAGGGGAAGTTGAACTCTCCCAGAGCACAGGGTATTCGAAGGGCGTCCTCTACATAAACGGGCTAAAAAAAGGGGACAGAATAATTATTGTCGATGACGTTATCAGTACAGGAGGTACGCTCCTTGCCCTTGTAAAAGCGCTGCAGACAATAGGTGTAGAGGTAATGGATGTGATTTCCGTTATCGGACGCGGCGATGGTTACCTGAAGCTGAGGGAGCTCGGAGTTGAACCCAAGATTCTCGTCACAATTGATGTGGGCGAGAAAGGTGTGGAGATTAAGGATGTCTTTGGGAATCAGTGAAGCATTCGACCTCAGGCCTGATTACATAATCAGCGTAATAAAGGATACCAGAGCAAAGCTTGTGGGCTTTCAGTTTCCTGAAGGGTTAAAACGTAAGGGTCCGGAGCTGGCAAAGAAGGTCGAAGAAGCTACCGGAGCTGAAATTATTATCTCAGGAGACCCGTGTTTCGGAGCATGTGACCTGGACAGGACTCTCCTCGACCACGTTGACATACTTTTCCATTTCGGGCATGCTGAACTGGAAGACATTAGGCTTTCGAATAAAGTCTATTTTATCGAAACCCGGTCTTCGGTGGACGTCCTGCATGTTATTGAAAAGGCTGTCCCTGAGCTTAAAGGGCAAAAAATAGGGCTGATCACTACTGTTCAGCACGTCCATAAACTTCCTGATGTATGTGGCGTGCTGGAGAGAATGGGAAAGACCTGCGTTATCGGGCGTGGCGACTCCAGAATTGCGTATGCTGGACAGGTTCTCGGCTGCAATTTCTCTGCAGCCCGGGATGAAGACTGTGACGAGTACCTCTATATCGGAAGCGGAGATTTCCACCCCCTGGGAGTATCTCTTTCCTCAAAGAAACGTGTCCTTGCAGCCGATCCTTTTTCCGGAGAGGTCCGCGAGGTCGACCCTTCAAGGATTCTGCGCCAGAGGAGTGCGGTAATCGCAAAGTCCCTGGATGCACAGGTCTTCGGGATTATTGTCTCAAGCAAAAACGGGCAGAAGAGGATGGAGCTTGCTTCTTCCTTAAAGGAACTTGCAAAGAAGCATGGAAAAGAGTCACACCTTATACTGATCGACCTCGTAACTCCGGACCAGCTGCTCCAGTTCAAAGTAGACGCTTTCGTAAATACAGCCTGCCCGAGGCTTGCTATTGATGAAGTGGGACGTTTTCCTGCCCCTATGCTGACACCCCAGGAGTTTGAAATAGTGCTTGGGGAACGCGAATGGGAAAAGCTTGTGCTGGACGAAATCACTGAAGAACCTGTATGATTGGGAGTAAATGGCTGCATAATCATACATTCGTGGTCGAGCAATTCTAAAATTAAATCTAATAATACTAAAAGACAAAGGATATGAAACAGAGAAAACTTGAAATGCTGCTTGAGGAAATTGAAGGCTTTTCCGATCCTGAACTTGAACTGGAACAGTATCAGACACCTTCTCTTCTTGCTGCTGAAGTTCTTCATTTCGCTTACATGCAGGGAGACCTTGATGATTTAGTCCAGGACCTGGGCTGCGGTACGGGAATCCTCGCAATAGGGGCAAAGGTTCTGGGAGCAAGGAAGGTTGTGGGGTATGATACTGACCCAAAAGCTCTTGAGCTTGCAAGAAAAAATGCTGAAAAAATCGGAGTGGACGTTGAATTTATCTGTTCCGATATCTCTGAAGTCTCGGAACGGGTAAAAACCACAATTATGAACCCTCCTTTTGGGGCAAGAGTTAAGGGAAGGGACAGACCCTTTCTTTCGTCAGCATTAAGAACAAGTGAAGTAATATACTCCATCCACAACCGCGGAAGCCTTGCTTTTATCCAAAAGTTCATTAAGCCTGCGGTCATTACACATTCGTACGTTGCGAAGTTCCCTATAAAGAGGACTTTTGACTTTCATCAAAAAGAAAGAGAGGTTATTGAGGTAGAGATTTACAGAATTGCTGTTCATGCCTGACCTGTATTCAGGGAACCTTTTAAGGCGTCATGTTTTACAGCTTATCTCTTTGTGCTTCATTCTGAAAGGCGGAATTAATAAGCTTATTGAACAAAGAAAAGATCATAAGATAGAGAATAAATCCATAATACCATAAATAAATCCACATTAATATTGTATAATCGGGACTGATGACTTCAGATATGCTTTTTGTGAGCAATCGTGACCGACATCCAGCTTTCCGCCAGCAGTCCCACAAAGGCTATAAAAATTGTTACAACGATTATCTATATTATTAATAGCGATAATTCGAATGAGGGATCATGATTAGAATTCGAAAAAATAAGACTACCAGGAAAAAATTAACAGGTCCTGGTGAAGGAAAGAACGGAGCTGAGAAATCGGCTCCTTCAAATGAAGAAAGCAGGGATCAATTTAAGGGTCAGCAAAAGGATCAGCCCAGGACTCAATTTAAAAGCCAGCCCAGGGAGCAGTCAAGAGACCAGTTTAAAGGTCAGCCCCGAGCTCAGTATAAGTCTCAGCCCAGAGACCAGTCCAGAGGGCAATTCAGAGACCAGTCAAGGGACCAGTTCAAAGGCAGCCCTGATAAAAAGAGAAAATTCCCATATTCCAAGAAAGGTCCCAGAGATAGAAAGGAAACTCCGGGTTTCAGGCCCCCTACCGCAGAAGCCGTTGTATCTGAAGAAGATCTCGAAAAAGGAGGCTTTGTACTTCCTGGAGAACTTGTCGGAACTACAGAAGAGTTCAAATCGGGCAATGGAACTGCAGTAATTGCAGGAGACATCTATTCCACTGCTACGGGTAATGTGCTCATTGACAGAAAAGCCAGAGTGGTCTCGGTAAAGCCAAACACAATTACTCCAAATATCCTCAAAGTAGGAGATGTCGTGTACGGGCGGATATCTGACGTCCGTGAGTCCGGGGCAATGGTGGAAGTCGCAGGAATTGAAGGGAAAGAAAACAGGGAAATCGTTAGTGTAAGGACCGGAGATATTCATGTCTCCAGTGTGAGAGATTCCTATGTGAAGAGGCTGGCAGATGAGTTCAGGCCTTCTGACATAGTAAGAGCAAAGGTAGTTGATGTTGAGAGAATGCGCCTTACTACAGCTGAAGATTCTCTTGGAGTTGTAAAAGCTTACTGTTCAAACTGCAAAGGAGAACTTGTGCTGGAAGGGAAAAAGCTTAAATGCCCGGTCTGCAATATGACTGAAACCCGCAAGATCTCAACTGAGTATGGGAAAGGGATCAGGTAATTTCCTCTTCCTCTTACTTCAGGGATTTACGGCAGGTTAAAGATTTTACGGCATATTTATGACCGGTTAAATTCACCATTTACAGGTGGTCACCAGTGGAACTGAACATTCTTAACAAAACAAATAATGAGCTTGAAGTCGAGCTTAGAGGCGAAACTCATACCCTTCTTAATCTTCTTAAGGACCTCCTGATTAAAGATGAAAGGGTTGTAACGGCTTTTTACGATATGAAATATGTGAGCATCAGTGACCCTGTCCTTTATATTAAAACCGATGGTGCGGATCCTATTCTGGTTTTAAAGGACGTGGTAGCAATCATTGTTTCTGAATGCGACGAATTTATCGATGTCTTCAGCAAAGCAGCAAATGCTTGAAACTGAAGATCGCAGGACGTCTTTTTAAGGCGTTTTGCCCATTTCTTTCTTTCAGCAGGAAACATTAGAGAAATAAAGATCACTCAAAGATCATTCGTCCACTTTATACGGTGGGATGTCTTTTTAGAATTGTTTATACTATTTCTGGAATACTTTTTTATGAGTTCTCTGCATATCATTGAACCGCAGAGCCTTAAGCAATTTGATTTATAATTAACATCGGGCTATTCAGTGAGTAATCCTAAATTTCAGGTTAAAATCATGCTTTAAATAGGAATTACAGTTCTTACATGAGGTATAATAAATGACACTTGATGACTCATCCTTACAGAAGTTTGGTTTCATAAAGAGAGAGACCCTCGGCAGCATAAACATCGACCCTCTTCAGACAGGAGGGCTTTTGACCGGGGCTGCTAAACAGGCACTTGTTGAATGGGGAGACGGTTATTCTGTCTGTGACTTCTGTGGTGGAGTTCTCGACCTCGTCAAAAAGCCTCCTATCCATGATTTCGTACACAAAGCCCTTCCGGAGTTTCTGGGCTGCGATGAAGCACGGGTTACAAACGGGGCAAGGGAATCCAAATTTGCTGTCATGCATTCCATGGGAAAACCCGGAGACTGGGTTGTACTTGACGGGCTTGCCCATTATTCTTCTTATGTTGCAGCCGAAAGAGCCGGACTGAATATCGAGGTAGTGCCCCATGCAGGCAGCCCGGAGTATCATCTTGACCCGGAAGGGTACGGAAAGGCGATTGAAGAAGTTACGAAAGAAAACGGGAAGCCTCCGGTTCTGGCACTTGTTACTTACCCTGACGGAAGTTACGGTAACATCCCGGATGCTGCAAAGATTGCGTCGGTCTGCCATGAATATGATGTGCCTCTTCTTCTTAACGGGGCATATTCCGTAGGAAGAATGCCTGTATCTGCAAAGGAAATCGGAGCTGACTTTATTGTAGGCAGCGGGCATAAGTCCATGGCAGCTTCAGGTCCCGTTGGAGTGCTGGGCGTAAGTGAAGAATATGCTCCTGTCGTATTCAGGAAATCCGTACACAACAAGGTAAAGGAAATTGAACTTCTTGGCTGCACTGCCCGCGGAGCAACAGTTATGACTCTGATGGCTTCCTTCCCTGAGGTTGTAAAACGAACCCGTAACTGGGACCAGGAAGTTGAAAATGCCCGCTGGTTCTCTTCAAGGCTTGAAGGCATGGGCTTTATCCAGCGCGGGCAGAAACCGCATTCTCACGACCTTATGTTCTTTGAAGCTCCGGGTTTCTACGAGATTTCCCAGAAAGTCAAAAACGGCAGGTATTTCCTTTACAGGGAGCTAAAAGAACGCAATATTCACGGCATCAAGTCCGGGCTTACAAAATATTTCAAACTCAGCACCTTCGGGCTCGGAAAGGAAAAACTCGGTACTGTTGCAGATGCCTTTGAGGATATCCTGAAGAAATACGAAAATATTTAATGTCTTTTATGGAGGTTTTCCTTCCTCTTTCAGTAATTATGAAGGATTGCCTCCTTCTTTCAGTAAATTATTTTTTGATTCCCGGTTATTTCTCAGTTGAATTTTAAATTCCGGGGCTTCTATATTTTTTGGCTCAGGCTGCTTTTTACTGCATCACCGGTCATCTTACTTCTTCATTTCCACATTCTCAACATAACCTTCTCCGCGAGGGGTTGGGATATAGAATGTCTTGCCTTCTTCTTCAACTTTTTCGATATAAAGTGCATCTTCCAGCATATTAAGGTGGAAATTTGCCATGGAGTCGTTCAGGTTAAATTTTTCTTTTATTTCCTCAAAGGATTTTCTCTCACTTCCAAGCGAAATAAGGATCTCTCTTCTTGTGGTGTTCTGAAGAACCTTGAGTCCGAACTTATGATCTTCCGTGGGGTTTCGCGTTAGCTTTCCTTCACGTTTCATCCTCTCGAGCCATTCTTTTTTTATTCTTTCACTTTCATCTGAATCCATGTTCTATCACCTTTTCAAGAGCATTTTCTGGAACAAGTTTGTATTATGATATCTATCTCTCTATTTTTTAGACTAATAATATAAATAAATATCGTTATCTTTATATATCATTTTAATCTTTCAGATGACCTCTTATTCAGCTCTTATGTAAAGGTTCTATTGCTTCGCAGAACTTTTTTATTTTATTGTTCAGAGTTTCAGCACTTAATTTATAAATAGGCAGGGGTTTTTTTCTTACATGAAACTCAACCCTGAACTCGAATCTATCGAAATGCTTGCAAAAATTATACTGACTGCAGCCCGTACAGCCCCGAAAGGCAAAGGAATTGATGACATCGTAACCTGCCTCTTTTCTCAGGAGGAAAAATCTGAACTTGCTGACCGGATGGAAGAGCTGAGCGGGATTAAAGACTTTAAGTTCCTCATCAGGGATGCAAAGAACGTAAGGGATGCCGATGCGATCGTCCTTATT
>Ga0265294_10009450_pt1 | contig 11247 bp, 6 predicted proteins | sample MunlanPumphouse3_FD_192504 | JGI IMG/M metagenome (GOLD analysis project Ga0265294, IMG submission 192504) | Groundwater microbial communities from a municipal landfill in Southern Ontario, Canada - Pumphouse #3 | ecosystem: Environmental > Aquatic > Deep subsurface > Groundwater | place...
AGTTAACAATCTTCATATTGGCAATCTCAATATCGTTTGCATACCAGGCACCCCAGGCTGTACGGAGAAATTCGCCATCCATTATCGTATCATCAATGCCAGCACCTATCACCCTAACATGCGATTTAACGCCAGCAGGAAAGAGTTGGCTGTTGTTTGAGTTTGAGTAAATACCTTCAGCCAAGTGAATCGTCTTGGGATTTGCCGGGTTGGAAGCTATTCTCTGCATAGCGTAAACAATAGACTTAAATGGAGAATCTGCTGATAGGCCTGTATTGGTATCATCACCATCGGGTGAGACGTAAAGATCACTGTCTATATGAGTTAGATAACCCTCTTGGACATCTAATGTCACATTACAATTTCGAGCTCCAATAAAGTAACCATCGGGCTCAGATAAGATACTGCTTCCTTGCAGCAAGTGGACATTGTAACTATTCTGTGTCTCATAATGAAACGTGAAACTGATATCCATGCTAATGGTTGCAGTGTTGTTGTAAACTGAGCATAGAGCATCTGGATCAAAGTATAGCATAACAGATTCGTCAAACGATATACCTCCACCCAGTCTTAAGGCCTGATTGTTAAAAATCTTTACGTTAGATAATGAAAGATTCGAATGACTGCCAACACCAATACCACCTCCAGACTGAGCAATGCAGTTTCTGATAATGCAGTTTGAAACAATAGCACTAGAATAGTTTCTAACATCCACTCCCCCCCCCGGATTGATCGGACTACCATAATAACCGTTTTCATTGTTGACCAAGGTAAATCCGCTTAGAGTTATGGTCTCACCGTTGATCACTCTAACACAAGTGCTTAGATTACCGTCTATGATAGTATTCTCTATGTATGATGGCACAGGATCAGTTGAATATAGACTAACTATTGATATGCTCTGCCCTATCAGATTGATATTCTCAATATACCTACCCGGATAAACCAGAACCACATCTCCATTTACTGAAGCATTTACAGCTGCCTGTATACTCGCATATTGCTGAGATCCGTCCAGGGACACAGTGCGAGTAGTGCATACAACAAATGCAGGCAACAAGCATAGCAGAATGACAAGTAACTTTTTCAAGAGTACTCCTTGGTATGTATAGCTTGAGGCGGGAAAAAACCGCCCCAAGAGAGTTTCCATTATTTCATCAGCAACATCTTGTGAATCAAGGTGTTTGTGGGAGTGATCATCCTATAAAAATAAACTCCTGAAGATACTGTTCTACCTTTAGCATCAGTCCCATTCCAGACAACTGAATGATGCCCTGGGGCATAGCTATCTCTCACAAGGGTTCTTACCTTTTGCCCCTTGATATTGAACACCTCAATTGTCACAGGGCATTGTTCTGCCAGATCAAAGCTGATCGTAGTTTCCGGATTGAAGGGATTGGGGTAATTGCCAAATAGCTTCGTCACTGAGGGCAATGGAGGCTCTTCAGTTTTACCCAGCCGGATTTGTAAAAATTCCTTGCTTTCCGAAACCGATATTTTCCTGCTCTCAAATCGACCTGATTGTTTATTGAGGACGGAATAGTCAAGAACATGAGCATTGGCAGCTTTGCCAGGGAAGAACATTCTGAACTCCAAGTTCTTGAGTTCTTCGGTCGGATCATCGACATTTGTGATATAGGCATTTAACTGAACCTCGCCTTCCTTAATCACTGCTGCACCCTTACATTCTTCATCGATAAATACTGCTACTTCAAGCGGTTTATCTCCATCTTCAAACTGGTTGAGGTCAATGGAAAGGAAGATTGGTATGTATTCAGGTTGTTCTTCATACTCGAAATGTGTAGCCATCTCCCGATAGTAGGGATCGGTAAATGGTGGATTGGGGTTGTCTCCGCCTAGCTTAAATTCGATGGGATCACTCCCGATGTAGCGGACTACAACCATTTCTCCAGGATTGATAGTTATCTCTCTACCTCCAGTCGGGAAGCAGCCAAGCCATGTATCAGTATAGGCATCTGAAGGTTCATCACCGGGCTCGGGATTATAATCGAAGATCGGTAACCGAACCATTGCCCAATCCTCAGCAAGGATTGCTGTAACATTGTCCATAATAGGGTTAAGGGCATCAAATGGCATCAGGCTTTCAGATAAATAGTATCCAAGATATATCTCGCGATACGGGATACCAGTATTACTATCTACAGGACTGTTACCTCCAGGGGGAAGTATGTAATGATTTTGGGTATAGCGATCAAGATCCTGGATAAACATTCCTTTATTCATTGGATTATTGGGAAAATATCCCTGATACTGGATAAGCAGATCCTGAGCGTTCTCTGTAAGAGTCACCTTATATCCATTCTGACTGTGGACATAGTGTTCAGGTATACGTGTTGGATTCGCATAATCCCCTTCATCATTGTACTTCCATGTGATTTGGTGCAGAACTGGAATATATGTTTCAAACAGACCGTTACCCCTGAATTCATGAAATACATGATACAGCAAATTCTGCTCTCCGCTTTCGGGATAGTTAACAACTCCGGGGATGCTGATGTATCTGATCTTATCACTTGTTAAACGGTGAAACCTGTGGATATGGCCGTCTAATAGAGGAATGGCACCGATATCCTTCTGAGTTCCATCCGCATCTCTATCACTATGATCGGTCAGCCAAGTTTCACCATCACCGTTAGTATCAGGATTTCCATTGTCGATGCATATCGACTTCACCTCTGAATTCCAAATGGGGTGATAATTGTTGTCGAGGTGCATTTCTTGGACACTCATCACGGAATTCTCTATTAATGGAGAACTTGTGTTTCCTCCAAAATCGTAACGGGGACTAGATGGGCTAAACAAACAGTGATTTGTGGTTAATCCTCTTGTTCTCCAATCAGGATGACCTTCTTCATAATCCCCCCATCTTATACCGTAACTGCTACAGTTCTCAAACACGGTGTTATTAATGGTTGTAGGTGCACTTTGAAAGAGAACTAATCCACTACCATGGATGTTTGAGAATGTGTTGTTATCAAACACAAAGTAATCTGTATTCTCGGGGGGAGTCCCATCTGGATACCAAGAGTAAACACCATACCCGTCATAAATGTTATTGGCAATCACATTTCTCGTAAAGGTCAAGCGGTTCTTACCCCAGTAATCACAGAAATATACGGCACCTTTGCGACTGGACAGGAACCTGTTATCAGTAAGAATCAGATGGGCGTGTGTGGTTACAGGAATAACAGTATCAGTCAAGAACTTAATTGCCGGTTTCGCTCCATTATCGTGAGGTGTATCTGCTGCAAAAGTGCAGTTACGAAAGAGTAGATCGTTCAGCTTTTCAGTGTTTGCCACAAATACATCATCTGCTTCGCTTCTGCCTTGGTTGTTGTAAAAATTACAGTTGTCAAAATCAATATCAATGTCTCGGTGATTTATCCGGGAATATACAAATACAGCTCCTCCCATGTCTCTACTAGTAGGATTTTCAATACCATCAGTTACAATGGTACTGTTGTTAGTAAACTCACACCCGGTAAACTGAGCTTGCCCATATAGGGCAACAGCCCCTCCTCCATTCCCGTTCAACGTATAGTTGTCAGTAAATGTGCAATATTCAAATCTTGGTGCATCAGTCTGAGATACTCCGCCAATAACGAATACAGCACCCCCAACTCCATTGGCTAGGATTAAATTGGATGTGCTAGGATTTCCAACTCGGTTATGGTAAAATGTGCAATTAGAAATAATCGGTGCTGCTCCAGCTACTAATTCAATTGCAGCACCTCTTCTATATTGGCCTTCCTCGGTTAGATCACAGTCCAAAAAAGTGATCCGGGAGATGATATCTTGATTGTCGATTCCAATCCCGGATAGTGTTATTGCAGGCAAACCAATAGTGGGATTATTGGTAATAAACACTCCATTTTGTGTCTCACCTTGTAGTTTTATGTGTTTGCCCTGCCAATTTAACCCGGAAGCGGTATAGCTTCCATCCAGGATAGCTACCGTTCCTCCATTTCTTACCAAATCTATGCCATCCTGTATGGTCGGCACATCAGTCGGGACAACCACGACGTAAGGCCTGAGAGTAAGAACTATCGGGCCAGGGGAAATATGGTTTATTCCCATTTCGATGCTAATATCACAAATCTGGATGGGATTGAAGTAATTGCCTACATCAGTGATTGTGAAATCATATGTACCAGGGGGAAGCCTAAACTCAAAAACTCCATTGTCCGATGTAAAGGTTGCGGATACCCCATCATGACCTATTGCGTCAAGACGAATGCCAGAATAGTCAGTGCTGCCATTTCCCAATTCGATTGTTTGACTGATAGGAACACTAGGTGCGATCCCATAAAGCATGGAATGTTGGTAAGGATAGGGGTTAACCGGGTTTATGGGCTGTAAACTCCAATATTCAGGATAACACCAGGGTCTCCCCCAGTTGACCAAATTCAGCGTTGTATTCATATTTGTGGTTTGAAAACCTGAAATTATGTAAGCATGTCCAGCGGAGGCAAGTGTATATCCAGCATATTCAATTGGTCTATTAAGCAATAACTGGTTTTTAATCAAATTTATCCATGCTTCATCAGAATACGAGTGAATACTTTTATCTGCCCACTGACTATACATGCTCGTTTTATCGTAAACATATTTCCCGGAATGTGCAGAAGACCCAGATGAAGAGTAATCCATTCCCACCAGAATTCCACATGCAAAGCTCAATGCGGCTTTATCATTATCTGATAGGGCAATGTTGTTGTTAAACTTATATTTAACTTCATCCATATACCCGTTCAGTGTAGTGAAATCAGGGAAATCGTGTATTGCTGCATCTAAGTCAATCTCGCATTCAAAACCATAAATACTGCTAGATGTGTATCTATCCGATTCTACTAATGTATAGTTCCAATGCTTGTAGTAGTTTAGTATCTGAGCTGCTGCAGTGGCCACACAACCAACAACACTTCGAACAGGCGGATTAGTGGAGTCATCCAATGGGCAATAGACATTATAGATGCCCTGGGACCCTCCCCATTGAGGAGTCTCAAGACCTATATCGTGCTGTTCTGTGATGCCTATAGTTTGATTGATTATGGCATTCCATATGGGAAGAGTATCTGTGTTGCTTCGGTTGTTGTTTTTTGCGTCTTCAATCTGAAGTGAGTACTCTAACAGTAAATATTCAGCATCTTCGTTAACTGGATCAACAGTATATGAACCTTCTGTACAAAATGCCAATATCGGTATGCAACAATCGTCTGCTGATACGAATACAAAGCCCTGGTTAAAGTTGATCATGTAGTATAGGGGGTCGCTCGCATTCGGTAACGCAGCATAGTTATCAACAACGCGAGGTTGCTGTGTTTGTAATTCAATCCATTTTGTTGCGACTTCAAGGATCGTGGCTTGTGGCACTAGTTCTGAGAATAGCAGACTCAGCATAATGAGCATGCATACTGAAATAACAACCTTTTTCATGATTTTGCTCCATAATTTTCTAACTTGAGTTCAAGTTGTTAACTTATTAGGTATCAAGAGGCCCCTATTCACTTCGAATTCTCATCTTACAAGGGGTCGGCATCTCACTATCTATATATAGCTTCATCCCCTTAATAGAGAATCAGCCTGATATTTAATATGGGTGCAAGCTAAATCCGTATCAAAACAAGAAACACAATATGTAGTTAATAACCTATGAACGCACTAATAGTAGTCCTGATTTCTATGTCAAGAAATTTTATTGATCAGGCATCACTCCAGCACTTGGGCAATAGATGAGTACTACCTGTGCTGAGTTGACAAATAATAAGTATTTGATAGGATTGTTGTTAGCAAACAGAATCACATGTTTGACCATCATCAGACTTGGACATTTGAAGTATTGGTGATGATGTTTGAAGTTTTCAGTGAGGGGACATAGCTCCACTCACTACTAATAGCCCTTTTGAGTATCGGAATCAGAATCTTGACAGAAATGTTTACTGACTGATGCATACAATAATATCGGATTGCTTCGACACACGCTAGTAGTAGATGATAGAATATGCTCATGCATATTCAATGTAAATCAAACTAGTTCCCGTTCGACACTTCCAATGAAAAGGCGGGAATGGAGTATGCGCTCCAGAGACACTTACCGGATTCATCTCTGAGTCATATTCGATCTGATCGTCCTTGATCCAGGGTGCGAGTGCTTTGATATATTCCCTTGCATCATCCGGCTGTTGGACTTGGTCTACAGTGCCATCAGGATACATCGTGTTTAGTTTGAAGTAACATAATCCATGCCCAGCCCTCCACCCAATATTGTATGGAGCTCCGCCCCCGAAGTAACACAGCGGCCTTAGTATGAAAATGCTCTATGCAATAATAACAGGTATATGTACAAATCATCTTGACAATTTGTATACTGTGCTGAGTCTGGTACTCGGAGGTACTCATGAAGCTATACCCAAGAAACCTGTTTGACCAGATACTGCCGAAACTCGACGGCAAGGAAGCGATCTTTATCTTCGGAGCCAGGCAGTGCGGCAAGACAACCCTGCTGAGACAGTTGATGCATGAGTTAGGCGAAGCGAAGTCGCTTTATATCGATATCGAGTATCCCGAAACGCAAACCGCCTTCAGGAAAGGCATCAGTGAAGTCCTGAAGTACCTGCGTTATCATCGTAAATCCGGGACTGGCCGCACCTTTGTCTTCATTGATGAGGTTCAGTATATCTCCGACCTTTCCCAGACCATTAAACTGCTGGTGGACCATCACGCTGATGAATTCAAACTGGTCATGACCGGTTCCTCCTCCGCCCTGATCAAACACCAGTTCCGCGAATCCCTAGTTGGTCGTAAACACATCTTTGAATTGTATCCGCTCAGTTTTGATGAATTCCTGCGCTTCAAGGAGGAAGGCTCTTTGACTGAGTATATCCTGACCTCGCCGGAAGCCCTGCCTGTAAGTGAGATCAAGCGACTTGCTGCCTTGGCCGAGGAATACATCCTCTTCGGTTCATTCCCGAAACTGGTGCTCACTCCGGAGACGGATGGTAAACGTGCGATCCTGTTGGATTTGGTCTCGTCCTCCCTGATCAAGGATCTCAAGCATCTCTTCCAGATAGAGAAAATGGATAATCTGAACCATCTGATCCGCTATCTGGCCGTCAACATTGGCCGTGAGATCAGTCTTAACGCGCTTGCCACGGAGGTCGGCCTACATCGGGAAACCCTCAGTAATTATCTGATGATCCTGGAGGAAAGCTACATCATCAAGATCCTGAAGCCATTTTACTCGAATCTTAGCACCGAACTTAGAAAGAGCCCCAAGGTCTACTTTGTTGACACCGGTATCCGGAATGTCCTGCTGCCTAATTTCAATGGCCTGGAGAGCAGGGTTGACCGGGGTTCTCTTTTTGAGAACTTCGTCTATCTAAACCTGTTTCACACTGCGGATCCGTTTACGGAGATCCGCTATTGGCGGACCAGAAACAAGCAGGAAGTTGACTTTGTGGTTAAGCGTGAAAACGTGCTGCGAGCCTACGAATGCAAGTTCAGCGGAGGGAAATCTGTCTCCTGGAGGGCATTTCTCAATGCCTATCCGCAGGCGGAGCGCAGGACAGTGGTGCTCAATAACGCTGATCAAACCGCAAACGAAATGTATGGTTGGCAGAAGCTACTTTGAAGGTTCGCCTGAAAACTCTTTCTATTCCAGCCACGTATACACTTTCACATAGTACGGGTCAGGATCTTGCGTTCTTCGCGCGGGCCTGTGTTTTTAGGGGTGTCAAAATCGGGGAAACCTTGATAACAGTCTCAACTCAGTCCAAGTATTTGTGGTCGTCCTGCGCTTCCAATGAAACGGTGGAAACTGGATAAGAGGATTTCAAGAACCCTGATTTAGGCTGTGATTTCTTTGCAGTAAAGGCGATCTGATGGCCTTCTTTCGGAAAAATATCAGAAAAGAACGCATCTGTCCACAAGCTGTCTTCCTGAGTATTTATGAGAGCACTATCCGGATGAGCCTCAAAACAAAACTACTCATGGAGGAAAACATGAAAACCACATTTAAGTACGGAATCTCCGCTTACAGCGGCACCATCGACGAGATCACCTTTGGCAGTTACAAGAACGGTACAGTATGTATTGCCCGCAAGTATGTGAAACCCAGACTTACCGAGAACAATACCCTGTTGGGAGAGATTGCCCAAAACCTCTCCGAGATCTACTCTCAGTGCAGTGAGGAATACAAGTCTGACCTCAGAACCTATGCCTATACCTATGGGAAAGAGAAGAGTCCCCGCCAGACCCTGGCTCCGAATGGCTACAGCATGTTTACGAAGATGATGTTTACCTTTGCCGAGGCCAATGTCGCTTCGGTTTCCCTGGATACCATCACCTTCAGTGATATTCAAAGCTTGTATCCTGAGATCAGCAGTGTTGCTTCGGCAGTTGATTCGGAATATCTGCCCAATGTCAGCGGCGCCGATCTGCTTACCGAGAGCATGTAAGGGAGGATACGATGAATCAGAATATGAATGAAATCCTTGCCCGTGAACTTGCCACCAAGATCAACAAGCTGGTCAATATCCCGCTCATTCGGGAGGAAGACGAGCAGGTCTTCTTTGAACTGATTGTCCTGATCCTGCTGGATGTGATTCTCAGCGGACTGGATGTAAACAGCAACAACTAAACAAACAGCACAAAAACAGCCCCGGCCTTCCAGCCGGGGCTTTTTGTATATGGATTATGAATCAATCTATATATGCCGTTACCCGGAAGAATCGCATCCCGGATGGAGACGCAGAATCTGGAAGGTTTAGGGTATTGCTGGAGGTTTCTGTGATCAGTGTGGCTTGATTAAGCTCAAACTCCGGCGATTCAGAAGCATACACTCGATATCCGGAAACTGTGAGTGGATTGCCCACAAGATCAGTATTGACCACATTCCAGTTCAGGACATAGCTGTTACTGCTCCGGGATATCCTGAGGTTCTCAACTGCGGCGGGATAGCTGCCCAAGAGGAAGCGGAGCGGAGCAGAGAGTTCACTTGCATTGCCATAGATATCCAAAGCTCGGATGGCAAGAGTATATTGACCATTGGCCAAACCACTGATGCTTAATTGATCCGTCTCCATCAATGCCAGAGATGAATTGTACTCCATGGAATACAGGGTATCATCCAGATCAACTGTGCTGCCACTGGCCAGATAGACCTCATAGTGACTGAAGAAGGGATCCGAGGATGGATTCCAGCTGAAGTTCACAGTAGCATCAGCAGCAGACAGCAATTGTGGATTGCCCGGAATGGTGGGCGGAGTTTGATCCTGAATCTGATTGCACAGGCTGATATCGTCAATGATCCAGTGATTATCCACTCCAGCGCTGTTAAAAGTGGTGGTATAGGTCCAGCGCAGATACACCCTGGGACGATTGTTCAATATGGGCAGGCTGTATTCCTTGTATCCGCAATAAGCCTCAGTATAGCTGTCAATGGTAGTCCAACTGGAGTTGTTAAGAGAGAAATACAACGTACTGGGAACCGAGGAGAGGGGCTGATAATCCATCCAAAAACGCAGCCGGGTATTATCATATCCACTGAGGTTATAGCTGCTGGTAGTAAGACGGTCACTGGCATAAGCTCCAGTGCCCACGGAAACTTTTGCCCAATAGCCATCCCGATCCTGAGCAAGAATCTGCCAGGTTTGTCCGGACGTACCCTGATCCTGGATCACCCAACCGGTTGGTAGAGTGCCAGCATCAAAATCCTGATTCTGACCTGTCGCCTGATGCACCAGGAGTTGGAAGGATTGCTGCAGTGAGCGCCCCATAGGATCAGTAGCCTTGATCTGCAGATCCGTGATGCCATAGAAGGCAGGATCTGGACTTAGCTTGAGTCCCCCCGGGATTTGACTTGCGCTTACATTGGGATTGGGAAGCAATTCAAAACTCAGATAGGCACTGCTATAGAAATGCTCAGTCAGATTCTGTAAAAGCAGATCCTGACCTTGATTCAGAGTCTGGTCTGGCAGCTCTGCGAGGATCACCGGAGCATCATACATGGAAGGATTGTTTGTGATATAGATAGCTTTGTTGTTACCCAGAGTAGCTGCTGCAGTGGGATAGATATTGTTGAAGGTATATTCCAGACCGCGGGTACCGGTGTGATCTTCAATCCCGATTGTGCAATAGTTACCGTGATTGGATCCGGATTGGCTATCGACATTGTTGAAGGTTTGATACTGGATTTTGATGGGGCCATCGCCGAGGCTGGAATAGTGGAAGTCCTGATCATAGAGGATGATCTGAAAGGTTTCCACAGCCGTACCATTCTTACCATTGACCAGATTGTACCATTCCACGATGAAGCGATGGTTCGCTCCGTCATACCAATATGAAATGCTACTGCCATTACGGGTGGCGAGATCATCCCAAAAAGCGGCAATCATCGGGCTGGGTCCCATCGCTCCGGGCAGACGGAAGTTTCTAAACTCACCATTCCCAGTTTCGCCAAGGGCAATGAAGCCATTTGAACACACCGTGATCTGATGATAGAGCAGGCCATAGAACTGGAAAGCAAAAGGCAAATCGACCATAGCCAGAGAACTAGCATTGACCTGATCACCTTCATCACCACCATAGTAGGTATCGGTGATCGGTAGAGCCGTGCCAAAACCACCCAATTGCGGGGCTATTTCCACCCATTCATAAACGGGAGCTTCGGGATAGCTGGTATCAGTCCAGTCATAAATCACGTATCCATATGCATCCGGACCCAAGGGATGCTGCGAGCTAACGGTTCCGATGCCATAATTGAAGGTGATGAATTGTTCAAAACCTTCGGCATTGAAAAGCCTGAGCTGAAGAGGCAATTGCATTCCGGGTATGGCATCAGACAAACAGTGCAAGGCAAAAGCATCAGTTGTCGTGCTGACCGATGTATTCAAAGGAAGACTGCCAAAGTATGCGTTTTCATCCGTAACCTCCAGGAGGTCATTCTGAGAGATCAACTGACCATAAACGTTATGAACGGCGCTTGCCCCTGCATTCTGGATGGTGAGAGCAAATTCAGCGCTTTCTCCCGGATCAAGAACCTCTCCTCCGGGTATAGCGGCTGAGATGAAGATTGCTCTGGCAGATTCCACCGGGATGAACTCTGAAACGTCATAGCTGCCACCCATACCATCTCCCAGAAGTAAATGCAGGCGTAGCATGGTTTCATCAGGAGTATTGGGAGCAATGTGGATCACCAGGGGATTGGTGTTTTGCGCAGATGACCCA
>Ga0265294_10009452_pt1 | contig 11246 bp, 9 predicted proteins | sample MunlanPumphouse3_FD_192504 | JGI IMG/M metagenome (GOLD analysis project Ga0265294, IMG submission 192504) | Groundwater microbial communities from a municipal landfill in Southern Ontario, Canada - Pumphouse #3 | ecosystem: Environmental > Aquatic > Deep subsurface > Groundwater | place...
CAAGGAACTGATATTGGCTTAGGTGAAACTGATGGTGATTTAGCTGGTGACTATGGATATGCAAAAATTACTAGATATCTTGGCGAAAATAATTCACTTGGCGAACAATATATTGGCTCTTGGCCATTTAGTAATCCAGGTAATACAGTCTTTTTAAGTGAAGATCAATTCAGCAGCTTGGGCTTAACTGTAGGAGATAATCAAGTATATCCTTTGGGTATTGATTTTGGCGAAGGAACAATTACTGGCTATGATATTAAAGCTGATATTGAATTAAATCCATATTATTCTGGACAAAAAGGTGATTTTTGGCCAGAGGTTTCGCAAGATGCTGTTGGATTTAAAGTTATCGATAATTTTACATTTGAAATGACTTATGAAGTACCAATTTCTCATTCTGCTGCTATGGCAAATGCTAACTTTACACTAGTTAATCCAACTGCTTATGAGGCTAGTTTAGATGAGAGTGGAACAAATTCAACATACGGAACAAGTGTTGCACCAGCAATTAGTTATGGGCCTTATGTATTGAAAACTTGGGACACAAACCAAAAGATGGTTTTTAATAAAAACTATAATTCTGTTATGCAAAAATATTATAATTACAAAGCCATTTCATTTGAATTCTATCCAAGTGTTGATTCAAGAATGCAGGCTTTTGCGGATGGTAAATTAAGTCTTACAGGTTTAAATCAAACATATTTTAGTACTTATTTAGAAAATCCAAACAGAAAGAGTTATTATAATGGATATCCACAATACTTAATGTTTAATGTAACAGAATATACTGGTCAGAATTCTTCGACTGCAGATGCAATTAAGGATGTAAAATTTAGACAAGCATTCTTCTTTGGGTTTAATAGAACTGAATATACTAGCACAATTTATGCACCAAATGTACCTACTTTGTTGGTATATAGTTCGAATGCAACACAATATGATAATGATGAAGAGTGGTATGTAAACACACCAGAATATGCTGCAATGTTAGCAGATTTAGGAATTGATTATAATACTTATGGATTTGATCCAGATAAAGCAAAAGACTTATTTAATTCTGCTTATTCAGAATGGATTGCTGCTGGGAACTCTGGCCCGATTACATTGAGTTATTTGTCCTCAGAGGGCGCTGAAAGCGAAAGAATTGATAACTATATTATATCTCACTATGAAACACTATTTGGTGTTGATAAACTTAAATTTGTAGTAAATAGAGTTTCAACAGAGGTTTCAAGCGACAAACAAGATTCGCATGAATTCGACATTACACTAACTGGTGTTGGTACTGGTTCTGTTACAAATTTGAGCGTTATGTTACCGATTGTCGGCTTAAAATTTCGAGAAACTTATGGGGATCAATTTGGATTTAATACAACTGAAGAGTTAGGAATTCCAGCAAGTGCATTTATTATTGATGAAAGCCATAAGATTGATTTAAGAAATACTTGGAATTATTTGAAAACTGTAACTGATCGATTTAATGAAGAAACAGACAGTGGAACATTATGGGCACTTTGGGAAGTGCTGCAAGCTAATGATGGCTATTTCTTTGGTAATTTAGATATATTGTTCAATTTTGGTCTTGAGTGTACATTTATATGGGCAGGATTGGCTCCTCAATATGATGGAGATGTTGCAGATAGAAATACAGTCACAAGAGTATTTGATAGAATAATTCTTGAATATGTTCCATTAGTACCAACTGCAGGACGCGCAAGTTCAGTAGTTTATGCATCCAATGTTGTTTGTGAATGGCCAGCATACCATAATATTATGGAATGGGGTAAATCAAGATATTGGCATTTATCAACAGACTCAGATTTTCAATAAAGGGGAACTACCTGTTTTGAAATAAGAATTATGAAATAATTTTAATTGATAGAGGCAGCATAAAACTGCCTCTTCAATTTATCTTTATATAAAATTGAAAAATAATGATAATAATTAAATTTAATTATTACAGAAATTATAAAAAATTTAAAATAAATTTATTAATTATTTTATTACATATTTTTATAATTTAGAAAGGAACAGTTAATTATTATGCTAAAGTACTTTTTTAAGAGATTTGGATTAATGATAATTACATTTTTTGTAGTGGTATTTTTATTCTTCCTAATTATTCATCTTTTACCAGATTTTCATAAACCTCCAATAATGGGAGATGATGCAAATTATTGGATTCAATATTATAAGGAAGGAAGAGATAAACCTATTGTTGTCCAATTCTATATTTGGATAAGCAACATAATAAAAACAGGCAGCTTTGGATACTCTCAAACTCAAAGAATGGACGTAAGTCTAATTCTCTTTAGTAAAATTCCAACTACTATTAAATTCCAATTAATACCATATCTAATTACAGTTCCTCTGGGAATTTTTTTAGGAATTATCGCAGCACTCCACAAAAATAAATTAACAGATAATGTTATTTCTATTGGAATTATGATTTTTATTTCTGTTCCAACATTTGTTGTAGCTGTTTTAGCACAATTAGTTTTTGGATGGCAATTACATTGGGTAAACACTCCACCATTTGTTGCTACTGCAAGTGAATTTGCCCAAAACTTTTGGAAAGGAATTGCATCATATATACTGCCGAGTATTGTAATGATTTTAGGTGGTATTGCTGGATGGGCACGAAGTATTCGTGCTGAACTAACAGAACAACTGACTCAGGACTATATGCTACTTGCCCGTTCTAAAGGTCTAAGCCAAAGACAAGCAACGTTTAGGCATGCACTAAAGAATGCTCTTGTTCCTTTCGCACCGGCCATATTCTTGGGATTCTTAGGATTACTCTCTGGTTCCATTATTCTAGAACAAATATTTAGAGTAGACGGAGCAGGGAAAATTTATCTGTATGCATTTAATAATAAAGATTACCCATTATTATTGCTGGATATGGTTTTTTATGAATTTATTGGATTAACATCTAGTATTCTTGCTGATTTAAGTTATACAATATTAGATCCAAGAATGAGAGTAGGAAGTGGAAAATTATAATGAACATGCCTAATATTGACAAAAGTAAATTAGTATTAATAAATGATGAAAATGTAGTTATTACTGATGTGGCATTAGAAACTAAAGAAATTGGATATTATCATGATGCTTGGAATCGCTTTAAGAAGAGTAGGGCTTCGGTTGTAGCATTTGTAATTATCTGTGTTTTATTTTTTCTTGTATTAGTAGGACCATATATGAAAGTATATAATGAGCCAGAAAACTCTGCTGATAAATATAAATTAGGATATTTACCACCTAAAATTCCACTTGTAGAGCATTTAGGGATTTTTAATGGCGAAAAAAGCATTACCAAAGGTAAAAATTTTTTGCTTACATTATACAATTCACAATATGGAAAAGATATAATATTGGATGGTATTCCAGAAGAATTAGTGGATGATGATCCAGAAAATGATATTTTATATGCAGATGTTTATGAATTAAAAGTTAAAGTTGATATGTATAGGTACGTCGACTACATCTATAGTGTTCTTGATGAAAATAATTCTTATGATAGTGTTAAAAAAATATTTTCTAAATCTGAATTTGAAGATGCATTGGCTAGGAATATTATAATAGATGTTCTTTCAGTATCGGCAGATGGAAAAACATATACCGTAAGAGTTGATTTTTTTAGATATGCTCTAGATCAAGATCCCGAAGACACATATTTTTGGTTTGGAACTAATATTGAGGGAAAGGATTTGTTCACATTACTTTGGAGCGGGGCAAGGATTTCGTTAATTATGGCTTTATCAGTTGTAATAATAAACTCAATTATTGGATTAACTTTAGGTGCCATTGCTGGATATTATGGTGGAGTATTCGACTTAATTTTTGATAGATTTGTGGAAATCCTCGGTGGGATACCATTTATGGCAGTTTTAACATTACTGATAATTAGATATGGATCTGCTATGTGGGTTATTGTAACAGCATTTACACTTACAGGATGGATAGGCTCTTATTCGATGTCAAGAATGCAATTTTATAGGTTTAAAAATCGGGAATATATTTTAGCTGCTAAAACATTAGGTGCTAAAGATTCTCGTATAATGTTTAAGCATATCTTTCCAAATGCAATTGGATATATGGTTACAAGTTTTGCTTTGGCCATTCCAAGTTTTGTTTTTACAGAAGCAAGTTATTCTTATCTAGGGATTATAAATTATTCTAACGCTACTAGTGTAGGAATGTTACTTGAACAAGGACAACAAGTAATGCAAAATTATCCTCATACTCTTGTTTTCCCAGCAGTATATATTTCTGTTTTAATGATAGCGTTTAATTTATTTGGCAATGGATTGAGAGATGCATTTAACCCAAGTTTAAGAGGTACTGAATAATGGATCAAAACGAAAGAGAAATAATATTATCAGTGAAAGATTTAAGAATATCATTTAAAACACAATATGGTATTTTACAAGCAATAAGAGGTGTTTCTTTTGATTTATATAAGGGAGAAACCCTTGCGATCGTTGGCGAATCTGGCAGTGGAAAAAGTGTAACAAGCAGAGCAATAATAGGGCTTTTAGCAGGAAATTCTATAGTGGAAGATGGGCAAATCTTATATGCTCAAAGAGATTTATTACAAGTTCCAGAAGAAATTTTTCATGAAATTAGAGGTTCGAAAATCTCGATGATTTTTCAAGATCCTATGAGTAGCCTTAATCCAATTGTAAAAATAGGAAAACAGATTACTGAAACATTGATTATAAAATTAAAAATGCCAAAAAAAATAGCTAAAGAAAGAGCGATTCAACTAATGGCTGAAGTAGGGATACCAGAACCAGAAAAAAGATATCATCAATATCCATTTCAATTTTCTGGTGGTATGAGACAAAGAATAGTTATAGCTATAGCTTTAGCAAATAATGCTGAAATATTAATTTGCGATGAACCAACTACAGCGCTTGATGTTACTATACAAGCACAAATTTTAGATTTGATAAATAAATTAAAAAAAGAAAGAAATTTGAGCGTTATTTTTATTACTCATGATTTAGGTGTTGTAGCCAACGTTGCGGATAGAATAGCAGTAATGTATGCTGGAAAAATTGTTGAAATCGGGACATCTGATGATGTATTCTATGATCCAAGGCATCCATATACATGGGCTCTGTTATCCAGCATGCCTAGTTTAGCAACTAGTGAAACTTTAGATGCAATAGGTGGAACCCCACCCAATATGATTTATCCTCCAGTTGGAGATGCATTTGCTCCTAGAAATAAATATGCAATGGAAATAGATTTAGATCAAGAACCACCTATGTTTAAAATTTCTGATACTCATTATGCAGCAACTTGGTTATTGCATCCAAATGCACCAAAGGTAATACTACCTTCAGCAGTATTAGAAGTCAAAAAGAATAGAGGCAAACTAAGATGAGTAAATATGTAGATTATGAAACTAAAGTTTTAGAGGTATCTAACCTAGAAGAATATTTTAAAGTAGGCGTCGGTAAAAATAAGTTAAAGGTAAAAGCTGTTGACGATATAAGTTTTGATGTCTATAAAAAAGAAGTTTTTGGATTGGTTGGTGAATCTGGATGTGGAAAGACCACAACTGGAAGAACTATTTTGCGATTGTATAAACCAACAAATGGTACTGTAAAATTAAACGGGAAAATTATTGGTTCAGGTAGTGATAGCACTTATCGATTATTAAAAAAAGAAAAAAAGGAGCACTTTTTTAAAATATTAAAACTAAATCAATACCGTTATGATGTATACAAATTGAATGAGGAGTTTAATAATCAAAGAGCAGTATTGATAAACAAAATTAAATTGTTAAAACTACAATATGAAAAAGAAGTGGGCATAATAAAATCAGAAATCTCTGCATATAATAGTTCTTTATTTGAGGCAAGAAATCAATTAAAAGTTGATATTGAAAAAATATCGTTTGAATTTAAAGTAAATAAAGATAATGTAATAAAACAAACTAAAAATGAATATCTTATAGAATATAATCATTTACTAAACGGAATGAAGATAGCTTTTAATAAAAAAATGGACGGCATTAACGAGAGTGCTGCTCTTTCAAAAGAAGCAAAAAGCCAACATAAAACTAGACTTTCAGAAGATTATAATAAAAAAATAAAGATGGCATCAGAAGATTTTTTGCCGAAAATTGAAAAAGAAGTAAAAATTTGTTATCTGATAATGATTGCAAATTGCAATTAAACCAGTTAAAGAAGGATTATTTATTTAAAAAATTAGAATTAAACCAAAAACATAATGACTTTGTTGAAAGATTGAGTAAACCTAATTATAAAAACATCAAAGAGAATAGTTTAAAAGCAAAAAAAAGAGTAAATTTTGAGATTGATAAGATTGAAAATCAAATTCAAGAATTATCTAAACATCGCAGAGATGAATTATTAAAAATTAATTCTAGCAAAAAAATTGATCGTGAAAAATTAATAAAAATTCAAATTGATTATAAAAAATTTGTAAATCATAGTAAAAATATAATTAGAGAATCTAAACATCAGAACAACTCTGAAGAAGCAAAGAAAAATGTTTTGAATATGCAGATGATTTTTCAGGATCCAATTTCTAGTTTGAATCCACGTATGACTGTCCAAGAAATAATATCTGAGGGTCTAATTATTGCCGGTGAAAAAGATAAAGAACTCATAAGGAAAAAGGTTATAGAAGTTTTAGAGTTAGTCGGTTTGGCTCCAGAATATATTTCAAGATATCCACATGAATTTAGTGGTGGCCAGCGCCAAAGAATAGGAATTGCTCGTGCCTTGATTATGAAACCAAGTATTATTATTGCTGACGAGCCTATTTCTGCACTTGATGTTTCTATTAAAGCCCAAGTTATCAACTTGTTGAGTGAACTTAGAGAAAAATTAGATCTGACTATTTTATTTATTGCTCATGATTTATCCATTGTAAAATTTTTTTGTGATAGAATTGCGGTGATGTATTTTGGGAAAATTGTAGAACTAGCATCATCTGAAGAATTGTTTAAGCATCCACTGCACAGTTATACAAAATCTCTTCTTTCAGCTATTCCACATCCTGATCCTGATTCTGAAAAAAAGAGGAAAAGAATCTCTTATTCACCATTGAGTCATGATTATTCAGAAGACAAACCAGAGTTTTTTGAAATTACAAAGAACCATTTTGTTTTTGCAAATAAAAAAGAATTGTTAGATATGAAAAAAGAAATAGGTGGTAATGATGAAGATTAAAAAAACCATGACATTATTCCTTATTTTGATAACTACTTTTATATTGTTAGGATGTCAAGATAAAAAAACATATAATGATTCATTTATTGTTATTTTTTACACTGGATTGGATACGACAAACGTAGAATCATCACGAATTGACCCCATTAGAAACGTAAAATATGGAGATTTAGTTTCAAAACCAGATGATCCAACTGCCCCAGGAGCAAAATTCTTAGGTTGGTATAAGGAAAAGTCAACTGAAAATAAATGGGATTTTGAAAAAGATATCGTAACTCAATCGGTAGTACTTTATTCAAAGTGGGAAATGATTGATTTAAAAATAGAGTATATTTTTGATGATGCTGGTGGAGAGTTAATTGATGAACCAATTTATAGTTATAGTGTTTTACAGTCTATAATTCTTCCTAAGGCTGATCGAAACGGTAGTATTTTTTTAGGATGGATATTAACGCCGGTTGAAAAATATCATGTTGGTGATAAAATTATAAAGACAACAAATGGTTATAGCAACGATCTATTGCTATATGCTTTATTTGATAATAAAGAATATACTGTGAGATTTCGTTCATTACTGGATGGAGTTTCTAATCCCAAAACATATACAATAAAGTATGCATCAGAAATAAACTTTCCATTACTACCTGATACTGAAACAAAAAAATTTGCTGGTTGGTTTATTGAAGATGGTTCAGAAAATGGCAATTGGGGATATGAATATATTAATGGAGATATATTTTTAGGAAAAGCAATCTCCTATAATAGTGAGACTATGGAATGGGAATTTGTAGTACAAAATGTCACTTTATATGCAAAATGGGAGAATAAGTAAATTGAATAAAAAGTATTTTAGAAAAAAGGTCTATTATTTGCTTTTAGTTTGGTTTTCTTTATTTATAAGTATAGGAATTGTGATACTAATGTATCTTTTGGAAATAAAAGAAATTATTACTTCGCTTGTTGTTTTTTTTCTACTAGTTTATTTGCTTTTCATGCTATTTTTTTGTAAAACTAAAATTACATTTTATGATATGCAGCAAAGATATCAAGAATTACTGAAAAAGAGTGTAGGAAGCATAAAAACAAATTGTAAATTTGATAATAATTGGCTTAAATTTTTAGAAAAACACAATTATCAATTATTTGTTAATAACTCAAATGTAACAATTTATTTTAAAATAGAAAAAAGTTTATCAAAAAAAACATTTATTAGCACATCCTTAATTGAGATTGTTACTATTATAAAAAAACAAGAACTTGATGCCTATACTGATCAAATTGAAGATGAATTAAAAAAACTATGGGCGATATACGAGAAAGAGTATCATTTAAATAAGCAAATAATAATGCAATTTAAGAAATACAACAACTTTAGTGAAGACATAAAAAAAGAATTAGATCGAATTATTTCATATAAAGAAGGAGACAATTACCTTATAAATATTAATTGTGGTTACATTGAAAATGAAGCAGAATTATATTTTTTACACTCTAATGAGTATTATCCAAATAGATATTATAAATATGCTGTTGATATCATCAAAGAAATAACTAATTTATGAAAAATAAATTTTCTTCTTCTTTTTTATTAAATTAAATCGGTGACATTATTTATTAATGAAAGTGATAAATAATGTCTTTTTTGTATTTTTATAATTATCATATAAAGTTTAATTGTATGATTATATATCAACTTGAGATGTTTAAAGGTGCCTTAATGAATATCTTTATCACAAATTAGCTTAACTTGTCAAGATTCCTTAACTACTAAGAAAATTTAAATGTAATAGTTTATATTAAAGATATGTGATAAAAATCAACATTGTTTACTTATGTGTTGAATATTTTAAATAAAAAATTGTTATATTTTTAAGGAAATAATCAAAATAATGCCTTTAAACAGCAATATAAGAATTAATTTTATTAAGATTAGATATTTCATGTGATTTTATTCTGATATGTTTACTTCTCAACTAAAAAATAGTATAATAATATACATAGATATTTGCTTTGGAGGGCGCTTATGAATGATTCTTCAAATTCTAACAAAACAGATTTAAAAATATTGATCGACAATAAAAAAAATAACAGAAGAACAAAGATTAAATTAATTTTTTTAATAATAGTTACTTCTCTTATTTTATCTTTTTTACTAGTTTATTTTGCTTTGAATTGGCAACAATCTTATACTAAATTAGCTTATTGTAATGCTTTTTATTTTTCTGGATTCATATTATTTTTTATTGGGTGGATGATTTTAATGGCAAACAAGAATATTATGGCACCGTTAACCTATGGATTAAAGTCCTTTTTCCTTATGTTTTCAACAAAAAAGCCCAAACTAGATTATTACAATTATCTTAAGGAAAGAGAAAAACATCTTTTTCCTAAATACATTATGTTAACTCCATTTTTTGCATCAATTCCCAATTTTATTATAGCGGTAATCTTACACGTTAATTTAGCTTAAATCTTTAATAATTAAGAAAAAGTAATTGGTTAAAATAAAATAATAGGAAAGGAGAATATCCATGTTAAAAGTATACACATCACCTAGTTGCGCATCTTGTAGAAAAGTAAAAAAATATTTTAAAGATTATAATATTCAATATATTGAGAAAAATATATTAAACACTAAACTGACAAGAGAAGATATTTTAAAAATAGTTATGAAAAGCGAAAATGGATTTGACGATATAATTTCTACTCGCTCTAAAGCATTTAGAGAAAAAAATTTACAGGTTGATAATATGAAAACCGGAGAGCTAGTAGATTTTATTATAGAAAATCCAAATATTCTGCGTCGCCCAATCATTGTTGCAGATAATGAAATACAAGTTGGATACAATGATGATGACATTACACTTTTTTTACCTCTAGAGATAAGAAACAGAGAGTGTTTTCATTGTTTTGACGAAAAAGATTGTCCATACATTAAAGAAATATCTAAAATAAAAAACTCAAATTGTAGCTAATTCTGTGGTTTAAAAATTCTTGATATTTTAGATTTTGGTATTGTAATCTAGTATTTAATAAATAAGAGAAAAAAGTATCATCTTTCTACAGATGTAGAGAATATTTTAAACTTAAAAATATAATAGTTTCTTGAAGATAAAAAGGGAAATTTTATTTTATATAATGTTTTTTTACTTCTTGTGTGGAGAAAACCATTGTAGTTATCTTTTTATAAAATGTAAATTACTTTTATGTTCTAATTGAGGCTAATTTCGTATCTAAATTGTGGTATAAAATAATTATATTATCTATTGGTGTTCCTACTCGGTTCATCAATTTTTAAATGTTAAAGCTTATAATTTGGTTTGTTTAAAAGTATAAAGGAATGTATGGTGTCTTGATTAGTACTATATTTAATATTTTTATGTTTATTTTGAGATAAGTTTTCAAGTTTATTATTTTGCTATTAACTCTATGCTAATTTTATTTATAGAAGGTTAGAAAATTACTCTTTGGTTCTGTTACAATAGATATGACTCGATACAATAATTTAATTTACATCAAAAAGTATAGTAATGATTTTAAAGTTTTATTTAATTTTTAAATCACATTTAAACTATAATTGTAATAAAAAGGTGTTGACAAACTCATTTATTTGTCAACACTTTATAGTTTACAACAATTATATTTTAATTAATTCTCTTATATGCGTTATAAGCGCGCTTAACTTTTTTTTCTGATTTACGATAAAGGATTCCCAACTCATTAATGATTTGCACAAATTCTTTTTTTCCTTCATGATAGCTCTTGGCTTCATATTCTAACTCATAATCAGTGATGCCTAAGTATTGACTCTTGTCAATAAATAAAACACCGTTATTATAAGCGAAAAACATTCTCAAAGTTGAAAGACTCAAAAAGTTGTTGATTTTTTGTTCCCCGATTAAATTACTAAGCTCATTTTTTAATTCGCCCTCAGGAAGAACACCGGTAGTTCTTATTTCTTCAAAAATTTCTTTGTTGATTGGTAAATTGAATTCTTGAATGATATATCCTTTTTTCCTTTTTAATGTT
>Ga0265294_10009453_pt1 | contig 11244 bp, 9 predicted proteins | sample MunlanPumphouse3_FD_192504 | JGI IMG/M metagenome (GOLD analysis project Ga0265294, IMG submission 192504) | Groundwater microbial communities from a municipal landfill in Southern Ontario, Canada - Pumphouse #3 | ecosystem: Environmental > Aquatic > Deep subsurface > Groundwater | place...
AAGGAGAAACAATAATACTTGGGGCAGATATCGTATTGAATGATACATCAAATTTTGCTAACTGGGAGAGTTCCCCTCCTGCAAATCAGTGGACACCGATAGGCACTTCTGATTCGCGTTTCAAAGGTACATTCGATGGCAACGGACATACTATATCAGGATTATATATCAGTAAATCATCAGAATACTACAAAGGGTTATTTATGTATACTGCTGGAAATATAAGGAATCTTACTCTTACTAATTGCTATATTTATGCAAATGGTTATGCAGGATGCATTAGTTATTATTGTGGCTCTGTAGCTAGAATAACTAATTGTTCTGTATCAGGCATTATAAAAGTAACAGGTAGCTATGCAGGCGGTATCGTAGGTCAGACCGAGAATGGTACAATTATTTCAAAATGTATAAATAATGCAAGCGTGACTGCGGGAAAAACCTCAGGAGGAATAGTAGGTGTAAATAATGGAACTGTAGCTGATTGTTACAATACTGGAAATATTGCTGGAAACGATTCACCATATTCTGATGCTGCAGGAATTGCAGGAAACAATAATATATTTGGGTTAATCAATAATTGCTATAATCTAGGTAATCTTTCTGCTATTGATACAGCAGGAGGAATAGTATCATATAACGAAGGAAGTATATCTAACTTATTCGGCTGCTGCAATAGGTGGAACTAATGCTAGAGGGCTTGTAACTGAAACGTCTGGAGGCAGTATGAGTTACTCATACTGGAATTCGAATTTATTTTCAGGATCTGGATATGATGTTGGAATTGATTGTTTTCCAAAAACAACACTTGAGATGCAAGCGGAGAGTTTTGTCACTCTTCTAAATGCAAATAAAGGTGCATATAGCTCATGGGTTGCGGTAAGTGGAGATTATCCTACATTCGGCAATCCTATTCCATCAGTTACATTGAGCGTGAACAATTTATCAATTGCAGAAGAGGCAGGAGTTGCAACAGTAACTGCTATGCTTTCAGCCACAACGACAGAGACAGTGACCATGATATTGGGATTCTCAGGAACAGCAATGGGAGGAGGAACTGACTACACAGTATCGTCCTCAACTATAACAATAGCACCAGGAAACCTCACAGGAATTGCAACAGTGACAGCGGTTCAGGATGCTCTTGATGAAGTGAACGAGACAGTCATTATAGACATAACTAGCGTAACTAACGGTACCGAAAGCGGAACTCAGCAGGCAACAGTAACGATAACCGATGATGATGCTGAACCTTCTCTGAGCGTTAACGACCCTTCAGTCACTGAAGGTAATTCAGGTATAAAGACACTTACATTCACTGTGACATTGTCCGCAGCAAGCGGAAGAACAGTCACTGTGGATTATTATACAGCGAATGGTACTGCCACAGCAGGAACAGACTATAATGCGACAAGCGGTGCTCTTACATTTAATCCAGGGGAGACCAGCAAGACGGTCAGTGTAATTGCAAACGGGGACACTGTGACAGAACCAGATGAGACATTACTGCTTAACCTTTTGAATCCTGGCAATGCGACAATATCAGATGCTCAGGGTTTTGGAACAATATTAGATAATGATGCTCCTTTAGTCACGTTGAACGTGAACAAATTAACAATAGCAGAAGAAGCAGAAGTAGTAACAGTAACTGCTGCGCTTTCAACAGCTACTACAGAGATTGTAACTGTGACATTGGGATTCTCAGGGACAGCAATGGGAGGAGGAACTGATTACACAGCATCATCCTCAACGATAACAATAGCACCAGGAAACCTCACAGGAACTGCTACGATAACAGCGGTTCAGGATGCTCTTGATGAAGTGAACGAGACAGTAATTATAGACATAACAGACGTGACAAATGCAGTCGAGAGCGGAACACAGCAGGTAACAGTGACGATAACTGATGATGATGCACAACCGTCATTAAGCGTCAATAATACTTCAGTTAATGAAGGGTATTCCGGAACAACAACAATGACTTTCACCATCACATTATCTGTTCCAAGTGGAAGAATAGTTACGGTGAATTATACTACTTTGGATGGGACTGCTACATCAGCAGAAGATTATACATCTGTAAATGGAATGCTGACATTTACACCTGGACAGACAAGCAAGACAGTTAATGTTTTAGTAATAGGAGATGATTCAATTGAAGCTCATGAAACAGTTCTTTTAAATTTAGCAGGGAGTATAAATGCAACAATATCAAATGCTCAGGGGAATGGAATCATTTATGATGACGACACATCTGAGCCAGAAGATACTCCACCAGAGAATAACGCGGTCGTTGAAGTTAATGGTGAAAAACAGGATGCTGGACAAGTCTCAACAGATACTGTAGATGATAAGACCGTAACTACAATTACAATAGACGATGAAAAGCTTAATGGTATTCTAGATACAAAGGGAAATGATGCGACAGTAACGCTTCCAGTAAAGACAAATACAGATGTGGTTATAGGACAGTTAAACGGCCAAACAATTAAAAATATGGAAAATATGACAGCAATTCTTGAAATTAAAACAGAAAATGTAACATATACATTGCCTGCTTCTCAAATCAATATAGATTCCATATCTTCTGAATTTGGTCCGCAGACAGCACTTGATGATATTAAGGTAAGCATTAAAATTTCCGAACCTTCTGCTGACACAGTCAAAGTTGTTTCGGATATCGCTAATGAAGGCGGGTATCAGTTAGTAGTGCAGCCGATTGATTTTGAGATAACCTGTACATATAACGAAGAGACTGTTGAAGTTACTAATTTTAGTGGATATGTGGAAAGAACGATTGCTATTCCGGATGGGATTGATCCTGCAAAAATTACCACAGGTATAGTTCTTAATTCTGATGGGACATTCAGACATGTGCCGACAGAAATTATAGTAATAGATGGAAAATACTATGCTAAGATAAACAGTCTTACAAACAGTACCTATTCTGTTATTTACAATAATGCTGAGTTTTCAGATATATCAAATCACTGGGCTGAAGATGCTATAAAGGATATGGCTTCCAGAATGGTTGTTGAGGGTAATGAAGATGGCAGATATAATCCAAACAATTATATGACACGAGCAGATTTTGCAATGGTCATAATCAATGCTTTAGGTTTAGAGAAGTCAGCTGGTGAAAGTATTTATACTGATGTGAAAACAACGGACTGGTTTTTCGGATATGTAAAAACAGCAACTGCATATGCACTTATTAACGGTTACGACGGTAATCATTATGGACCAAATGATTTTATAACCAGAGAACAGGTTATGACAATTATTTCAAGAGCAATGAAACTTACAGGACTTAATTCAGAATTGACAGATGTTGAAGTAAACAAGATTTTAGCTGGTTTTTCAGATAAAACTAATGTATCCGCTTATGCAGCAGAGAATGTTGCAGCTTGCATTAAAGCTGGAATTATTAATGGAACATCTTTTGATACTTTATCCCCAAAGAGTTATACAACTCGTGCAGAAGCAGCTGTAATGATTCAAAGGCTCTTAAGAAACTCAGGACTTATTAATGTAGAATGAACTCATTTAGCACCACCGGTAAAAAAGTATTTTTATCGGTGGTGCTAATATTCTTTTCTTTATGTTTCATGTAAAAAGTAAAAATGTAATTTATACTTACTTGTATAAAAATCAACATAATTACTTCTATTGCATATGTAAAACAGTATCCTTAAGAATCGTATATAAAAAATAAAAAAATATGCTGTCCCCATTTGGCACCAGCGTGCTTTATTTATTCCAAGCTATATTAACAATTTTTCAAGTATATTGTATAATAGCAATGGTATGTGTTAAGGGGGCATCATGAATTACTACGATAGGATACAAAAATCCATAGAGTTCATAGAAAGATACATCGATGAGTCCATTGATATTCAAGATGCTGCTGACATTTCTAAAATGAGTTACAGTGAGTATTGCAGGTTTTTCCATGCCATCACAGGATATAATGTTCAAGAATATATAGGTAAAAGAAAAACTGCATATGCTGTTAATGATATGTTGAAAGGTAAAACCGATATAAACCATTTAGCTAAAAAATACTGCTTTAGCAGTACCGAAGCATTCTGTATGATATTCAGAAGTAATACAGGATATCTACCTTCAGAGTTTCTTGACCAGGATATTTACTATTCATTTGAAATGATTGATGTTCGCAAAATTTATTATGATACTCAGGATAAAATGCTTATAGAACGTTTTCCGGATATCCGGTTGCTAAGACCTTTCCCAAAAATGAGAATGGCTTCATATACAAGTTTTGGTAATCAGCCGGAAAACAAGGCATGCAAGGTTATTATGGAATATGCTAAAGCAAATAAATATCTGGATTCATATAAAGCTTTTAGAATATTTGGATTTAATGTATCTGACTCCATAAAACATGACGGGACATATGGTTATACAGTATGTATGACAGTTGATGATTCACATGAGTTTTCAGACGGTCCTATTAAGGAGTTAATAATTGAGAATGGGCAATATGTTGTTGCAACAACGACTGTAAACAATCTAGTTGATACATGGGAAAGATTTAAAGAATGGTTGAGAGTTAGTGGAATGAACAGTGGAGACCACCAGTACCTTGAAGAGCATCTAAATTGCTGCAATTGGAGAGTTGAAGAGCCAGTGAATGATACTGAAATTAATTTATATATGCCAGTAAGCAGGAATAGCAATAATTCAAAAAGATAAATATCATTAATATTGAATATAAATAATAAGGATGCAGAAAGGTTTGAACAGGTATACTTGTTTATATCTTCTCTATAGCATAAAATAGTTGTTAGGAGTGACGATAAAAATGACTAAAACATATGTTATTGCCACAGGCAATGAACTAGATACTATAGAACTTGGAAAGGTTATGGCAGCTGTTTTTGAAAACAGAGTAGTTGCTGTTTCGGGTGATTTAGGTGCAGGAAAGACTCATCTTGCAAAAGGATTCGCTTTAGGCTTAGGCATAGAAAAGCATATTACCAGTCCGACATTTAATATTATGAATGTATATACAAAGAATGATAAGACATTTTACCATATTGATGCATACAGGCTTACCGATCCGGATATGATATATGATATAGGTATTGAAGAGGCTTTGGAGCCAAAAGGCATAACCTTGATAGAATGGGCAGAAAATGTTGAACATATATTGAATAAAGGATATGTGAAGATATATATTGAAAAAACAGATGACGAGAATAAAAGACTTATGTTTATAACAGCAGATAAAGAATCTATAGATAGGATGGCAAAAATTATTTATGAAGATACTGTTAGGTGATACTTGCTTAAAAACTGCTTCAGCAGCGATTTCTGAAAAGAATAAACTTATAGCATATATGCATTCAGAAGGGCATACCCCTCATTCAGTCATGTTCCCAAAACTTGTTGAACAGGTAATTAATACTGCACAGTTACAATTTTCTGATTTGGATGCAATAGCATGTGTCAATGGTCCTGGTTCTTTTACTGGACAACGAATAGGTCTTACTTACATGAAAACATTAGCATATACACTAGATAAGCCTTTTTATACCTTAAATACGTTGGATGTGCTGGCTAACAGTCAGAAAGCCAAAGATGATGTTTTATCACTACCCTTGATAGATGCAAGAAACAACGAAGTGTTTACTGCTATGTATATGAACAAAGATGGTTTTTATATAAACATTACGCCATATTCCGCTTTGCATATTGATAAAGTTGTAGAAATGACTGTAAAAATGTGTGAAAAGAACGATAATCTTGTGGTTATGTTGTCAGGGGATGCTCAGAAAAAGCATATAGGTATTTTTAAGAATGCTTTAGATAAAAAAATTATGGATTATTCTGCAGAGCGTGACAATGTGAATTTAACGAGGGCTCCTTTACTTTTAACAGAAGAAAATAGGGAAGATCCTTTTTTGGCTCAACCTTTTTATCTTAGAGAATCGGGAGCTGTAAGGATGAAGAAAATCAAAGAATGAAAGTAACAGTCAGAAAAGCCGTATGTGAAGACATCGACGGAATATTTAAAATTGAAAAAAGCTCTTTTACAAATAACTGGTCATATGAGAGCCTTTATGAAGACATATGCAAAACCCCTATTTCGTATTATCTTGTTGCAGAGACAGAAGGTAATATATTAGGGTTTATAGGTATGTGGCATGTAATGGATGAGGCACATATAATGAATGTTGCGGTAGATTCCGGGTTTAGGCATTTAGGTATAGGATCAATGCTTCTATCAACATTAATTGAATATGCAGAAGACTGTGGTATATTAAGAATGACACTTGAAGTAAGAGAACATAATTACAATGCAATAAGCCTTTATGAGAAATATGGATTTTTAAAATATGGTAAGCGAAAACAGTATTATCAGGATACATTTGAGGATGCCATCATAATGTGGAAGGAACTGTAGATGTCCAGGTTCAATGAAAAAATAGAATATCTGCTTAATAATCTGCCTGAAAAACCAGGTATCTATCTTATGAAAAATGCTGAAGGAGAGACTATTTACGTAGGCAAAGCAGTCAATCTGAAAAACAGAGTCAGTTCATACTTTACAAATCTTTCAGGACATTCTGCTAAGACCCGTAAGATGGTTAACAGCATTGACTCATTTGAATACATGGTTTTGGATAATGAGAGACAGGCATTTATAACAGAAAGCGATTTAATTAAGTCATTACGACCGAAGTTCAATATTCTTATGAAGGATGACAAGTCTTATCCATATATAAAAGTTACGGTAAATGAGAAATTTCCCGGTATATATGTAACTAGAGATAAAACTGATAAGTTTGCAAGATACTTCGGACCATATCCTAGCAAGGTATCAAAGAAAAATACCATTACGCTTTTACAAAATGCTTTTCCATTGCGATCCTGTAAAAAGATGGCAAAGAGACCATGTCTTAATTATGAAATGAATCTTTGCCTGGCACCATGCAGCTTAGAATGCGATGTGGATAAATATAATCAGACAGTGACTTCAGCAATCAGTTTTCTTTCTGGTGAAAGTCAGAAGGTAATCGACGATTACAAATACAAAATGCAGAATGCAAGTGATAATCTTGATTTTGAGAAAGCCGCATATTTTCGCGATAGAATCAATGCTCTTACCATGATATCCGACAATTATGCTCTGGCTACAGACCAGAATTCTGTGGATGTTATAGCATATGCTGAAAAAAAGGATTACATTTCTTTTTTTATAATGAATATAAGAAAAGGAAAAATGTCTGATACAAGAGTTATAAACATAAAACAGGAGAGAATTGAAGATACTGATATAGGATATGAATTCTTACGTCAGTTCTATGATAACAATATACCGAAAAATATAATAATGTATAATGAGATATCTAATAGAGAAGATATTGAAGACTGGTTATCGGAAAATGCAAAAAGCAAAGTAAAAATTACAGTTCCTAAAAAAGGAAAATTCAAAAAACTAGCTGATACCGCATATGAAAATGCATTAGTGGCTCTGAATCTATATATGGGTCAAATCAAAAATATGGCAGATGTAAGTCCAGTATACTCATTGGCATCGTTTTTACAGTTAGAGACTGTTCCTGAAATAATTGAAGCATTTGATATATCTCATCTTTCAGGTCAGGATGCGGTTGCATCAAAGGTGGTATTTAAAGAAGGAATGCCATATAAAAAGGGATACAGAAGATATATCATAACAAATAGTAATTCACGGTCAGATACTGATTCGTTAAAGGAAGTTTTGGAAAGAAGAATGAAAAAGGGTGATTTACCTGACCTATTTTTAATTGACGGAGGGAAAAATCAGGTATCAGCTGTAAAGCAGATAGTAAACAACGAGGTTGAAGTTGCGGGGATGGTGAAAGATGACAGTCACAAGACAAAGGCTTTAATTTACAATAACAAGGAATTTGATCTTGCAAAAGATATGAACCTTTTTGTTTTTATATCTTCAATACAAAATGAAGCCCACCGGTTTGCTGTTGAATTTAACAGAAAAAAGAGAAATAAAAGAGTGTATGAGTCAGAACTTGACAATATTCCGGGAGTAGGGGAGAATGTAAAAGCTACTCTTTTAAGGCATTTCGGTTCAATAAGACAGATTAAAGCAGCAGGTGAAAAACAGATAGCTGACGTTAAGGGTGTTGGTGCTAAAAGAGCAAAAGCGATATATAACTATTTTCATAATACGCAAGGAGGATAAATGGCTGTTTATGCAATAGGTGATCTTCATCTGTCATTTCAAACGAACAAACCCATGGATGTTTTCTCATCTGAATGGACGAATTATGAGCAAACCTTGATGAATAACTGGCAGAATATTGTTACTTCTCAAGATACAGTGATAATACCAGGTGATTTCAGTTGGGCTATGTACTTAGAAGAAGCAGTTGAAGATTTTAGCTATCTGAGCAGGTTAAATGGGAAAAAGATACTTCTAAAAGGAAATCACGACTACTGGTGGGAAACAAAGAAGAAAATGACAGGGTTTCTGCAAAGTAATAATTTTTCCAATATTGATTTTTTATATAACAATTCTTTTGAGATAGAAGACGTTAATTTTTGCGGAACAAAAGGTTATGATTTGAAAGAGGCTGACCAAAAGATTATAAATCGGGAAATATCAAGGTTCTCAATTTCATATCAGAGCATTAAGAATAAAGATAAGAAAACAATAGCTGTTTTCCATTATCCTCCGGAAAAAGAGCTGGAATATATGATGAAAGAGTATGGGATAGAGCAATGTATATTCGGTCATTTACATGGTTTGAAAAGCGAAAGTTATCAAAATGAAGGGCATACATTGGTTTCTGCTGATTATGTAAGATTCAATCCTGTTAAGATAATATAAGTAAAATTATATTAGTAATATGCAATATTTGTTAGAATTACCACATTGTACAATCATTCAATTTAATTATATAATAGTTGAATGAAAAACCATCTATAATCGGAGGTGTAAGTTGAATATATCACAGGTAGAAAAAACTGCTTTAAGCATTAGGGATAATATTAACAAGGTAATTATAGGTAAAGATGAAATAATCGACCTTGTGCTGGTGTCAGTTTTATGTAATGGTCATGTTCTATTGGAGGATGTTCCCGGACTGGGAAAGACAATGTTGGCGAAAAGTCTTGCAAAATCAATAGATGCTAAATTTGCAAGAGTTCAGTTTACTCCGGACTTACTGCCTTCAGATCTGACTGGGGTCAGTATATATAACCAGAAAGAAGGAGAATTCGTTTTTAAGAAAGGTCCTTTATTCACTAATATAGTTCTTGCAGATGAGATAAACAGAGCAACTCCAAGAACTCAGTCAGCACTTTTAGAGTGTATGGAAGAACATCAGATAAGCGCAGACGGAGTTACGTATAAACTTGATGAGCCATTTTTTGTTATTGCTACTCAGAATCCATTGGAAACACAGGGAACATTCCCACTGCCTGAAGCTCAGATGGACAGATTCTTTATGAGGCTTTCTATAGGATATCCTAATGAACAGGAAGAGATAGCCATATTAAGCAGATTTGAAAAGGATATGCCTTTAACAGACCTTAAAAGCGTAGCTTCAAGAGATGTTATACTTGAAGCATCTGAAGCTGTAAACACTATACGTGTACCGGATGATATAAAGGATTACATCGTAAGACTTGTAGCAGCTACAAGGACAAGCACTAAGCTTATACTCGGATTAAGTCCAAGAGGCAGTCTTGCTCTTATGAGAGCAGCAAGAGCTTATGCAGGAATTCATGGAAGAGATTTTGTTATTCCTTCTGATGTCAAAAAGGTAGCTCCTCATGTAATGGGTCACAGGGTAATGCTTAAAGGTCATTCATTATCATATGGTGCTAAGGGAACAATGGAAGTAATTGATGAAATCTTGAACACGGTACCAGTACCAACAGAGGAATTATAATTAAAGCATGGAACTGATTCTAATAGTCATCAGCCTTGTAATATTTTTTACTGCAGAGATACTTTTCTTTAAATTTTTCGTTTTAAGGAATATTGAGTACTCTCTACAGTTCAGCCAAAGTGAAGCATATGAAGGTGATGATATATTCATAGATGAAGTTATTAATAATAATAAAAGAGTAATAGTTCCATGGTTAAAGGCTGATATACATGCTTCAAAATGGCTTCAGTTTGCTAATACCAGCTCATCAATTATTGACGAAGAAAGATGCGTTTCATCAGGATTCAGTCTTAACGGACGTCAGAGAATAACCAGAAGATGGTATACAAGGTGTGCTAAAAGAGGTGTATTCACAATTGAAAATACGACTCTTACAGCAGGTGATCTTGTAGGAATAATGCAGGATTCAAAAGCTTTTGTCGCTAATACAAGAATAATGGTATTTCCAGGAGTATTGAAACTTGAAGAAGCATTTTTCTCAAATAAGGACCTCATGGGTGACATGATGATAAAAAGGTTCATATTAGATGATCCTTTTATAGTCAAAGGCACAAGAGAATATGTGCAAGGAGACCCGTTAAATAAACTGAACTGGAAAGCTACTGCTAGAATGCAGAAGCTTATGGTAAAGGAAAATGACTTTACGGCTAAAAAAGGCATTACAGTATTATTTAATATAAAATCATATGCATTGGAATATATTGATGTAAAATACAAAGACGTAATCGAGCTTGGAATAAAGGTAGTTAACACCATACTGGAAAGAGGATATGGTATGGGATTTCCTTTGAGATTCGGTACTAATGCTGGAATTATATCCAATCCTGAAGAAATGATATTCAGCGATTCTATAGCGGGACCTGAACATATGCGGCATTTGAAAGTAATTCTTGCTGAACTTATACTAAAAAATCATCTGGATTTTCCAGAGTATATTGAAAAACACTGTGATGAGATATTTGATACTCAGGTATATATTGTATCAGCATATTTAAATGATGAAATAATAGAAAAAGCCGATATTTTGAGAAGAAGAGGCAATACTGTTAAATTCCTTATACTAAACTACACTTCAGATGCAGTCTCAGACAGAGGTATGGAAGTTTTCTTGCTTGATAGGAATACCGATTTTTTGAAGGAGGGGGAATATTATGGATCTGGAAAAACAGATAAAGCGTAAATTTCTGCCTCTTTTAGGTAATATAGGTTCTATAGGAGCATTGGCTTTCTCTATTTACTATGCTATATTTCCTGAGTCAGCGGTATTATGGATGGTGTTCTGTTTCATAGTTATGCTAGTTGGAACACTAAGCGGAATGAT
>Ga0265294_10009454_pt1 | contig 11244 bp, 9 predicted proteins | sample MunlanPumphouse3_FD_192504 | JGI IMG/M metagenome (GOLD analysis project Ga0265294, IMG submission 192504) | Groundwater microbial communities from a municipal landfill in Southern Ontario, Canada - Pumphouse #3 | ecosystem: Environmental > Aquatic > Deep subsurface > Groundwater | place...
TGTCGTGGTATAATATAAGTATCAGTTTAGGGGAAATTAAAGCTAATAATTATGTTAAAGTCAAAAAAAGAATTTAATTAAATTAGATAAACTTTAATTTCATGACACTTGTTGACAGCCTGGCCGCCTCTGTGGACGGCAAGATGTCAACGCTCAAGTTCAAATACGAGTAAGTCATACTCTATTTACAACTTATAAAGCGTTATATGCTTGATCTTAACTGTCCAGGAGGCAGCCGGGTTCTCCGGAAAGATTGATAGTTATATAATTAACTTTGTTTTTGCATTTTAAACCTTAAAGCATGGGTTTTTATTTTTATTTTTTATAACATTAAAATAATGCGTAAAAAGACTATTAATTTTATCGAAATTACCTTAATTGTTATTTTTATAATTATTCTTTTCTTTTTTTCTTTATGGCTTTTGGAGCGGGGAAAACTAAGAGCTGATGATGCCAGAAAATTGGCGGATATAAAAAAAATACAAAGTGCGCTTGCCTTATATTATCACGAAAATAATGATTACCCTGAAGTGCTAGAAGTTGGTAAAGCCTTGCAAAATAAAGGAAAAATTTATTTAGATACTATTCCTCGGCCCCCTGTTAGTAAGGGGAGCTGTGCCTCTAATTTAGATTATAATTATACAAAAAGGGTGGAAGGTGATAGAGCTTCATCCTATTTCTTAGAGTATTGTCTTAGTCAGGATTCAGCTGATATTCCCGCTGGATTAAATACAGCAACGCCGCAGGGAATAAGTTTAAAAAAAATTAATTAATTTAAATATATGGATATATACGAAAAAGCACTTAAATTACATGAAGAGAAAAAGGGGAAGTTAGAAATAGTAAGCAAAGTTGAAATTAAAGATAAAAACGACTTATCTTTGGCCTATAGCCCGGGAGTAGCCGCTGTATCAAAATTAATAGCTAATGATAAAAAAAGCGCATATACACACACTAATAAAGGCAATACTATTGCTGTAATAAGCGATGGTAGCGCCATTTTAGGTCTAGGCAATTTAGGCGCCTTAGCGGCTATACCCGTTATGGAAGGGAAGTGTGTTCTCTTTAAAGAGTTTGCTAATGTTGACGCTATTCCAATTTGTCTTGATACTCAGGACAGTGAAGAAATTATTAAAACAATACAAAATCTTGCTCCAAATTATGGGGGCATTAATTTAGAAGATATATCAGCCCCACGTTGTTTTGAAATTGAGGCAAGAGTAAGAGAAAGTTTGGATATTCCCGTTCTTCACGATGATCAACACGGAACAGCTACGGTAGTGTTAGCCGGTTTGATTAACGCCTTAAAAATTAAAAATACAAGTCAAGACAAGGTGAAAATTATTATTAATGGCGCGGGGGCAGCCGGACTAGCAATTACTAACTTGCTTATTAAATATGGTTTTTCGCAAATTATTGTTTTAGATAGCAAAGGAGCAATATACGAAGGGCGCGGTGATTTAAATTCTGCTAAGGAGAGTGTTGCAAAATATACTAATAAAGAGAAGAAGGCAGGCGACTTAGCTGATGTGATAAAAGATGTTGATGTTTTTATAGGCGTAAGTCAGGGGAATATTTTAAAGCCGGAGATGGTAAAGAGTATGAATAAGCAAGCTATAATTTTTGCTTTAGCTAATCCAACTCCAGAAATAATGCCTGAAGAAGCACTTACTGCTGGTGCCTTGTTAGTTGCTACTGGTCGCAGTGATTATCCTAATCAAATTAATAATGTGCTTGCTTTTCCTGGCATCTTTCGTGGTGCTTTAGATAATAAGGTTAAGCAAATTACTGATAAAATGTTAATTAAAGCAGCTGAAAATTTGGCTGCCCTTGTTGCTGACCCTGGTCCTTACGAAATATTGCCCAATGTCTTTGATAAACGCGTTGCTCTTGTAGTAGCTGACGCTATTAGGGATTAAATAGAAATTTTATATAGTTTAAGTTATAATATTAAGGTAATTATTAATCTTTTTCGCATATGAGCGCTAAAAAATATTTAAGAATATTGCAGGGAGGAATAATTTTATCACTTCTTGTGGTATTATTTGTTTTTCCCAGTTTATTATTTCCCTATATTAGTTCAAAGCAACTAGTTTTTAATATTTTAATGGAGCTTCTTTTTGCCTTGTGGTTAGTCTTTATTTGGAAGTACCCCTCCTATCGGCCCAAATTTAATTTCTTGGTCTACAGTTTAGCTGCCTATTTATTAGTTATCCTTATTTCCTCTATTTTTGGAATTGATTTTAATTTAAGTTTCTGGGGTGATGTTGAAAGAATGTTAGGTTTTTTTCATATTCTGCATTTTTTCCTTTTCTTTATTATATTAATTTCCGTTTTTCGTCAAGAAAAAGACTGGCGCCTTTTATTAAATTTTTCACTTATTATCGCTACTTTAGTTGCTTTAATTGGTTTATTGGGGGAAAAACCTCATAGTACTATTGGTAATACTACCTACGTTAGTGGTTATATAATATTTAATTTATTTTTTGCTGCAATTTTATTTTTTCGTAGTCGCTCTTCTTGGCGTTATATCTATTTTTTGCCAACACTGATTCTTCTTTTGCAATTTAAAGAGATGCGAACTTCAGGAGCTATTATTGGTTTGGCAATTAGCATCTTGGTAGCTTTAATTTTAATTGCTATTTTGCATAGAAACAAAAAGCTTAAAATTACTTTATTTTCTCTAGTTGGTTTAGCTATTTTATCTTTATTTTTTATTTTTTCTCAGCAGGAAGCCTCTTGGTTTCAAAATAGTTTTCTTAAAAATTTAACTAGCCAAAAAGCAACCTTTCAAACTCGACTTCTTTCTTGGCAGAGTGCAGCTAAAGCTTTTCCCCAGCAACCTTTGTTAGGAACAGGGTTTGGTAATTATGCTGTTATTTTTGATAAATATTTTAATCCAGTTTTTTTCAATTACGATAAAAATGAAACTTATTTTGATAGGGCCCATAACAATCTTATCGATATCGCTTCAACAACAGGAATACTTGGTTTAGTTACCTATCTTTCAATCTTTGTTTTTGTTGCTTTTTATATTATTTCTCTTTGGCGTCGTCAAGGCTGGCATATTGATAAAACACCACTGGGGCGGAAAAACCTTGAATTAGTGTTATTGACCGCACTTTTTATTGCCTATTTCGTTCAAAATTTGGCTGTTTTTGATTCTCTTGTTACCTATATGGGTTTAATGATGGCCCTGGGGTTTATATATTTTCTTTATGAAAATAAGATGGAAGATGTTTTGCAAAATGAAGTAAAAAATATCGAAAAAAGGGGGGAGACTTTTGTTTTAATGGGAGTTTTGATTCTAGCTTTAATTGTTATAAATCAATTTAATATAAAACCATGGCGAACTTTAGAAGGGGTCATTGCTGGTTACACTAAATTAGTTTCAGGTGAAGTAATAGATGGTTTGGATATTTTTCAGCAAAGCTTAAAAGATGGGCCACTTGATAGAGACGGCCGCTCATCATTGTTAAATTTAATTATCTCAAACCCCATAATACTTACTTCTTTTACTGAAGAAAAAGCAAAAAATGAATTCTCTTATTTAGAATCGTTGGCATTAAAAAATCTAGAACATAATCCGCAAGATAGCCTATTTTTACTTCAGACGGCACAGTTATATGATTTAGGGTCCAGAGTTTTTGCTTCAGATTTAGAATTAAAAGATAAATATTCTAATTTAGCCCTTGATTATACTCAAAAGGCTTTAATTTCAAGTCCAGGGCGAATTCCAATATATTTTGTTAAAGCCCAAATAATGAGTTTTAAAGGAGATAATGCGGCCGCTTTAGAGGTTTTAGAATACGCTCAATCATTAAATTATGATTACGCTGATACAAGTTGTCGTTTAGCACCTTTATATAAAGAAATGAATAGGAAAGATGATGCCATTGGCGCTTATTACAACTGCATTGATAATGGGGTTACGTCAAAATTAGGGGGAGTCAATTCCTTAATTGAAGCTGCTGAATTTTTAGTTGAAAATGAAGAGTATGAACGCTCTATTGTTGTTTTAGAAGAATTAGTAAAATCTTATGACAGCGATCCTAATATGTGGTTTAATTTAGCGCAACTTTATTTATTGGTTGAGGATGATGAGTTAAAGGCAAGAGAGGCTGCTAATCAGGCTATAGTTCTTGATCCCAGTTTTGTCTCTAAGGCAGAAATGCTATTTTCTAAATAAAATTGTTTTTTAGTTTTAAGCTATTTTTAACAATATATTAAATCCAACTTTTTTTCGGTTGGATTTTTTATAAAAAAATAAATATATGCTATAATGGGCGCAGGAGAAATTATTATTTACTAATTTATTTTTTATTTTATGCAAAAAATTAATATTGCAATTAACGGCTTTGGTCGTATAGGCCGCTGTGCCTTGAAGGTAATTTTTGATTCCTTTCCTAATATAAATATAGTTGCTATTAATGATTTAGCTGAGACTGAGATTTTAGCACATTTACTCCGTTTCGATACTGTCTATGGTAGATATAACAAAGAAGTCTCCGATGCCAGTGGTATGATAATAGTTGATAAAAAGAAAATTCCAGTTTTTGCCATTAAAGATCCTAGTCAGTTGCCATGGAAAAAGTTAAAAGTTGATGTTGTTCTTGAGTGTACTGGTGTTTTTCGTGATAGAGAAGCGCTCAGCTTGCATTTAAAAGCGGGTGCTAAAAAAGTTATTCTTTCAGCCCCCGCTAAAGGAAAGGGAGTGAAAATGATAGTTCTTGGTGTAAATGAGAAAAAAATAACAAAAAAAGATGATATGCTTTCCTGCGCATCTTGTACCACTAATTGTTTAGCGCCCGCAACAGAAATAATTCGACAAAAATTTGGAATTAAAAAAGCCTTGATGACTACTATTCATGCCTATACCGCAAATCAGAATATTGTCGATGGCCCCAATAAGGATAAACGACGAGCTCGAGCTGGAGCTTTAAATATAGTGCCAACAACAACTGGGGCAGCAATTGCGACGACCGAAGTGATTCCGCAATTGAAAAATAATTTTGATGGCATGGCAGTGCGTGTGCCTGTGCCAGTTGGTTCTTTAGTTGATGCTGTTTATATTTTAAAGAAAAAAACAACGGCAACTAAAGTTAATGACGCCTTAACTAAGGCGGCAGCGGGTAAATTAAAAGGAATTATAGCAGTCACACATGAAGAAATCGTTTCTTCTGATGTGATTGGAAATACCAATAGCACAATTATTGATGCCACCTCAACTAATGTTTTAGGAGGAGATATGCTTAAACTTATTTCTTGGTATGATAATGAATGGGGATATTCTAATCGCTTAGTGGAGCTTGCTTTATTGAGTGCTAAATATATTAAATAATTTAAAAAATATGAGATTAAAAAATAAAGTAGCAATAGTGACTGGTGCCGCCTCTGGGATAGGGAGGGCGATTGCCGATTTATTTGTTAGCCAAGGAGCAAAAGTAATTTATTCTGATATTCATAAAAAAATAAATGATTTTAAGGTAAGTTCTAAGAAGGCAATTTATGTCCCCTGTGATGTTTCCAATCAAGAAGAGGTAAAAGCTTTGATAGCTCGGGCAAAAGAGGTTTATAAGGGCTTGGATGTAATGGTAAATAATGCTGGAGTAGGTGGTTTAGGCGGAATATTGGAAGCTCAGGCAGATGACTTTGACAGAACACTCAAGATTAACTTATTTGGAGTTTTCTATGGTACTCAGGCAGCAGCTCAAGCGATGAAAAAAGAAAAAGTGAAAGGTAATATTATTAATATTTCATCTATTTTAGGAACAGTCGGAATGGAGCAAACATTGGCCTACTGCACATCTAAGGGTGGAGTTGGCCAGCTAACAAGGGCTGCTTCTTTGGATTTAGCCAAATTTGGCATACGAGTAAATGCAATAGCACCAGCTTTTATTAAAACAAAAATGACAAAAGATATATTGCATGATAAAAAATTTAATCAGATGGTAATTAGTAATACACCATTAGCTTATGTTGGCGAACCAAAAGATATAGCAAACGCTGCGCTTTATTTGGCGAGTGATGAGGCAAAATATGTCACTGGCACCACTTTACATGTTGATGGTGGTTGGACTATACATTAAAATGACAAATCAGTTGTTGATAAAAAAAATAGAAGAATCGGGTTTAACTGGTCGTGGCGGCGGTGCATTTTCAGTTGCTAAAAAATGGAAATTAGTAAAAAAAAATATAGATAATAGTAATTTTGGATATATTATAGTAAATGCAGCAGAGGGCGAGCCAGAGGTGAAAAAGGATGGCTATTTATTAGAAAATGAAACAGAATTAGTTATTGCGGGAATAAACCGGGCCCTTCTTTATTTGGGTACAAAAAATATCAAGGCTATCTATTTTTATTTAAATGTATTATATCTTCAAAAATATAAAGCTAAAATTGAAAAAGTATTAAAAAATAAAGAATATAAGGAGCTAGCTAAAAAAATAATTTTTTATAAAAAACCTCAAGAAAGTGGTTATATTGGTGGTGAAGAGAGTGCTATAGTTAATGTTATAGGTGGCCAGAAAGTGCGACCTAGTCAAAGGCCGCCATTTCCACCTGAAGTTGGCTTATTTGCTAAACCAACTCTTATAAATAATGTTGAATCTTTCTATAATGTCGCCTTAATAGCTAAAGGCACCTATGATAATAAGCGACTTTTTACTTTAGCGGGCGCATGTTCTCACAAGGGAGTGTATAATTTGTCGGCAACGATGAGTATAGCTGATATTTTACATGCTACAGATAATTATCCTGATTTTCCATTTTTTGTTATTGCTGGTGGGGCTGTTTGTGGCGAAGTCTTAGACCAAGATCAACTCATAGCTGGTGTTGAGGGCTCAGGATTAATAATGATTTTTAATCATCAGAAGACAGATTATGATAAATTACTTGATTTCTGGTTACGATTTTACGAAAATCAAAGTTGTGGACTATGCACACCTTGTCGAGAGGGCAGCTATCGTCTCCGAGAGTTATTTAAAGAAAAAAAAATAAAAACAGAGAAATTCACTGATCTTTTAGATAATTTAGAGCAAAGCACATTTTGCGCTCTTGGTTCTTCTTTGCCCTACACAGTGAAAAGTTATTTAGAAAATATATATTTTAAGTACAAAAAGTATGAGTGAAGAAAAAAAAGAGATTATCAGTGGGGAAGCGGAAAAAAAACAAGACCTACCTTTAATTTTTAACAGCTTAGAAAGAGCGACAAAATTATGGTGGAAACACTTGAAAAGCTTTATTTTGATTTATTTAGAAGGACTTAAATTAGCCTTAATTCCAATAGTAATTTTTATTTCAGTAGTGGTTATGGATTTAAAATTATTTGGTGATCGATTTTCACTTGCCTGGTTGGATTTGGCTTTATTTGCTATTTCGTTTCTATTAATTTTCTATTTTTTACTACGATCGGAAATAGCCATCTTTCTTTTTATAAAAAATGATTTTAAAGGTGAAGTAAAAACATTATTTAAAGAGACGCGTTCTTTATTCTGGCCCTATTTTTGGTTAGGTTTATTAACTTTTGTGTTAATAGTTTTGTGGACACTACTTCTTATTATTCCGGGTTTAATATTTAGCGCCTATTACGTTTTTGCGGTATACGCTTTTATTAGTGAGGGGAAAAGGGGGTGGTCAGCTATTTCGCGAAGCAAATCTTTAGTTAAAGGTTATTTCTGGCCCATTTTTGGTCGTTTCATCTTTTTCTTAATATTAGCTTATTTACTTGGTAGTATTGTTGATATGCCGCAATCAGCTTTAAATAAAGATAGCGCAATGTTTGAAGCTTGGAATTTAATTGAACAGATCATTGTCATGTTAGTTGCTCCGATTTTCATTATTTTCTTCTACGAAGCTTATCATTTTCTAGTTAAGAATAAAAAAAGATAACATGCAAGTTATAATTGATAAAAAAAAGATAGAAGCGCAAAAAGATGAAACTATTTTAGAACTTTCGCAAAGAGTTGGGATTTTCATTCCTTATCTTTCTTATCATCCGGAAATTACCAATAAGGGGGGCGATAGAGTAGCTTTAGTTGAAATTAAGGGTGAAAATAAATTAAAATCGGCGGAAACTACTAAGGTTAGTGAGGGAATGATAATTTTTACCAATTCCGATAAAGTTAAAAAATTTCGACGTTTAAATTTAGAATTAATTTTTGCTTCTCATATTGAAAAATGTGCTGATTGCACCCTGCGTTTTAACTGTCGTCTTTTAGAATTAGCGCGACTGTATCAGATAAAAATTAGTGAGTTTTCTGATAGAAAGACTTCACGTAAAACCTATAAGTTTTCTAATGCGGTTGAAATTGATGGAACTCAGTGTATTGATTGTGGAAATTGTATAGAAGCTTGTGCTCTTCAAGGAATAAATTTTTTAGAATTTTCTGGCAAAGGTTATAGACAAGAGTTAAGACCAGTAAATGATAAAAAGCGAGTTTGCATTCATTGTGGTCAATGTACCAATGTTTGCCCAGTCGCAGCAGCGCAAGAACAAATGGAATGGCCGCAGGTGGAAGAGGTTTTAGCTGACAAGACAAAGATTGTTGTTGCTCAATTTGCTCCGGCTGCACGTGTTTCTATTGGTGAAGAATTTGGCATGAAAGTAGGCACTAATTGTGCAAAAAAGATAAATACTGCTCTTAAAAAATTAGGTTTTGCTCATAGTTTTGATATTAATTTTGGTGCTGATATTACGACCATGATTGAGGCTGAAGAATTACTACAACGAATAAAAGATAATAAAAAAATACCACTTTTTACCTCTTGTTGTCCTGCTTGGGTAAGCTACGTTGAATCATATTATCCAGAATTGCTGCCACACCTAACTACGGCGCGCTCTCCACATATTCATAGCGCTGGAGCAATTAAGACCTATTTTGCAAAGGCAAAAGGTTTAGATAGGCGTCAAATCAAGGTTGTTTCTATAGTTCCTTGTACAGCTAAAAAACATGAAGCAGCTAGAGCAGAACTGCGTTACAGAAAAGAACCCTTAGTTGATTATGTCTTGACTGTACGTGAATTTGCCTTTATGCTGAAAAAGCGGCAAATTGATTTTGCGCGATTAAAGGATAGTGAAACTGAGCCTTTTTTCAATGATGGAACGGGTGCAGCTGCTATTTATGGTGCCTCTGGTGGCGTAATGGAATCCGCCTTAAGGACAGCTCTTTATTTAAGTAATTTTAAGCAAAAAAAAGTAATTGATAATTTTCAATTAAAATTCCAGAATTTTAGTGGCAATAAAGATATTAAGGAAGCGGAAATTATGATAGGAAGGCGCAAATTACGAGTTGCCGTTGTTAGTGGTATTGCTAATTTTCAACATATTTTGCCTCATTTAAGAAGATATCATTATATTGAAGTTATGGCCTGCCCAGGTGGGTGTGTTGGTGGTGGTGGTCAGCCATTTCCTAGTACCAAGGAAATTAAAAAGGCGCGAGCTAAAGCCTTACGGCAAATAGATAAAAATAAAAAAGATAGATGTGCTCATGAAAATAAAGTAATGTTAGAATATTTAAACTGGGTTAAAACTAATAGATTAGAGGAAAAACTATTACACACTAAATATTATTCTCGTAAAAGAACTTGATTAATTTAATATGGAAATTCCAAATTTTGTTTTAAATACTACTGATAAAATAAAAGCGGCTGGCTTTGAGTCTTTTATAGTCGGTGGCCCTGTTCGCGATTTTTTGATGAATAAAGAGCCTAAGGATTGGGACATAACAACCAATGCTAAGCCAGAAGAAATAGTTTCTCTTTTTAAAGATGCTAAATATAACAATAGTTTTGGCACAGTTTTATTACCGGTACGTGATAGCGCAGAAAAGATAATTACAGTTCTAGAAATTACAACTTATCGCAGTGAAGCCACCTATAGTGATCGTCGCCATCCTGATCGCATAGAATTTGAGAAAGAATTGGATAAAGATTTATCACGACGAGATTTTACCATTAATGCATTAGCGATAGACCCAGCTAAGGCAGAGAAAGTAATTGATTTGTTTGGTGGCTTAAAAGATATTAAATTAAAAATTATAAGAGCTATTGGTGAACCAAGTGATCGTTTTAAGGAAGATGCTTTAAGAATGTTGCGAGCAGTGCGTTTTGCTACACAACTTGATTTTACATTAGAACCAAAAACGGAAAGAGCACTTACCAAATTAGCGGGTAGTCTTAAATTTGTTTCCAATGAAAGAATTAGAGATGAATTGATAAAAATATTGGCCTCAGATAGGCCAGCCCAAGGTATAGAATTATTGCAAAAAACTAAGCTTTTGCAATATATAATCCCTGAACTTGAGCAGGGAATTAATGTAAAACAAGATAGACACCATATTTATCCAGTTTTTAAACATAATCTTCTTGCCTTAAAATACTGTCCAAATAAAGATTGGCAAGTACGCTTGGCGGCATTATTACATGATGTTGCTAAACCGAAAACTAGAAAAATTATAAAAAATATTGCCACTTTTTATAACCATGAATATTTAGGCGCTAAAATGGTAAATCGGATTATGACGCGATTGAAATTTACCAACGAAGACAGAGAAAGGGTGGTTAATCTAGTAAAAAATCACATGTTTTATTATAATGTTGGAGAAGTCAGCGCCGCTTCAGTTCGTCGTTTAATTGCTAAAGTTGGTCAGGAAAATTTAGCTGATTTAATTGATTTACGAGTAGCTGATCGCCTAGGTTCCGGCACGCCTAAAGCTATGCCCTATAAACTAAGGCATTTGCAGTATATGATGGAAAAGGTGCAACATGATCCAGTGTCGGTAAAAATGTTAAAAGTAAATGGAGATTCTCTGATGCTGGCTTTAAATACGGCGCCTGGGCCAAAAATAGGAGCTATTTTAGATGTTCTTTTAAGTGAAGTAATAGAAGAACCAAGTTTAAATGAAGAAGCTTACCTATTAAAAAGGGCAAAAAAATTAAATGAACTTAAGCTAGATGACTTGCGTCAACAAGCTAAAAATGTAATTGCGGAAAAAAGACAAGAGGAGGACAAGGATATTAAAAAACAATTTAAAGTTTAATTATAAAAAATAATATGTTAAAAAAAATAGGATTAAGCTTGTCTCTAATAGTATTTGCGTTTTTTTTAAGCGCTTGTACAACGGAACAAAAAACAACACCGACTAATTTAAATAATAATTTAATTATTAATAAAAATATAAATAACAATATGACAAATAATATAAGAACACTTGATGGGCAAATAGATTTAGCCGCAGAATATA
>Ga0265294_10009456_pt1 | contig 11243 bp, 3 predicted proteins | sample MunlanPumphouse3_FD_192504 | JGI IMG/M metagenome (GOLD analysis project Ga0265294, IMG submission 192504) | Groundwater microbial communities from a municipal landfill in Southern Ontario, Canada - Pumphouse #3 | ecosystem: Environmental > Aquatic > Deep subsurface > Groundwater | place...
GGAACAATTTTATTCGAAATATAATATTTATCCGTTGACTTCTCGCCCGCGCCGGAAATAATGAGCGGCGTTCTCGCTTCATCAATTAAAATAGAATCGACTTCATCTATGATCGCATAATGCAGCGGTCTTAACACTCGTTGGTTTTTAGAAACAACCATATTATCTCTAAGGTAATCAAAACCAAGCTCATTATTTGTAACATAAGTTATATCGCTGTTATAAGCTTTTTGCCTTTCGTCGTTTGATATATCGTGGCAGACGCTTCCGACAGTCATACCGAGAGCGTTATATACCGGCTCCATCCATTCCTTATCTCTTTTAGCGAGGTAATCATTGACTGTAACGACATGTACGCCTTTTCCTTCCAAAGCATTCAAATATACAGCCAGCGTGGCGACTAAAGTTTTACCTTCACCTGTCTTCATTTCGGCAATTTTTCCCTGATGCAGGATATAACCTCCGATCATCTGAACGTCAAAATGCCTCAAGCCGAGCGTTCTTTTGGACGCCTCTCTTACGCATGCAAAAGCTTCGGGAAGCAAAGAATCCAATGTAGCGCCGTCCCTTAGTCTTTTTTTAAATTCATCCGTCTTTAATTTTAATTCTTCGTCGGATAATTTTTCTATGGAAGGTTCCAATAAATTTATCTGTTCTACTACAGGTTTTATCTTTTTTATATCTCTTTCATTTTGCGAGCCAAAAATCGCGCCAATTAATTCCTTAATCATTACAAAACTCCGTTAAATCAATAAATTTTATCTTTATGATTTTACATCTTTTATATCTAAAATTCAATAAATCTTAAGACATGTATTATAGAATAATATCTATTCTTTTTTATTTTTTTATTTTTGACATAAGATAAACGCCTATAATGCCAAATATAATGTTTGACATCCATGCCGCAAGCCATACGCTAAGCACCTGATTTTCACCTAAAGACAAACAAACAGCCCTTACGCTCCAATATATAAAAGAGAATATCAGAGCAAAAGTAAAACTTATTATTTTTCCGAATCTGTTGCCGAGTCCTAAAGCAAAAGGTATTCCTATCATCATAACGATTATATGACAAAAAACATTTGCAAACCTCATATCATATTTAATTTGGGCTTTTAAAGTATTTTCCCCGAGCATTTGCCTTTTTTGAATATATTTCTTAAATTCTTTCAAATTCATTTGTTCATATCTTGTATTTTGCACTACAAAGTCATTCGGTTTTACTTTTAATCCGAAAACTTTGCTTTCAAAATAAGTCTCGTTCCAGTCTTTCCCGTGATTAAAAACTCTTTCAACTCCGTTTTTCAACAGCCAGCCGCCGTATTTATAATATGCTTCTCCTACAACGATATTTCTTTTGAGATAAAAATTATCATCATATTTATCAACTATTATATTTCTCATATATCCGTCTTTAACATTAAGATATCCTATAGACATTCTTGAATTATTAGGCAAAGCGACTATTAAATTGTAATATTCATTTACGGTGTTGGCGGGTTCTTTCTTTTTTATTTTTATATTTTTTACATATTCTGCTCTTGCAACGGTGTGAGGTATAATAAATTCTCTCGCCGAAAAATCAACAATTCCTATAACAAAGCCCATAAACATAAAAAGGCATATTATTCTCCATGTATTGACTCCGGCGGCCTTAATGGCGGTTATTTCATTTCTCTTTGCAAGTTCGCCCAAAGAAAAAAGCAAAGCAAGCAAAACAGAAACGGCAAAAACATCTATTATCCACCAAGGAAGACTTAAAAAAAGGTATTCAAGAATCGTAGAAAAAGGAGTTTTCTGTTCCATATAAAAACTCATTTCTCTAAAAAACTCTGAAATCATAACAATAAAACCAAATGCAAAAGTGGCAAAAAAAAGCGGTTTTAAAAATTTCTTGGCAATATACCAGTATATTATTCTCATTTATTTTTTACCCATTTTTTTGAACAGAAAAAATCCTGCCGCGCCAATGACGATATTCGGCAGCCACATTATATAGCATGAAGGAATATAACCTTTTTCGCCGATATTTAAAGATATAACTAAAAACATATAATATATAAATATTACAAATAAACTCATTCCGAATCCTATGGCTTTACCGCCCTTGCCAGACATTATGCCTATCGGTATTGCAACAATTGCAAAAATAACCGGCGCGACAGCAAGAACCCATCTCAGCCAATATTCGTTTTTATATGTATATATTTGAGGATCTTTTTCTTCAAATGTTTTTAATTTAGCATTAAGTTTTGCCGAAGTCATTTCTCTTAAAGCGACATCGTCAAAATTTACGCTTTCTCCGAAAGGAATTGAAAATCTGTATGTGCTGAAATTCATATGAATCATACTGCCGAGTTTATTAGGATCGGATCTCTGCCAATAACCGTCATATAATTTCAACGTAACCATATTTCTTTCAACGGAAACCGCTGCCGAAGATGAGGCTATACGCCAAGGAATAATGTTCCCTTTTTTCTCTTCGCGATTATTTTTTATTTTTCCATTCTGATTTGATTTCCCTATATAAAAAGAATCTCCGTCTTTCTTATCATCAACGAATTTATAAATATTAACTCCGGACAAAGTATTTGTTTTTGAATTTACCTTATGGGCGTATATTCTGTATCCGCCTATATCCGTTATTGTTTTTTCATCAAATTTAGCCAGCGGAGTTTTTGTAAGAATCTGTTTATACAATGTTCTGAAATACATATGAGTTGAAGGAGATAAATAATGATTAAAATAAATAAGGCCGATACTGACAAATAATACAAAAACAATAATCGGCATCGACAAAGTTTTATAATTGATTCCGGTGGCTTTCATAACTGTAATTTCATTATCTTCAGAAAGTCTTCCATAACTCAGCAGAACGCCGAACAAAATGGCCATCGGTATTGTAAGCGATAAGATATTAGGGATTATAAGTATAAACAGCTGCAGTATTAAAAAAAAACCTACGCCTTTAGATAAAAACAAATCTACAAGCTGAAAAATTTGGTCAAGAAGCAATATAGCAGAAAAAATAGTAAGTCCGAATACAAATGAACTTATAAATTCTTTAACGATGTATTTGTGAAGTATTTTTATCATTTTTTGTATATAAATTATTAAAACCGCCAACTCTTTAAAAAGTAAAATACTTTTTAAAAAGCGACAAAATATTAATTATGATATAGCGATAAGCCGTTTTTTATAAAAATCAGTTTAAACCCGGAAAATTCATTCCGCCCATAATTTTTTTTGATTCTTCAGCCATAGCATCTTGAGATTTCTTTATAGCTTCTTGGAAAGCCGATAATATGAGTTTTTCAGCGTCTTTTGATGATTTCTGCATAATATCTTCAGGAAGTTTTAAATCAATTACTTCATTTTTTGCATTTATTTTAATCATAATGCCTTTATAATTAACGTCTATAACTTTTGATTTTAAAACTTTTTCCATTTCTTTTAATTTGCTTTTCATAGACATCGCTTCTTTAGCCATTTTAAACAATTCCATAGTTGCTTTCTCCAAATAAATTTTAATAATTCTAACAATTTAACCCGTTTTTTTCAAACATATATTTATGCCGCAGCCAATATATTGCGCATTCTTTCCAAAGAAACCTTGGTATCAGAAATACCTGCTTCAACTTTAATAGACGGGACTTCTTCCAATATTGAAGAGTTCGTCTCCTCAAGGTCTTTTACGGAATATATTTGCTCCACAATTTTGGAGAGCAAATATTGATATTTATCTGCCTGAGGATTATTTGAAATCAAATTATTTAATGCCCTTATTAACGATTCTTTTGATTCAAACTTTTCATTCCCTTTGTCTTTTGCAGATTTAAACAACTCATAAAGAACCGTTTTATTTTCATTATCCATATCAGTTAAAGAAATAAGTACTGACTTCAAAATTTCTACCGGAATAACTGATATTCCCTGCACGCCGTTTGATACGGGGCTAATCTCACCAGTCAAAGTATAAACAATTAATTTTGTAATTTTTTCAATTGAATTGTTTAAAGTTTTTTCTACATCATTTGTTGTACTGTCCTTTCCAAACATTAACAATTCTTTAAACTCTTTATTCATTGCAGGACTTGTAGTAAAATCAGCTACAAAACTTTCAATTTCATAAAATGCATTTTGTCTTCTTGTGTCCATTATTTGCTTTGCAGTATCTTTTGCAAAAGATAAAAGTTCCTTTTGATTTATATTATCTTTTATCTGCTCATGAAAATTTTTATAGTCAGATGCATATCCGCCGGTTAACGCCAAATACTCATTTACTTCATGAAGCAGTAATTCGTTTAACAGTAAATTTCTCTTATCGGGAACATTTTCAAGAGCTTTTAAAAACATCCCGCTGACATAAAGCGTCGCCTCATCATCAGAAACCGTTAATGACGCAAAAGAATATGTATTTTCATCCAATACAAGATCCGCATTTTGAGAAACTTTAATATTTACTTTTGAAACGTTAAGTTTATCACTTATTTCTATTTTCATCCTGTCTGTTTCAGACTGTTTCAGAAAAGGGGTTTCTGTCGATAAAGATTCTCCTTTTTCTTGTTCTCCTTCCTCATACAAACTTAAAAGTATTTTTGTTAAAAGGACGGGATATTCTTCAATTGAAGACATAAAATCATCATTTTGTCTGCTTATTAATTCCGTCCCGGCCAATATTTGAGGAATAATTTGTGAATGAAACTGTGCCGCATAGCGGACTAATTCTTCTATATTATTACCTAAAGACATAAGAGGGAGAGAATTCTTACCTCTCAAAGATTCGACTGAAACAAACGTCCCTGCTTCATCTTTATTTTCTCTTGAAGAAATATTTCTTATTCCTTGTATTGAAAATAATCTTTTGATTATTTCAGAATCTGTTAAAGACGATTCCAAAACATATGTTTTAACATCAGTCTTTCCGTCAGGATTTTTGATATTGAAAATTATTTTATTTCTGCTGTACTGGGCAGGATCCGCCAACTCTTTTATTTTCATAACTTTACTTATTTTATCTATAATATCAGGAAAATTATCAGTTTGAACATTAACGAATGTATAAAAATAAGTTTTTATTGAATCAAGCGCAATAATGCCGTATGCCACACTTTCATATAATTCGGCGACATCCGAAAGTTTATAATGATTTGCAATATCTATGGATTTAATCAAGAAATGAGAAAGATTTATTTTATCAAGCCCGTAAACTTTTAAAAAATGTCTTAAAATAATAATAAAAGTTTCTAAATTATCCTGAAAATTTTGCCTGTTACTTTGTTCAATATTTTCCTTAACTGCAATTTGAGCCGCTATTTCTTTTGCAGTCAAGTCTTTCATATCAATTAAGTCTGCATTGTTTAAAAGTATTGATGATAAGCCAACGAGATCTTCCGATTTTATTTTTTTCCTTAAATCATTTAATGTTCCGATGTCTTCTGTTTGTCTTTTTGGAGAATTTCTTCTTTCATACTGAAGCTTTGATCTAATTGTATGAAAATCTTCCTGTTCCTGAGGAATTTTCATCACTGTACTATCTTTAAATATTTTGTATCTTTTTACATCTTCGACCTTCGCGTCAGCCTCCAAAGCATCGCCATTTTCGTCATAAACCGCAACCTCGCCCATTTCTGAAAATTCTTTAAACATTCCCAAATCATAAACGGTGGATCCCTTAGGCATTACCTGAATATAAACCTTATCGTTATATTCAACGAAACAAGTTACGACATCGTCAAATTGTGAAGCGATTTTTTTAAAATTATCAGAAATATCATATGTAGGAACAAAATTATCGGAAGTAAAAATAAATTTTTTGGATTCCTGAATATCTTCCGAAGGAGAATACATATAATTTAAATCCACTTTATGAGCAAAAATATTTTCCAGATAATTTGCATCCCATCCGGCGCCCATTTTGTATATATAATGAGAAGCGGATATTTTTCCGCTGTTATATAATCCGTAAGTTTCATTATTATAATCGGTCTCTTTATACAAACATATTTCAGCAGGAATAAGAAGTCTTTCTCCTTTTATAAGTCCGTTCATCTTCAATCTGCTTTGCATATTTTTATGATTAATTTTCAAATCATAAAAAATCATTTTATTTTTATATTTCCTGAGAATCTCCTCAACTTCCTGATATTTATTATCATCGGAAATTATATGAAGTCCGACCAAATCTTTAAGATTTTCACCGAACAAGTCAAAAAGCCATATACATACGGAATATTCATTTTTTAACACATCCTGACTTGACAGCAAATAATCCCTCAAAGTTTGATTTTTATTATTATCATCTTTTGATTTTTCATTTTCAGCTCTTTGTATCATCAGTGATATAAAATCGACAAACTGAGGATTCTGGAAGATTTGAAGCTTTAAATTTTTAACCAATGCGTGACAAAATTCTTTTTCTTTATCACTTTGCGAAGAGAATCTTTTATTCAAAATATAGATTATTTCTTCTTTCATTTTTTCATAATTATCCGTATAAGAAAATTTCTCATAATAAACTGTCTTTATCATATCGATAAGCATATCACTGTATTCTTTAAGTTCTTTGTCATTTTCAAGAAAATGTTTTCTGTCTTTAAGTATAAATGTTATAAAATCCTTTTCAGGCTGGGTTACAGGTTTTATTTCTTCTTCATTTACTCTTTTTGAATTGATTTTTTCGTATATACTGTATAAAGATTTAGTCCTGAATTTTATCGTTACGTTTTCGGCCTTTAAATATTTCCCGAATTGTTTATTAAGAGCCTCATTAATATTATTTATTTCGGAATATGTTTTCCCGTATAAGCTTTTAATTAAACTTAATAGATTTAAATATTCTTTAGGATAATCAAACTCAAACAGAGTATTCCTTATATATTCATACATTTCGCTCTGCCCGAATCTTTTTGACAAAGGCAAATAAACGGTATATATTAATTTTTTATCATCCTGATTTTCGGAATACTGCGCTTTTGTAAGTTTATAAGCAAGAAGAGCAAGCATAGTGGCAGGGTTTTTTGCAGACTTCATAACGGCATTCCAGTAATTCTGCAGAGATCTTTCTCCGTCCAGATTTGAATATCCAGGGAAATCTCTGTCTATTTTTTTTATATTATCCAAACTTTCGAAAATATCATCCGTATAAGAACTTATATACGATATATTCTTTAATTTATTTCTTATTTCATCGTTATCAATTTCAATCAGAAGAGATATTACTTTAGCCTTATTCCATATTTCCTGATTTTGCTCTTTATCAGCCTTTAAATTATATTTCATCCATTTTGCTATATGGGAATAACTGTCATAACCTTTCCTGTATATATCAACCGATGTAACATTATCATAAAAGAACTTTTCAATTACTGATAAAACATCGCCGTAATTTTGAGATTTGTTTCTGAATTTTTGCATTGTTCTGATTTTGTTCTTTGTCGTTGCCGGTTTAACAAATTCATTTATTAATTCTCTCTGTTGTTGTTCTTCTGCGGAGGAAACAGTCCATGTATTATTCGTTTTGCCGTATCTGTATCCTGACAAAACCATCCATGCTTTATATAATTTGTCTATTTGATTTTTTTCGGTTTCATCCGCCGCAATATTTTTCTTAATAAAAACGATTTGTTCCTCAACGCTTCTCGGGATTTCAGACATATCCATTTCGTCATTACCGCGGTTATCATATATATATTTAAAAATTATCTCTTTTAATTTAGATTCAAAAGCCATTAATGTCCATCTGTTGCTGAAAGATTCCGTTTCCGTATGAGACTGCATAAAAGAATTTCCCAATTCTCCGTGGCCTTCTTTTGAAATAGGATAGTATTGACGCGTTACAACGGATAAATCTTCCAGTGTTTCTTTTCCTTTTGAAACGGCTTCTTCAATGACTTTATCCATATACTTTCTGTACAGAGGATTTTTTGTATTGCCGTCAATAGGTTCATAATCCAAAAACACCGCAACATCTTTTTCATCAACAAAAGTATTTATATTTCTTCTGCTTATACGAGTTGTTGAATATTTCAAAACGTGATAGTTATTTAATCCCATTTTTTGCAATATAGAAAAATATAACGGAGTAAAATAAGATTCTATTGATCTCGCCGTAAATCCGTCGGGAACTATAATGTCATAATAGATATCGGAATCAACCATCATATTCCCTTTTACAAGAGATCCTCCGACAACGATAAGAAATAATCTTTCGTCTATAGGTATACCGTCTTTTTTTAATATATTCAATGCCAGCTGTTTTGCTTCCTGCATTGCAAGCCTTATATTTGCGCTGTACTCTTTATTGGCATTATCAAGAGCCTTTGCATCAAAGTATTTTTTATTGTTGTTTATTTGTTTAACCGTATTATTAAAAACATTTCTGTATCCGTCAACTTTTGATTTTAAAACAGCTATAGCTTCGTTAAGTCCCTGCTCATCTAATTTTGACGCATACTCATGTTTTGATTTCGTTTTTTTATCGACTATGGTAATATTATATTTATTTGCATATTTGGATATTAATTTTCTTTCCTGAAAATTAAAAGTACTTATGCCTGAAAGGTCGATAATTGAATATCCCTGAAGAGAAGCATACAAGATAAGAAAAGGAACATTGTCCTTCCAATCATCATATTTTGCTTCCATAAGCAAACCTTTGCCGTCTTGTTTTTCTTTTACAAGGTTTTCCAAATCGCTTTTTTTATATACTCCCAATATATTTTCTTTACTGCCTGCATTCATCACCTCTTTATTCGACAAACACATCAGAAGATAAAAAATCTCATAGGAAGAAACATTTTTTATATTCTGTTTTTGTTCCAAAATTGTATATATGCTTTTTATTAACTGTTTTTTAGACGAATCATTCAATCCTTCGATTACTTTTTCAAAAACATTTTTATTTTCCGATATAAGACGTATAAGCCAAGGAACGATATATTTTGAAACATTCCCGTCTAAATTATTTATTATATTGCCGAGTATCGATGATTTATCTTCATCATCCTGTGGCTTCAGTATTAATTCATATACCATATTAGACAATAAATTCTGTTCTGATTCCTTAGACAAATCAAAGAATACGCATCCTTGAACTTTATTTGATTTTAATTTCATAAGCAAATCATAAATTCTGTTAAAAGTATTGCTTTGCTTTGACATAATGTCATCAACAAATAATACATTTCTGTTCTGTACCGATTTTGAATCTTCTAAAAAAAACTTGTCATCGTATCCGGAGCTTTCCAAATTCTCCCGGATTACTGTTATTTTTACTTTTATGTTTTTTGCGCTTTCTGAAGTTTGGTCAAGTTCCATACGATGGACTATTAAATTTTCAAGTCTGTTTTTTACAGAGTCGGCTATATCTTTCATATATCTTTCACCGTCGGATTGTCTGTAAGCGATAATATATTTATCCAACACTTCCGTCACTTGTTTTATATCCGCATTTTTATCTATTTGAATTTTTTGCTCTTTTTCAATTTGTTTTATGATTTTATCCGCAAGCTCATTTATATATTGTTTCGTAACTTCCTGCACTCCTATTCTGACATTTAAAAAATCCCTGATTTTATCCGAAGAATAATCTTCCTTTTCGGATAATTCACTTACGGAAATAACATTTGAATACTCTGAATTGCTGTCATTCGTTTCCTGAATAATTTTATCCAAAACATCCAATAATTCTACCTGAACGGCATAATGTTCCTGAGAATATCCCTGCTCTTTGAGAAAATCGTTAAAATTTGTTGAATTTACAAATTCATGAAAAGTTCCCGTATTTTTTGATTTATTATTGATTTTAATGTATGAATTAAAGATATCACTTTCTCCCTGCAAAGCAATTGATTCAAGTCTTTCATGATTAAGCAAATCTTCAAAAAAAGCCGAAACTTCATCATCATTTTTACTTTCGAGTTTCTGCATTAAAGCATCGGCTATAAAAAATTCTTTAGCACGGTAAACACCTTTCTCGTCTGCCTCATGTGACACATAGACCAAACATCCGTAATCCTGCGTACCGCCGTATCCGTCGGCTTTTGCTCCTATAAGTTTAGGCGAAGTTCCAACAACAATTTTTACGTTTTTAAACTCTTCCTGCCCTGAATCGGCGAGAACATCGGCAAGCAATTTTTTTAATCTTTCGTTAGATTTAACTTTTGAAGAAACTCTGAAAAGAGAAGCAAAAAACTTATCGGCAAACTCCGGAAGCAAAATGTTATGTTTTCTTAATAAATCGACAGCTTTTTGATTTTCACTGACATTTGACCCGCTTATCGATTGTTCTATTTCATCTTTTAATGAAATGCCAAGCATTCTGGATACTGAAGAAATATTTAAAGCTTCTTTTACAAGCAATTTTATGTTTTTACCAAGAGCCGTAGAATGTCCTGTGCCGGATTGTTGATCGGTATTTTTATTTATTAATACATTCCCGTTTAAATATTCAATCTGATATTTTGTTCCTGCAGCGCTCAAAACATCAAAAAAAGCTTTGTCTCCGGAAACCTCAAATTTTATTGAATTTTGAAAATTATTTGCCTGAATAATCTCATTTATATACTCGGATATTTTTTCCCAACTGTATCCGTCTTTTCTGTAGTCGTTAAGCACTGAAGCTAAACTGTTTGAGAAGACTGCGGCATTCTGCTCCAGCAAAGGTTCGCCTGCTATGGCATTTCTGTCTGTTTCAGCCTGAATAAGCAATGAATCCGAATAATGCTGTTGATAGAAAACATCTTCACTCTTCACATAAGGCGTTATAGTTATATAAGAAACCTTGTCGCTGTCTAAAAGATAATTTATTCCGGATGTATGAAAACCGCCGGCTACGATAACTTTTATTTTCTTCGCTTTCGGAAGAGCTGCCAGTATTGCGTTTATATTTGCATATTTTCCGAAAATTGCAGATTGCCCAGATAAATCATTATTTACATTGTTTAGCAGAGTTTTAACAAACAAATTGTTTCTCTTAATATTCAAATCGTTAAAACGCTCGGCAATATCCGAATATCCGTATAATTCAAAAAAATCATCATCACCTATGTATTTCAGATATAAATTATAAAATATATGAATGTTTTTCTTGTAATATTCATATTCTTTATAACTTATATTTGCCGTAAGTAAATTTCTATAAGCGGGGAAAAACATATTTAAAAATACAATGTCTTTATTTATAGAATTTTTGGAATAAGAGATTAATATATCTCCGATCATATTCTTTTCTTCACTGA
>Ga0265294_10009457_pt1 | contig 11242 bp, 15 predicted proteins | sample MunlanPumphouse3_FD_192504 | JGI IMG/M metagenome (GOLD analysis project Ga0265294, IMG submission 192504) | Groundwater microbial communities from a municipal landfill in Southern Ontario, Canada - Pumphouse #3 | ecosystem: Environmental > Aquatic > Deep subsurface > Groundwater | place...
TGGCCATATGGAGAAGCGGCTTAACTCACTACCCTTTCACGGTAGCATTCTCGGGTTCGAATCCCGATATGGTCACCATTAAAAAAATTAGATGATATTAATATCGTCTTTTTTTATTTCATTAATTAAATTCATAATCAAATATATTTGTGAAAGATAAACATCGGTTTTTTTCATTGCTAATGTTTTATTGGCTAATTAGAATATTTTTATGAAAGAGATTCTCTTAAACCGCAAGTTGAATCGATTCGGCACTATCTTATTTAATATCGGAATGTTTTGCGCTGTTCTTTTGTTTTTCAGCGTCTTCGTTTATGTTTTGATTATTGCCTATTGGGTTATCGCTGTTTTGCTTTTCGCGGTTATTATCATTTGCTCTTTAGGACTTATTTTAACCGATAGTGGGAGTCGCGCTTTTATGGGACATGCCTTAAGCGCTCCAATGGAAAACATCGAGGCCATTCAACTGGTTACTAAACAGTGCGCTATTCCATTTTGCATTGTTTCTTGTCTCTCTTTTATTGCTGCTCTCGTTTTTTTCTTCATTCTTCCCAAAACGAGAGGTAAAACGCCAAAAATTGTCTTTTGTTTTTTAGGAATTGTAATAGCGGTCGTTTCGGCTTTCTTGTCTTATAACATCGCTATTCATGGATAAAGCTATGAAAAAATTAACTATTCTCTTATTACCAAGATACGCTAAATTTGTTTTTACTTGTAACGCGACAGAACTTATTTTTAAAAAGAACACCTCTGGTTATTACGAATCAACTTACGAAAGCGAAAATGATGAAGTTGATATAAAGATTGATACATTACCAAGTGAATTAGTTGAAAAGCATTGGGGCTGTTATTTTCTTGGAGCTTTTTTAGTCAGCATTTTTAGTATTTTTAATCCCCCTTATCCGAAAAGAGATCTTTTTGTTTTACATTATGTTGGCAAAATTAATATGAAAGATAATCCAACCATCACCATCGCCTTTGCGAATCCTCTCAAAGATGGCAAAGCTTTATTGTTGAAAGATGAGGTAAGTCAATTATATTTCTCTGATAATGCTTCAAATGTCTATCGGCTTGATATCAAAGCAAAGAAAAGACGTTCATTAATTATTTTTTTGCGAGTGATGATGATTATTTTGTTTATCATTGGCTTTATCGTTTTGACAATTTTGTTTACTATTTAAAAAAACGATTTATTCCTTGATAGAAATTATATATTTCAATTAATGGTCGAAATTATTAGCCATATAAGGCCAATAAGTTTTACAATACAAGATGAAATGAAAGGCTGATAGCGATGAACAAAGATATTCTCGAAATTAAAAATCTCAATAAAGCTTATCCTAAATTTAATCTAAAGGATGTATCTTTTACTTTAAAAGAAGGAACAATATGTGGTTTCATTGGTCGCAACGGAGCGGGAAAAACGACAACCATAAAATGTATTTACAACCTCATTAAAAGAGATTCTGGTGAAATTCTTTACGATGGTGAAGATATTCTTAAAATTGAAACCAAAGCCAAAAATGAAATTGGTTTACTATTTGGTGGAGTTGACTATTATCCTAACCAAAAGATTAAAACCATCGCTTCGGTAACAGCGAAGTTTTATAAACTATGGGATCAAAGTCTCTATGAAAGGCTATTGGATTTTTTTGATCTTAATGAAGATAAGAAAATTAAACAATTATCGAGTGGCATGAAAGTTAAATTCGGTTTGACATTGGCTCTTTCTCATGGAGCAAAGGTTCTTTTACTAGATGAACCGACAAGCGGATTAGATCCCGTTTCTCGCGATGAAGTTCTCGACTGTTTTATAAAAGTGAGCGAACTAAAATTGACATCCATTCTTTTTTCCACTCATGTCATCTCCGATTTGGAGCGGTGCGCTGATGAAATTATTTATATCAAAAATGGTGAAATATACTGTCAATCAAGCGTGGAAGATTTTAAAGCTAATTACCTTCACATTGAAGGACTGGCCACTGACTTATCATCCGAACAAAAAGAAAATATCGGCCATCTTTCCATTCATCAAGGTAAGTTTTTTGGAATCATCACGAAAGAACAAAAAGATGATTTCCCCGACTATGTCTTAAAAGAACCAAGCCTCGAAGAAATCATGCTCTTTATTGAAAGGGGAAATGAAAATGAAAAAACTCCTTTTTAAGGAACTGAGACTTTGTCTTACTCCTCAAGCTATCGTCTTTTGCTGTCTTTCATCTTTAATTATCATTCCTTCGTGGCCATCCATTGTCGCTTTTGTCTATACATTCATGGCCTTTATCGTCATATTTCCGATGGCGATTGCTAATCATGATATGGAATACACCGCCATTTTACCAGTTCGTAAAAAAGATATTGTCAAAGGCAAAGCCTTATTAGCTATGTCCATTGAAATAATTTCAATTCTCATCTCTATTCCATTTGCTCTTATAAAAGTTTTTTTCATCAATGGTTCAATTCCTGCTACAGATACTTATAGTGATCTGGGGATCAACTTAGTTCTCTATGGAATTGTCCTGGCATTGTCGGGTTTATTTAATCTCATCTTTATCCCTTGGTATTATAAAAATCCCTATAAGACTGCTAAACCGCAAATCTTTACCACTTTCTTGATTATGGTTGTGATGATATCAATCGTCATTATCTTTGTCAGCATTCCAGAAGCGACGACTTTTGTTAATACTTTTTCTGGTATTGCCCTTATCGTTCAATTCATCTCCCTTTTTGCCGGTCTATTGCTTTTCTTGGGCTTAAGCGCATTAGCTGCTTATCTCGGTGGAAAGAGATTAGAGAAGATCGATTTATAATTTTAAATGATAAAATAATAAGTTTTTCGTGGATACATCCTTTTTTGATAGTAAAAAAAGAGCAAACAATGATATATTAAGTTAACGACAAAATTATTTTGTCACCTAAATACTTAACGGGGGTTAACACATGAGCAGTATTATTTTGTCTGAAACCATCGAACCTGTTGTGACCATTGATCAAGAAATTGCGAAATGGTTTAATAGTCTTACTTTTCCTAATGGCTGGAGCTGGGGCAATCTCGTTCTCTGCGTCATTGCTATCGTTCTCTGCGTCATTCTTTGTGGCATCGTTGGTCTCGAGAGAGAAAAGCGCGGCCGTAGTGCTGGCCTTCGCACCCATCTTTTAGTCGGTGTTGGTTCTTGTATCATCATGATTATTTCCATCTACGGTTTACCCTTTATCGAAGGCAGCAATCGAGATGTCGCCCGTTTAGCCGCTCAAGTCGTCGCTGGTGTTGGCTTCCTCGGTGCTGGTGCTATTATTCATAACAATGGTGGAATTAAGGGTTTAACCACCGCTTCAACGATATGGCTCGTCATGGCTATCGGTTTAGCGTGTGGTTCAATGAACTTCTTACTTGCCATTCTCGGCACCATTGTAGTCATGATCGTCTTAATTTCTTTCCGTCATCTCGAAAGAATGGTGACGAGAACCAATCCGATGCTTATCGTTTTAGCTCCTAGCGATGTGCCTGTGATGACTGATTTACTCGGCATCGCCAAAGAATTTGGCTATATTGTTTCTGATTTGACCAGTCAAATTATTCAAGATGGCAATCAATCGCGCATTGAAGTGACATTCAAAATTTCTTCTGAATCAAAAGAAGAGATTAAAACCAATGAATTTGTGAAAGAGCTGGAAGTGAAAGCTCACGCCATCAGCATTCAAATTCTCAATCACCATTAATTAAAATAATTTTCTCACAATAAGGAGGTTTTATGGAAAAGAAGAAATTTAGTATTCAGATTCAGGAGGCCTCTTTTTCTTTACTTCATCATGGGGTCGTCGCTTTTCCAACTGAAACAGTGATGGGTCTCGGTGTCGTTTATAACGATAAAGAAGCCTATGATCGATTAAACTTCATCAAACACCGCCCCGAAGATCGCCCTTATACGATGATGTTAGCTTGTCCTCATCAAATTGAAGAATATGCTGATGTCAGCCCTGTTGCTCGGAAGATTATTAAAGCTTTTATGCCTGGATCAATCACTCTTCTATTACCCGCTAAAGATCATCTTCCTCTTTGGGTGACCCATGGGAGTGGTGTTGTGGGAGTACGGGTTCCGACAAATGTAGAAGCCCTTCTACTCTTAAAATCGGTTGGCGTGCCTCTTTTAGTGCCATCTGCTAATCGTTCTGGTGAAAAACCGGCTTATACAAGCGAAGAGGTTAAAACTATTTTTGGGGATGAATTAGACTATATCGTGAGTGGAAAAGCTATTTCAGAAACACCTTCTACCATTGTTGATTTGACTTCTTCAACGATTAAAATTGTCCGCCAAGGTCCGATTACGATGGATCAAATCTTGAAATCTATAAATGATTAATATTAAACGCAATATTGTTTCATTAGTTTTAAAAGCCATTTTATCGCTCGTCTCATTAAATGGTGTTTTTCTCATTTTATTGCAAGATAATTTCACGAACTGGTCATCTCTTTTATATTTTACTGAGCAATCAAATATTTGGATTGGCATTTATGCCATTATTAGCTTTATCTTTTTGCTTATCAAAACAGTGACACATAAACAAAAAGTGCCAAAATGGCTCGAAATACTGCAATTAATTTTTACTATTTCCATCGCTATTACTGGTTTAATGTTTTGCTGTGTGCTCGCTCCAACTTCAGGGCAGAATGTCTGGACAACTACGAATATATTAGTCCATATGTTAGCGCCCGTTTTAGCGATTGTTGATTTTTTCGTCAGCGTTCACCATTTTCGTTATCAGAAGTTTAGTTTCTTCTATGCCGCCATTCCATCTCTTTATTATCTTGGCTTGTCAACGATTGGTTATCTCGCTAAATGGGATTATGGACAAGGCAATCACTATCCATATTTCTTTTTAAATTTCGATTCATCAGTGGATTTCTTTGGTTTTTCGAGTCAATCACCATACTGGATGGGAACTTTTTATTGGATAATTATCATTTTGGCGATTTGTCTCGGTCTTTCTCTTTTATTTCAATGGCTTTCTAATCATTTGAATCGAGCAAAACGATAATGATTGAGACGGTGGTTTGCTATCTTCAAGATCATGATAAATATCTTTTTTTATATCGCAATAAAAAAGAAAATGACATCAATCATCTGAAATGGATTGGCATCGGTGGTCACCTTGAAAATGATGAAACCCCGGAACAAGCTCTTCTTCGCGAAGTGAAAGAAGAAACTAATTTAGATTTAATGGAATATCAAAAACGAGGAGTGATTATCTTTCAAAACGAAAACATGATTGAGAAAATGCATGTCTATACCAGCCATCATTTTACTGGTCAGATGCACGAATGTAACGAAGGAACTCTTCGCTGGGTAAAGATGAGCGACATCTCGAATTTAAATCTCTGGGAAGGAGATCGTTTATTTCTTCCTCTCTTAATTAATGACGCTCCCTATTTTTCTCTTCAACTGGTGTATAAGGGCGAACGATTAATGGAAGTTAAAAACTTCATTGATCTTTAATTAGTACCCTTTTTGCTGGTTTATTTCTTTATTTCTCCTTTGCGTGTGCGTATAATTATGAAACATGGAGGCTATTTATGATTATTGAAAAAATACATGATGATAACATTCAAGCGATGAAATCTCGCGATTCAGTAGCGCGTGGAATTCTCTCGGTTATCTTAACAAAAGCTAAACTCTTAGAAGTGGAACTAAGAACGAAAAATGTCCTTTTAGAAGATAAAGATGTTTTTGAAATTATTCAAAAGACGATTAAAGAGCTCCATGATGAAAAAGAAGACTTCCAAAAAGTTAATAATCTTGAACGAGTGGCTTCCATTATTAAACAAGAAGAAATCCTTAATTCTTATTTACCAAAACAATTGAGTAAAGAAGAAATATTAGCGATTATTCAAGGACTGGAAGACAAGTCTCTTCCCAACGTAATGAAATACTTCAAATCAAATTACGCCGGAAAAGTTGATATGTCTCTTGTCAGTCAAATCGTTCGTAGTTTATAGTATTAAGGTGTCTTTGACACATAGGGGTGTAGCACAATGGCAGTGCAACGGTCTCCAAAACCGCTGATGCGAGTTCGATTCTTGTCACCCCTGCCATATTAGAACGATAAAAGTGATACAATCGAGTGTCACTTTTTTTGTATCAAAAAGGCCGTTAAATCGGGACTTTTGCAAAGATAACAAATTCTAATCCACTAAACGATAGGTCGTTTTGAGAGTTTTATAACCTAAAACTTGGCTCACTCGTGAAATGGATTATGCAAGGGGGTGCACTCGTTAAACGGATAAAGGGTAGGGGGTGCACACGTTAAATGGTTCATAAAAATGCATTAGTAAACAGAATTCGGACAATTTTTCAAATATTTTTCTTTAAACTGAATTGGTGTTTCATATTTTAACGAAGAAGCTGGTCTTTCGTAATTGAAGAAGTGAATATAATCTTCGATTTGGTTAAATACATTTTCTACTTCATTAATTTTGAAATCTATAAACAATTCCTCTTTTATCCATCCATTTATTGCTTCCATCGCGCCATTATCAGTTGGTGTTCCGGCACGAGACATCGAATGTGTGATATGATAAAAAGGTAAAAGTTCATTGTAACTTTTAGAAGAATAGACTGATCCTTGATCTGTGTGCAAAATCATATTAAGGCTGCCTATTCTTTCTTTTTTATCAATTAGTTTTTCTAAACCATCGAAATAAGAATTCCTGTCTCCTCTTCTAGATGATAGACCATAACTAACAATTTCATTATTAAATAAATCCATGTAAAGAGTTAATTCGTAATAGGTTTTGTTGGCCCAAAACGCCGTCATATCCGAGACAATTACTTCCATTGGTTTATTTATATTAAGGGAAGCAAGAACTATATTATCAAATATTTTAAATCTTTCACCTGGTCTGGAATAGTTACATTTCTTTGCTTTTGATTTTATTCCGGAATACATACAGCACCTATGTGCATAAACATCTGACATATAAACCCCAAGATCTAGTTTGATTTTTGCATTTAGCCATTTATATCCGTGTGACGGAAATTTATCATGATATTCTTGAAAGAGTTTTAACGATTCAATTCGTCTTCTAATCGTTTTACTAGGATTGATCATCCTTTTCTTCCAACTATAAAACCCCGATTTAGAAACCATCATGTTTTCACATAACCTATAAACTGGCCATTTAGAAGATAATATTGCGACTATTTCGAATTCTTGCTGTTTATAGAAATAAATTCCTTTGTTCGACCATCTCCTTTTACCGCATACCCTTTTTTTGATCTTTCAATCTCGATATCTTTTAACATAAGTTCATTAATAAGTTGTTCTTTGGACATTTCTTTATACGTCTCAATGTTGTCATTTGGTGCTGAAATTACTTCAGGAATAGGATTTATACCTTCCGATTGAAGGTATTCTTTTACCCATTGATTGACAGTTGCTTCGGTGACGTCATATTCCTTCATAACTGAATCTTTAGTTAGTTCTTTTAAAAAACCTTTTTTTCCAAGCTCTAATCTTGGTTTCGGATTAATGTACATAATTATTTCCTCCTAGTACATAATTTTAACTTAACAGTCTTTACTTTTGTATTAACTGTTCATAAATTAAAATTCATTGTCCGAAATTAGTATACCGATGCAGAACTCACAAGATATTACATTAAAGACTCCCATGAAGCGATTATTCCCGTGGAAGAATGGGAAATGGTACAAATCGAAACCGCTAGAAGAAAGCAACCATCGTTTAAGCATTCTGGAATCACTGTGTTTTCAAGCAAAGTGAGATGCGGCGATTGTGGAGCAATTTATGGCCAGAAGGTGTGGCACTCGACCGACAAATATCGAAAAACTGTGTATCAATGTAATCACAAGTTTAGTAGCAAGCAAAAATGTCAAACACCAACATTGAAAGAAGAACAAATTAAACAGGCGTTCCTTGACTCATTAAATCAATTAGATCGAACTCAGGTTTTAGATGATTGCAAATTAGCCGTTGAGACATTGAAAAACGATGAAACACCAGAAAAAGAAGCCACTAAGCTTAACGCCGAAATCGAAGTGGTCGTTGAACTTGTAAAAAAGAATCCTCACATGAGCCAAGAGCAAATCGATTTATACACAGCAAAATATGAAGACTTGGTAGAGAGATTCAAGATTGAAGAACATCGCGTTGAACGCAAATGTGCAGCAATAAAAAGAGTCGAGGTGTTTGCGATGAATCTCAAGAACGCTGGACCCGTTGTTACTGAATTTTCGAGCAAACTATGGAGTTTGCTGCTTGATAAGGCGATAGTCCAACACAATAACACCATCAAATTCATCTATTACTCAGGTGTCGAAAACACGGTTATAATTTAAAAATGAGGAACTGTTATCACATCTGCCTAGTGAAGCTTTGATACAATTATCAAGGCTTTTTTTGTGCTTAAAACGCTAAAAATAGGCCATTTAATACTGATTTCTATGATTTTCGGTAAGAGTTGATGGTTTTCAGGGCAAAAAATAAGGGAAAACACATAATATTGAAAACCTACTAGTTGAACGATTAGGGGGTGGGGTTGCACGATTGAACGATTACAAGGAGAGGGGTTGCATCTATAGTTTAAGTCCTATCGGTTGTACCATCTTGCAGGTAGTGTATCATTTAGACTTCCTGATGATAAATACATATCATATTTACGTGCTGCTTGACTGTATGAGAGTTCATTTTCAATGATGTCTAAAACCACCTTTAACTTGAATTCTCCGCTCCATAACCGATTATTTTTTTTTGTCTTTCATGTGATCCCTCCTGCATACACTTATATTGTATCAAAGTACAGGTTTTTGGTATCAGTTCAGTTTCTATATTGGTCCATCCACGAAACTAATGTCGTTTTCTTGTAGAAAATGCACTACAATAAGGGAGAGGTTTAGATATGAAAAAACTAAGATTTGTTTCTTCTGGTACATTCTTATTTATTTTCCTTTCTTCATGCGCGGCCGGGAATTTTTTGAAGCGTCCTGAAGATACTAACTTAGCATTTTGGATCACCCAAAAAGTAGAAACTGAAGACTTTAAAGATTGCACACTTTTACCAGGTATGTTCGGTGGCGATATGTATTTAGATAGTAAATATGAGGCGCTTGAAGGCGATATGCCAAGTGTACCGGATATTCATGTTGTTTATACAGTCACAAAATATCCTGATTATTCCTCCCCAGATTTATATGTAACTGCGATAAGTATTACTGATCCCACAATATATGTTTATGGGCTTACAATTAATGCAAGCGATGCACAAATTGAAGAAAGAATGAATGAACTAAATTTTAAGAATACTGAATATGGATCTCGTAAATGGGAGAAGAACAATTGTAAAATCAATTTCCTTGAAGGTAGAATATATATGTCTGCGCATGTTACAAATCACAACAATATTTTTTTCTAGTGAATAATGACTTCTTTTATCAAAAAATAGAGGATGTGAGATATACCGCTTCAATCTTCGCTTTTAGTCTTAAGAACATTAATAAATAAGCTTTTTGGAGTGAATGATTAATATTTTTATGATTCCCAACAACTATATATACAGATTAGAAGACATACTTTGATACAATGAATCAAAGGTGAAATTCATAGAAAATGCCCTAAAGGGTGTTTTTATTATATTTTCAACATTTTCGAGCATTAGAACCATTTTTTAAAGAGCAAAAATAGGTGCGTTTTCAAAAATCCCAAAAAAGTAAAATTCATCGCGTATAAAGTCATATCAACTTGTATTCGTGATTCGGAATTCTTCGATATTGCTACTTATCTTGACATAGTCAAATTACAAAAATCTATCTATGAAGATGGTGGCAGTAGAAATGCAACTCAAACAGATATTGATGCCTTTTTAGGTTAATTGATGACTTCAGTGGGGTTATCGTGTAAAATATAATTATATGAAAAAAGTATTCTCGTTACTATTACTCCCTATTGTTTCTTGTCTTTTAGCTGGATGCCAGCCAAACGGCGGTTCAATTACTTTTACTGCTGATTTAATTGGCGATACACCTGTAATGGAAGATAAAACCTTTACATACAAAGGCCATACATTTATTTATTACAACGTTTATAACGATGGTAATGGTAACTTTGTCATGGCTAATAATGCTAGTTACATCGCTAATAACGATATTCAGTTTGGTTTGAGGGTAAAATCAGCATTTGTTTATACTGTCCCTGAAGATGGCAGTGAGCCCGTATGGATAGAACCAAGTGTTCATAACAAGAATAGTGGCTACTACGATTATGCTATTCAAGTATTTGGTTTTGAAATAAGAGGAGTCGGATTAAATATTTCTATGAATTATACCAACATCAACATCGGCACGATAACACATTGGTGTTAAAGACACATAAATAATTATTCCAATAAAGTCGACAAAACCAGTCGGCTTTTTTAGTCATTAGGAGGTGAGAGTATGGCAGAAGCTATTAAAGGTTTAAATATTAAGCTCAAGTGTACTTGTTGCCATAGGTTCTATTATTACAATTGTTGTAAAAGTTATCGGATTGGTGGGAAAACTAAAAGAAGCATTTAGCGCTGTTGATGGTGCTTTAAAGGACGTTATAACTATTTCATTTGCGACTGAAAAATACGATGAAAAGATAAGCGGACTTAAATTTGATCTAGACATTCTTGAAGAAAAAGTTAAAAGCATTGTTGCAGAAAAAAGCAATTTAAGTTCAAATGATTTTGAAGAAAAATATAACAAAATCAATAAACGCTATACAGCAACATCATCTGACATTAAAACCTTATTAAAAGAAAAAGAAAAAATGACTTTGAAACGCAACAAACTAATGTCTTTATTTATTTTTAGAAAATGAACCTAAGAAAATCGATGTTTGGAGCAAACAAACTTGGATGGTTCTTGTGGAGTCAGCTGTAGTTAACGTTAATGGTTCCATAACATTTAAGTTTTATGATGGCAATGAAATCGCTATAGATTAAGGTGAATAATGTGCTAAAATCTAGTTGCGTGAATTGAGTGAATTTGAGTTTTTGTATCAAAATTGGTTCACAAACCCAACTAAAAAATAGCCTAGATTTTATCTAGGTTTTTTATTTTGTGAGCACAATTTGAGCACAATTTCATAAAGATTTTTTATTTAAGAATAGAAATGTCGTTTTTTACAGGAAAAATCTAAAAACGAGAAAGTTATTGTAAAAAATGAGGTCACATGGCAGAATAAAAAATATCAAGTAATAGTTTTT
>Ga0265294_10009458_pt1 | contig 11240 bp, 3 predicted proteins | sample MunlanPumphouse3_FD_192504 | JGI IMG/M metagenome (GOLD analysis project Ga0265294, IMG submission 192504) | Groundwater microbial communities from a municipal landfill in Southern Ontario, Canada - Pumphouse #3 | ecosystem: Environmental > Aquatic > Deep subsurface > Groundwater | place...
ATAATCAATATATCTCGGTGAATTTATCTTACTTTGGTGATAAATATCCTCAACAAGAAATAGCTAATAATCTTAATATCGAAATTAAAGCGGAGTTCTAATCATGGAAATGTTGCATCCTTATGGTATGTTCATCATTCTTCCGGCTATCTTTCTCGCCGGATTAATTGACTCTATGGCAGGCGGTGGCGGCTTAATCTCTATTCCTGCCTATCTCGCTGCAGGTTTACCTCCTCATTTTGCTTTAGGAAACAATAAGTTCTCTTCAGCAAATGGGACAATCTTCTCAACTATCAGATTCTTCAGAAACAATCTTATCGATACCAAAGTAGCCCTTTTTAGCGCTGTGTTTGCCCTAATCGGTTCTTTCTTTGGTACTAAAACAGTTCTTTACCTATCGCCCAACTTTCTTAACATCCTCTTAATCATCGCTTTACCTGTTATTGCTTTCATCATAATCTTTAATAAGAAGCTGGGGCAAGTTAATAATTCCAGCTCTGTGAGCATGAAAAAGAAGCTGATTACTGCTGTTATTGCAGGACTCGCCATAGGTTTTTATGATGGCTTCTTTGGTCCCGGAACTGGCTCCTTTCTCATCCTGATCTACACCTCTGTTTTGCATTACGACTTTGTTGTCGCCAATGCTAATGCCAAAGTTGTGAATCTGGCTTCTAACTTAGCTGCTGTGGCTACTTTTATTGCCAGCGGGAAGGTTAACTATGAGATTGCTATCCCCGCTGCTATATGTGGGATTTTGGGTAATCTTACCGGCTCTCAGCTTGTAATAAAGAAAGGAAATGCCTTTATTAAGCCGGTGTTTGTGTTTGTTTTGATGCTGTTGTTGGTTAAGGTTATTTGGGATCAGATCGCTTAGCAATTAGCAATGAGCAATGAGCAATGAGCAATGAGAATCTTTTAATCTTCTGTCGGATTGCGGGCCAGCCTTGCCCGTATTAGCCTTATCCCTTTGAAAGGGATAGAGATACCTTGCTTTGCAAGGATAAGATTCCCCTTCGCTGAAGGGAATGAATACGGATATGGGCATCCGCAATCCCAGTGGAAGAAGTCTCAGCCTACTAATCTATGCCTAAAAAAACAGGGTGCCATAAAAAACACCCGCAATCTGACAGAAATGGATTCGTAGCCCATAAACAAAGCCCCGAGTTTTACCCCGAGGCTTCTTAAATCTTCAATTGCTAATTGCTCATTGCTAATTGCTAATTGATCTTACTTCATGAGAATCATCTTGTTAGTAAATGTTTTAGCATCAGTTTTTAGTTTATAGTAATAAACTCCGCTAGCAACAGTTTGTTCTTTATTATTAGTACCATTCCAAACAAGAGAGTGTCTTCCTTGTTCCAATTCACCTTTCAGCAAAGTTTTAACTAATTGTCCTTTAACATTATAAACTGAAAGCTCTACCAATTTGTTTTTATTACTAAGGTTGAAAGAGATAGTTGTTTCAGGGTTAAACGGATTAGGGAAGTTCTGATTAAGATAAGTTTGAGGAGCTTGCGCATCATTTTCATTACTAACAAAGTTATCGGGAGGAGTCTTGGTGAATTTAAGAGCAAATCCACTACTAACCGGCATTGCGGATTCAGGATACATATTAGCGAAAGTATATTGAATTCCATCATCTCTATTGCCATTCATAATCCCGACAGTAGCGTAATTGCTAGTAGTTGAGGGATTACTAAATGTATGATAATGGAAAGTAATATCTCCATCTTCATCCGGAAGTGGTTCTAAAACTACTTGGAACTTCTGCAAAGCTGCATCAGCAAACTGGTCAATAGTTGTTTGTGTATAAGTGTCATTCCATTCAATAATGAATCTGTTATTTGCTTCATCATAATAGGTACTGGCACGCATATTGGCAAAAACACCTTGTGAAGTTTGTAAGCCTTTTAAATCGTCCCAATTAGGGCAAACTTGATATTTAGGACCTAAAGCAGAAGGGATAGCTGAGTTACTAAAGTTTACATACCAGGTTGCACCGAAGCTCATCCAGCCATTGGAACAAATAGTGATTTCGTTGAAGTCTTGTCCATAATACCTGAAAGTAAAAGGTAAAGCTTGGACATAGGAGTCATCATCACCAATGATTCTTAAAGTACCTGCACCGCCTTCTTGAGGGTCCACATCTATCCATTCATAGGTTGGAGCAGCAGGGTAGGCTGTATCATTACTTCCGTAAGCATAATAGCCATGTCTGTCCGGACCGGTTGGATGGGTAGCTTGTACACCACTGATAGGAATCACAACAAACTGAGTTATACTGTAGTTGGTTAAGGCTTCAGTAAAGTCAAATCTGAAAGGAATTTGAGCACCGGGAGTTGCGTTTCCGGCTATTGCGGGTGAAATGGTTACAGTTGTAATATTGTTTACACTGGCAGAGCCATAATCCACGGTAACATCACCGTTATTAACTCCGTTATGGAGAGATCTAACTCTCACTGTACCGGAAGCTAAATCATTATTACCCACATTTCTAAAAGTAATTTGCAGTTGATTTGCTTCATTAATCAGAAGTTCACCTGAATGTTGAACATAACTAACAAAAGCACCTGCCATAGTCTTACTGAATTTCTCTGTATTATTAGATTGAGAGAAGGCAAGTGAGAAGTCTGCAACTTCAGCAAATTCAGCATCAGGAGCTACTTCTAAATTATAAGTAAGAGAAGAAGTTGCACCAGAGTTTATGTCTCCTAAAGTTGCCATATCAGTAGTGATAGTAACATTAGGATTACTTGAACTTAGGGTGGCTACTACATTCTGATAGTCAGTTCCATAGTTCATCAAATCTACTACGAGTTCACAGCTATAGCCCGGCTGGAAATTACCACTGCTGATGGCTGTATGGGTTATTCCTATATTACTATTTGTAGTAACAGGAATATCCACTAAAAGAGGTCTATAATTGGCTTTAGTGATAGTAAGTTTAACTTGTTCACCTTCAATATCAGTATCGATTGGAACAATAGCTCTGCCATTTTTGACTCTCACATATTCATAAACTAGCTGATCTTTAGTAGTAGTTACAATCGCATCTTCCATACCTGCAGGGAATGTTAATTCAAGATAGCTTGTTCCCCTATCCAAAGCACTTGGGATTCCTGTAACATTAATTTCATCAGGAACTAAAACCCACATTTTTAATGAAGGGTCGCAAAGCATATTATACACATGGAAATAGAAAGGCACATAGCCATTATCTGCTCTATCTAAGGGATAATTATTATAAAGTTCAATCTTACCATCTAAAACAGTAGTACTGAAAATACGGTTATCTTTTTGTAAGAAACTGCTGAACATGCCTGTTGAAATAGCATTATTAAATTTAGTTTTAGTATGAAGGTCAGAAGGACCTACAAAAGCAACACAACCTCTGTGATTAGCAGAAGAACCCATTCTCATCCAAAATTCACCAAAGCTGGGATTCACTGAATTAGCAAAATCGCCGGTGTTACAAACAATAGAATAGACAATAGGAAGTTTGTTGATATTATTTACAACAGCTAAATCGCCCATGTGGAAGTGTGGATAATGCCACCCGTTAGCATCGCCCCAACCACGGTAGGAAACATATTGCACACCACTGGTTAACAAAGGTTCGATTAAGGAAGTTCCGGGGAATGAAGGAGGATAGAAAACTGTGTCGGCATGGGTGAAGCCATTCTCTAAAAACTGTTCTCTAACCCAGCGAGACATTCTGATAGGAGTACTTGGCTGAAGGTTATTTTCAGCATAATTACCGGCAACAATCAATGATTTCTTCATCCAATCGGTGTTAGCATCAGGTCCCATAGCAGTGGCTTTTTCATAACCGATAGTTTTAGAAACCTGAGTTAATAAGTTTACAGGATCACCAATAGAGAATCTTCCAATCATAGCATCCGGAAAATAATCATCTCCTTCTAATAGAGTGTAGAAGTTGTCATCAGCATCGTTTTCCGTTCCATCAGGAGAAAGGAACATATTAGTAGGAATAGAGAATGAACCTGCAGTATCTCCAATTATAAGGATATAATCAGGACGATGCTCATCATAGTATGAAGCAATGTGTTGTTTGACAATATTCGATGATATCCAAGAAGCATCTTTCTGAATCACGCCAACATCAAACCCGGAAGCTTGTTTCCATCTTTTATAGAAGTTTGTGTAAGTATCTAAAGAGCTGGAAGGGCTAACAATCAACATTTTAGGTTGAGCTACAGGAAGTTGTACTAAATAAGAATCAGCAAAGTTAACTGCCAATTTCTTATAGGAACCCAAAAAAGCTTCAGAAACTTCGGTAGGAAGTTCAACTGAATTAGTAGCTCTAAGTTCAAAATCTACTGCTTCTAAAACTTGATAACCACTGCGTAAATCTTGGTTAGCAATTAAATGAACAGTGAATCCGTACATATCTCTCATTTGGAAAGAGTTGGAAATAAAAACTATATCTTCACCAACGTTGCGAGTTACATCAACAACATTGTTGTCATTATCATAAGTAACTAACCTTGCAGAATTAACAAATAATTCAGCTTGGGTAGCCGGTATAGCAAAAGTCTTGCTAATAATGTTCGGTCTCTCATCATCTCTTGACATTTCGTAAGAATAACTTACACTATTCCCTCGCGTAGCAACTTGCTCGTTACTTATCGCAGCCAATGTGCTAAAGAGCGTTAGGGCAATAAGTAAGTAAAAAAACTTTCTCATATATTTCCTCCAGATTATTATTAATTTAAATATTTAAAATCTACTCTATATTATTAATGCAATTTTTATTCCCTTAAGTGCTAATTTCCTAAGTTCAGAAAAGAATTGACTTTTTATGATAACTATCATTAATGGTTAATAATTAGTATAGTAATAACTATATGCCCAAAAATAGAATAAATACACATTATTAAGGAGTTAAAATGATTAAAAAGATACTATCCACAGGAATTGTTTTCCTGTTTCTTGTTTCCCTGTTTGCTACTCATGTAGAGATAGGAACGCAAGATGGAACTACCAACAAAGTCCCATTCAATGGCTATTACAACTATAGCTGGAGCAGATCACTCTACTTAAATTCTGAAATTGAAGAGCCTCTGGAAATATCAGGTATTGGTTATTATGTAACAAGCAATCCCTTAAATTATCAAATGAATAACCAAAAGATTTACTTAAGACATAGCAGTGAGGCAACAATAACCTCAGACGCTTATGTTAATCCTGAAGCTAACGATGCTTACGAGTTAGTCTTTGAAGGAACAATAAATTATAACGGCACAGGTTGGACACAAATTAATCTTGATGAAAACTTTTTCTACAATGGCACAGATAATTTAGAAATCTTATGCACCAATAATAATGGTGTCTATGTCTCCAACTACCCTGTTTTCGCCAAAAATCCTACCCCAGATATTAACAGAGTTTCCTATAACTCTTCTGATAGTTCTTTTCCGACAACACCCGGTACTTTAGATGAATTCTTCCCTTGTATCAGGTTTTATTATACAGGAGAAGGAGCTCCAACTAGTGCAACTTTGAATGCCCCGTCATCCGGTTCAATGAATGTAGAAATACCTACTACTCTAGAATGGACAAGTGGAAGCAACACAGACTCTTTTGCTGTTTATCTCAACCAAAATATTAGCTTAGTTTCGGCAAGTAATCCTGTTGCCTTAGTTGCAGAAGATATCTCAACTACAGCTTTTGCACCATCCGAATTAACTAATCTAACAACATATTATTGGAAAGTCATCTCCACAAACAATGCTACAGATTATTCTGCCAGCTCTCCGATATTCAGCTTTACTACTGAAGCTGGTGGCGGTTTAGTCGTCATTGGTAATGGCACTCTCATCAACCAAGGGCTTCCCATGGAGCCATATTATGGATATACTATTTCACAAACTATCTATCTTCAAGAGTGGCTTAATATAGCAAACAAAAGAGTGGAAGCAATATCTTATTATTACAATGGTTACAGTAACTGGACAGAGAATAATATTCAGATTTTCATGGCTCATACAGATGCTAACAGCTTTGTTACAACTTCCAGCTGGATAGCTCAAAATCAGCTTACTTTAGTTTATGATGGTCCTTTAACAGTTACGAATTCAGCAGGCTGGGTGGAAATCAACTTAGACACTTTCTTCAACTACAATAATACCCAGAATTTAGTTGTGGCTTTCGCTGCTAATAGTTCCGGTTATCAGTCGAATAGTGATGAATTCTTCTGTACTTCAACTGTGGCTCATCACAGTCTGCAAAAGCAAAGCGATAGTGGAAACTTAAATTTTGTAACACCTCCTACCGGAACGCTAAAATCAGCATATCCCAATATAAGGTTGGAGCTAGGTGATCTTCCTGCAACTCCGCAATTGGTAATTACTCCTGAATTCTACGACTGGGATTCTGCAATAGTTGGATTCCCGGCTTCACCGGCTACTTTCACCTTAAGCAATTCAGGGTTAGGCACTTTAACTGTTAATAGTGTTAGTTTAGAAGAAACTGCTGCTTTCACAATAGCAGATAACAATGAGTATCCTCTACAGCTTACCTCTAACACTGCTCAGTTTACGGTTAATTTCCAACCTGCAGCAGTAGGCAATTTCAGTGCTAATATTACAGTTACTGATTCAGCAAATAATGCAACAGTAATTCCCTTAACCGGAAACGCTATCGATGCCATAATTGCTGAATTCCCTCATTTTGAAGGCTTTGAAACTACTCCGAGTGGAGAAATGCCGGCTGAGTGGAATTCAATTATAACCAGCACAACATCTGCTTTTGTAGAGGTTTATACAGCATTTGTTTATGAAGGCTCAAAATCTTTAAGATTCGCCAACCAGAACGATCATAATCCGACCCATATTATGGCAGTAACTCCCCCTATTCAGGATATTGCCGGTAAAAGAATTGAATTCTATGCTCGGGCAGCCACAACCAGAATGTCTATTGGTGTGGGGACTACAAGCTCCGGTACAAATCCGGCAGCTTATAATGAGTTAATGGTCTTCCCGTTAACTACCTCTTATCAAGTGTTCAGCATGAATTTAACCAATGCCGGAACTGATGATTCAATGATTGTTTTCAGATATTACGGTAATAATGGTACTTATAACCAAATTCATATGGACAACTTAACTATTGAAGAGATTCCTGCAGGTTCATCTGCTGAAATCAGTCCGACAGCTTTAAACTTTGGTAATATTCATCTGAACAGACAAGGCGTTTCAAGTGTTAATATTGAAAATTGGGGTTCTGACAACTTGATTGCTGACTTCGTTTCTCCTGATGGACTCTTCTCTTTTGCAGATGATCAGGTAACAATTATTCCTGGTGCAGAAGAAACCTTTGTAGTTTACTTCAACCCAGTAGCAGAGGGTGCTTTCTCCGGTTCTTTCATCATAGAAACTAATGCAACTAACGCACCAAGCACCACAATTACAGCAACTGCTACCGTGCTTCCTGCTTCACCTGAGGGCCTAGCTGCTATAGGTGACGGAACTGTAACTGAACAAGGATTGCCGATTGAGCCATGGTATAAGAATACCTATTCCCAAACTATCTATTATGCGAATGAAATTGGGATTCCTAACCAAAGAATTGAGAAAATCCGCTGGAAATATAACGGTGCTAATGCCTGGGGTCCTGATGATTTAAGCATCTTCATGGGTGCAACTACCAAAACCGAATTTTCCGGAAACACAGATTGGATAAATGTTGCTGATTTATCAGAAGTCTTCGTCGGAACACTCGAAGTTCCCGGTTCTTCAGGCTGGGTTGAAACAGTCTTGAATGTTCCTTTTATGTATGACAATAGCCAAAATCTAGTAGTTGCTGTCCTTCATTCTTCTGAAGATTACCACACAAACGATGATGAATTCTATTGCACAACCACAGCTCAAACAAGAAGTATAGTCTATTATGCTGATTACAGTGTGCCTGATCCAACAACCCCGCCAACAGCTACCCAAATCCGTAATGCTATCCCTAATGTCCAACTGCAGTTTGGGGGAATTCCGGAAGATGCAGATTTAGTAGTCTATCCTCTAAACAGCTCATTCGGACTTGTTCCTATTGATGGAGCTTCACTACCTAAAACTATTACCATGAGATCAATTGGCTTAAGTGATGTAACCATAACTACTGCCCCTGTCATTACCGGAGCTGATGCTGATCAATTCACTATTTCTACAGATCTAAATGTCTATCCGCTAGTAATTCCTTTTATGGACATAGCAACTTTTGAGGTTACCTGCAACCCTACATCGGAAGGCACTAAAAGTGCGACGATTGAAGTTATAGATAACTCTACTCGGACAACCAGAACAGTTACTGTAACCGGTTACGCTTATCCTGATGATGGTAACAACCAAGCGATTAATGCCACTCTCTTAACCCTTCCTGTAGAAGGAGATACCTATGCTATAATGCCTGTCGGTGATATAGATTGGTATAAAATCCCGACCATGACAACCGGCGATACCTTGTTAATTCTTGTAGAAGCAGCTGATGATTCTAATATTCCTGTGAAAGCCTGGCTCTATGGACCTGTAACAGATCCTGCCAATATCGTGGGAAGTTCACACATTGCTACTGGTTCAGCTATTGAACACATCCTTCCCGGAGATGGTGATTATTACTTAAGAGTAGCTAAAAACTCCGTCTTGCCAAGTCCTGAAACTCAAAGACAGAGCTTAACCGGTGAAGATTCAAGCGCCAACAGAGTTGATACAGGAATGTATTACCTCTATGTCGATGCTAATTATAACTACGATTTTAATGCTCCCATTAGCTTAGAAGCTTGGAATCGTGAAGGTTTTGTTGAATTAAATTGGGTAGAACCTGAATTTGAACGCTATCTTGTCAGCTACAATATTTACAGAAATAATGAACTGCTTAATAGCGAGCCTATCCCTCTGGGAACTACTAATTATGATGACCCAAATGTCATTGTAGGTACAAGTTATACCTACTATGTTATAGGTACTTATGAAGCACCAACCGGGCAATCAATCCCTTCTAATAGAGTTACAATTATCTATTACAATGAAGGTGAACCTATTTGGGGTGATTACTTTGAAGAGCATCCTGACTTCACTTTAAATCTAGCTAATTGGATTCAGTACGATGTTGATGGTGCCTCTACTTATGGAATCACTAATGTTGAATTCCCTAATGCAGGCGAACCAATGTCCTATATGGTATTCAATCCTTCCGCTACAACCCCGCCGATTACAGATATTATTCCTCATGAAGGCAACAAATTCTTAGCCTCTTTTGCTTCTTCTGCAGGGGTTAATAATGATTGGATTATCACACCCCGTATTACACTTGGAGAACATACTATTCTCTCTTTCTTTGCCAGAAGTTTCTCATCTGATTATAGTGCAGAGAAGTTCAAAGTTAAAATGTCGCTGTCCGGTAGTGAACCTGCCGACTTCCAATATTCACTCCACCAGGCTCAGCCTTATCTTGAAGCTCCAACCGTGTGGACTCCTTACTATTTCGACCTAACTCAATTAGCAGGCAACACTGCCAGATTTGCTATCCAATGTGTTAGTGAAGATGCTTTTATCTTTATGGTTGATAAGTTTAGAATCGATGGTACACCTGATACTGTGGATAATCAAAATAATAGCGTTGCTCCTGCTTTAACTAACTTAGAACAGAACTACCCTAACCCATTCAATCCTGAAACTACTATCTCTTTCTCTTTACAAACTGCCGGAGATGTTACTGTAGATATCTATAATCTTAAAGGACAGAAAGTAAAGAGTCTTGTGAATGATCATAAAGATGCAGGAAGGCATAGTGTGGTTTGGAATGGAACTGATGAGAATAATAAGAATGTCTCTTCCGGTGTTTATTTTTATAAACTAAAATCAGGGAAGATGAGTTTATCACGCAAAATGATCCTTATGAAATAAGAAAAACAATTAGCAATTAGCAATTGAAGAAAAAGAGATGTAAGGGCGGAACATTTTCCGCCCTTCTTTTTGTGCCACTGATTATTAGCGGGGTAACTCTTAATTCCCCTACCCCTTGCTGAACAGCAAGTTATGGGGAGGGGTGCCGGTATTTCCGGCGGGGTGAGGTCTTTCTTAAATCCCCTACCCCACTTGCTGTAGAGACGCAACATTTGCGTCTCTTTAGATGACGACTGGGACATCTTACTGGGATTGCGGATGCCCACATCCGTATTCATTTCCCTTCAGCGAAGGGGAATCTTATCCTTGCGAAGCAAGATATCTCTTATACCTTTGCAAGGTAGAAAATTAATACGGATGTGGGCATCCGCAATCCCAGTAAAGAGGCTTTGCAGCAAATATCAACAATCAAACAAATCAACGATTCAACATTTTCACAGGCATTTACTTTGTCTAAAAGATATTCTTCTTTGTGCTTTTGTGGGTTTTTGTGCTTTTGTGTTAAACTTCTTTCTCCTTCTTTTATGGTGTTTTATAATCAATCTATACAGATCTCCCTTTACTTCACCGTTTAGTATACGAGATTTATTCGGTTAATGCCCTAACGTCTCCCTAAGGTGCTAAGATATAGCAAGTGCAATCTAGTGCCGAAAAATCTTCTTTCTTTTTTCCTTTTTGTGTTCTTTGTGGTACAAATAAGAAGGGCGTATGGCAATACGCACCCTACATTTCAATCATCATTTTTCTCTTTTAATTCTTTCTTCTTCGTGTAATTCGTGAAATCCGTGGATAGATTTTTTCTTGACAACAAAGACTTCTCTCAATCTTTTGTTAGAATCACTAAATTCTGGAGTATAGATGTTTTACAAAAAAATAAAGCCTTTTTTAGAAGCTACCCCGGCAATAAAGCAGTTAGCTGATTCATTGCTAAATAAAGAGAAAGTGCAGATTTCCAATTTAAATCTTTCACTTAAAACTCTGTTAATTGCCAACACCTTTCGTAATGAGCAAAAAAACATCCTAGTAGTAGTTTCTGATGATAGATTGGCAGAAGATTACCAGAATAATTTAGAGATTCTGCTCTCCATGGAAGAGGTGCAATTTATCCCTGATTATGAAGTTCTTCCTTATGAAGAGCGATCGCCACACACTACCATAAGAGCCTTAAGAATTAGGGCGTTATCCCAGATTCTTTACTCGCAGCAACCTAATGTGTATATCTGTTCAATCCGGACACTCGTAAGAAACTTATTGCCCTCTGCCCTACTTTTTAAAAACATCAAGAAACTTAAAGTTGGTGCTGAATATGATCCGGATATCCTG
>Ga0265294_10009460_pt1 | contig 11239 bp, 17 predicted proteins | sample MunlanPumphouse3_FD_192504 | JGI IMG/M metagenome (GOLD analysis project Ga0265294, IMG submission 192504) | Groundwater microbial communities from a municipal landfill in Southern Ontario, Canada - Pumphouse #3 | ecosystem: Environmental > Aquatic > Deep subsurface > Groundwater | place...
CCGAAGAAGCGATATAGATGAAATTCCCGGCTGCGAAGGGAAGAAGAAAAACAATGGATTGTCCGATACTCTCTGCTAAAAAGAATCCCGCTACTCCTCCCAAAATAACGGTACTGGCGGAAACGAAATTAAGCAGAAGGGCTTTAGTTTTTTTAAACCCTCCGTAAACTAGTATCCCGAAATCCCCTATTTCTTGGGGAATTTCATGAAGGGCCACCGCCAAAGCGGTAACTACGCCCACCGGCCAGGCAACAACAAAGGAAGCGGCAATAATTATTCCGTCGATGAAATTATGCACTGCGTCGGAAACCAGCACCAAATAGGAAAAAGGCATAATTTCAGGATGGGCCTTTTGGTGATGATGGTGCCATTTTATGAAATTTTCCAGGATATAGAAAACCACGAAGCCCAAAATAGCGTAAAGAAAAACCGTTACAGACTTTTCTTCTCCGACCATTTCAACCGCTTCAGGCAAAAGATGCAAAAAAGCTCCGCCGATAAGAGCGCCGGCTGAAAAAGAGACTAAAACTAAAAGCAGCCTGTCTAAAAGCTTTTCCTTTAAAAACAAAGCAAAAGCCCCTATAAGAGCTATCAAGCTGATGCAAAAAGTACTGATGAGGATATAAAATAGGGGGCTCATTTTATAATATCCGCCAGTTTTTTATCTTTTTGAATAACCGTTATCTTAATGCCCATCCCTTCGGCGTTTTCTCTTGCGCCTTCGCCGATCGATTTGGTTATTATCTCATCGGGCTTAACAGACCTAACCATTCTCATCCCCCATCCCTGCTCCGGGCTGAAACTAGGATTGCTTATCGTTTCTTTATGGACTATCTTGCCATCTTTTTTATCTATTATCAGATACTCGGGAGCGCCGAAGTCTTTATAAATCTCGTTATCTTTAACTGGAATCGCTATCCTGTAGCCTTCTTTTGGAGGACCAATTTCTTCTATAAAGCCTCCCCTCTTCTGCCTGAACCTGAATCTTCCCGCGCCCCTTCCGAATCCGGACCACTCCGGCTTAATTGCCCCCTCCTTTAAATTATGGCTCTCAAGCTTAACGACAACGTATTTAAGCTCGCTTATATCAGCTAAAAGCTTGTCCTGGAGTTTTTTGGAAATGGTTTCCGCCTCGTCCAGCTTCATACGCGGGTCAAAGCCCAGGGACAGCTCCCCGAAAACTGCCGGTCCTATTTTTTTAGTCTTCACGTCGTCCAGGGGAATCTTCATATCCTGACAAACCTTCTTTATTTTTTCTTCGGTTCTAACATCCCTTACGCCCACTAAATTATCCGAAACCTCTTTGCCGATACCCAAGCTTTCTTTTAATATATATATTCCTATGAGTATGGCTAAAATGCCGTCGGCCGCAGGAAAGAATCTTATTAAAAATAATCCCGCCAAGACCCCTACTGAAGATATGGCGTCGGCCCGGGAGTGCTTGGCGTCCCCTATTAATGCCAGGCTCTCTCCCTCCTTCCCGTAACGGAACTTAATCCTGGCCATCACTTCGTTGATAACGATTGAAGCTATAACGACCGCGTACCCCCACATATTAATATCAACCTCCTCCGGAGAGATAAGCTGGGTTATTCCTTCATAAATAATCCAGCCGCCGGTAACCGCAAGAAGCAAAGCCACAATCAACCCGGCCAAAGTCTCTTTCGCGTAATGACCGTAAGGATGCTTTACGTCAGCCGGTTTTTGAGAAGACCTGATGCCCAGAAAAGTAACGAACGAGGAAAGAACGTCCAAAGTGGAATGGATTCCGTCGGCTATAAGGGTGGCGCTGTTGGATAGAAGCCCGACAAAAAGCTTGCTCGCTCCTAAGAGCACGTTTACAAAAGTACTAATTATGGAAACTTTTTCCTTATCCATTATTTAATTCTATCACTATGGCCCTAAAAGCCAATTAAGTAATAAGCTCCGAAGAAAAAGAGAATGATCGCCTCAATCAAAGTAATCCAGGTAACGTATTTGTTTTGGGTAATCCAGAGTTTCATATTCAAAACCGCCACCAAAAAGACGATAACCTCGTCCAGCATATAGAAAAAGACGAAAAGGGCTATATAGGAAAGATAAGACAAAGAAGAAAGTCCGGCGTTGGCTAAAATTCCGGCAAAAACAACGGGCACTGCCGCCGAACAGGGAAACTCAACCACGGTAATCAGCCCGGCAAAAAACAAGACCGTCAGGAATATAAGAAAGATATTCCTTTTTTGCTTGAAGGACTCCTCCAGCCTTCCGGAAAACTTTGAAATAAGCTTATTTCCTGCTCCCATTTCGCAAGTCGGTCCGTACTTCTTAAACTTAATAAACTGCTTTAGAAAATACGCGCCCCCTGCCGCCGCCAGCAATCCTATGGTAATTTCCATAGCCCTTAAATAAGGGGCCATGAAAGAAAATAGCTTGTACCAAAAGCCTATAAGCAGCCCGTAAACCAAGGCGGTGGTAAGAATAAAAGTCAATCCGAAGATAATAATTTTGCTCCTAGAACCTAGAGATAAAACCAAAGCCAGAATTAATATCAACGCCCCCAGGGAACAAACGTTAAACCCGTCCAAAAATCCCAGAACGGCGGCCAAAGCCGGCAAAGAGTAATCCCCGGCGTTAATCTCCCCAATGATTGGCAAGCTTATTTTATTCCCATTTTCAGATTCATTTTCCGCGTTCCCCAACTGCCTTTGTATGGACGATTCTATCCGTCCTCCGACATTATCGTCGAACCCGAGAAAAAATTCGTCTCCCATAAAGGTTATGGGGACCAGGCCTAAATACCTTTCCGTACCGTATTGCTCATTCAATTCTAAATATAAATCGCGATAGTCATTATCGGTTATCAGATGACGGTTTATTGTCAGCCCGGGATATTCGCCTTCTATTTTATCCAGAAAGGCGTTCTCAGCTGCGCAATGCGGGCAGGTTTCGCTGTAAAAGAAAAACATCTCAAGCTGGTCTTCTTGAGCCGAGGCAAAACCGGCGCCAAACAAAAAAAGCGCGGAAAACAATAAAGCTGAGATGCGTTTTTTATTCAGAAAAAACATCATTGATAATATTAACAGGAAAACCGGCCCCTGTACATTAAGAACTAATGTTCCGGATTTTCCGGTATTCAAGATAAGAATAGAGAAAAGTATAAAAAGCTGCAAACAAAACCGGGCCCATAATAAAGGCCATGGCGTATTCCTCGAAGGCCAGCCCGAGGAGGGCTATGATGCCGGCTGCCTTAAAAAGCCGGCCCCCCAACCGATGGGTCTTATCCCAAACCTCTTCGCTGCTCATCGTCCAGGGCGTTCTGATTCCAACAAACCAATTCCTTTTGGCGTTTTCAATCATTACTCCGCAATAATAAAAAAGGACGGCCATGGAGGGAATCATAAAAAAAGTAAAGTTGAAAGTTTTCCCTAAATTCCAGGCAATAGTTAGACCGTAGATATACAGAAAATAAAGGCTGAAAAGCACAATGAATCCGTCAAAATACTTCCTGAACTTTTCGATATTGCCCTTTAGAGGGTCTATTTTGGGAATTATTGCGAGAAGAAGGAAAACCCCTAAAAGGATGAAGGGCAGTAAGAATACCCCCCAAAATTTAGACATGTAGCCGTCCACTTCTCCTTGGTCGTTCCAATGAGATGCCATTCTATCCGGCAACTGAGGATAAAAATAGGCGCCGGCAGCGAAAGATAATAAAATAATGAAAATAACCGCTAAATAACTCTTTTTCATTTTCGTTTAATAAGGGTAATAATTGTCCCCACCATTCCGACTACAAAAAGCGCCGGGAAGACTATTACGGCAAGAATAAAGAAAAACGGCTCATCTCCCAATCCGGTCCTTTCCCAAAAATCCTGGCCGAGCAAGAAAGTCATTATGCCGTAAATAAAATTGTGCAAAAGTATGCTTAGAAAAACTCCTGTTGCCGAGGAGGCGGTTAATATAAGAAACTTCCTGGAACGTCCGCCGCCGCCTTTTTTCAATAGCGCATAAAGAAGAATCAAACCAAGAATGAGGAAAACAGCAAAAGGAGCAAGGAACCAGAAAGAACCCCTGAATATTTCTCTTAAGGGCGGACAGAAGAAGATGGCTATTATAAAAGCGAAGTTAGCCGCCAGCAGCCAGAATATTTTTATAACGTGGTTTTTCATCTTTTTTTATTATAACACAAAAGGGCGCTGATGACGCCCTATTTTTTAATTTTTCCGAAGGCTACGCAATATTTATGTTTTGCCCTACCTGCAATCTCGTCAGCTTTTTTGACCTTTCTGGCGTTCAGCTTTCTGAACCCCAGCGTCCGATAAAACTTATTATTCCAGAAAAGAGTCAAAGCTATAACGATCTCCCCTTTATTAACGTATCCATCAAAAGCGATATTTATCAAAGCTCTGCCGATGCCCTGCCGCCTTTTTTCTTTGATAACGGCCAGCGACTGAAGATATACCTTCTTGCCCATTTTTTCCAAGGCTAGGCAGCCGACTGCTTTTCCGTTTTCCCTCGCTATCAGCGTTCGTTCGGCCTCGGACAGGTATTCGGAAGAAAGCTTGGAAGACTTTATTAAAAATTCCACCAGTTTCATCTCGCTTGCAGCGGCTTCTTCTATCGATAGCTGCTCCATAACGGCATTCTCCTTTAAAACGTGCTGTTTTAAGAATATCTGTTTTCCCGGTAAAATCAAGGCTCCCGCTTGGGCCCCGTAATGTCCGCTTCATTGCTGTAGCCGGCCTGTTCGTAGGTACCCCGGTAATCGACATCATCTGAAAGCTCTATTCTAGTCAGCCACTTTACCCATTTATAGCCCCACTTCTGTTCGGCCACCACCTGGAAAGGAAACCCCTTCTCCGGAGACAAAACCACGTCATTTATTTTGTAGGCCAGCAGAATGTCGTTGTCGGAAATAAAGTCCAGCGGCAGAGAACTGGTAAAGCCGTCCTCGGCGTGAAAGATGGCTATCTCAGCTTCCGGCTTGGCACCCGCCAATTCTAACAGGTCTTTCAGCAGCACCCCCTCCCAGAGAATCTTGGCGCTCCAGCCGACCACGCAGTGTATGTCCACAACCTTTGAATAATGCTGACTGTCGAGCACGTCCTCGTAAGTCAGGCTCAGGGGGTTATCCACTAATCCGTCTATGGTTAAGCGGTAATTATCAGCGCTTATGTACTGCGGCCCGCTTATGGAAACCTCCCTTAAATCATCAACGGAAGACAGTCTTTCTCCCTGATATTCCCTGACTTCGGCGTCCGAAAGCCTTATCGTCCCGCTTTGCTCCCTTAAGTACCAAGCCAAAGCCAGAGCCAAAGCCAGGAAAAGAAGCAGGAGTAAATACCGTAATTTTATATTCCCTGGAGAGAAAATCTTCAGAAAACGGCTGAGCGCAGGGTTGCTTTTTTTCATTGTTTTTTGGACTTAAATTTTAAAGCGACCGAATTAATACAATATCTTTTGCCCGTAGGTGGAGGGCCGTCATTAAAAACGTGGCCGAGATGCGACTGGCAGCGGGCGCAAAGAACTTCTGTGCGGACCATTCCTCCCGACCCGTCTTCCCTGTATTCCATATTTTCCTGATTAACGGGTTCGAAATAACTGGGCCAGCCGGTTCCAGATTCGAATTTTGTTTCCGATTTAAAAAGAGGCAAATCGCAAGCGGCACAATGATAAATGCCCCTCTCCAACTGCTTTTCCGAGGGACATGTGAAAGGCGCTTCCGTCCCCTTTTCTCTCATAACGCGATACTGCTCTGGAGTAAGTATCTTTTTCCACTCTTCTTCTGTTTTGCGTATTTTTTCCACCATATTTTAGGGAAACAACCCTATGCGGAGCAAACTCCCCCCTTTCCTTTTGCGTAATATTTCTGATGGTATTCTTCCGCCCTCCAGAATTTCCCAGCAGGAATTATTTCAGTCACCATTGGACTCTCGTACTTTCCAGACCTGTTAAGCGCTTCCCTTTCCTCCAACGCCAGCCTTTTTTGTTCCGGCGTGTGATAAAAAATTATTGAGCGATAATTACTCGCGACGCCGGAACGGGCGGGATTATGAATACTCCAAAAAATGTCCAAAAGCTTCTGGTAGCTGACCTCGTCAGGATCGTATTTTATTCTCACCGATTCAGCGTGTCCGGTCTTTCCGGAAGAAACCTCTTCGTAGGTTGGATTCTTTGTAAAGCCGCCGGCGTAGCCGGCTTCAGTTTCCGCGACACCCAAAACCCTTCTAAAAGCCTCTTCGACTCCCCAGAAGCATCCTGCGGCAAAAGTAGCTTTTTCTAATTTTTTAGCCTCCATTTTTTTATCCAACCAAGCGGCCGACAGCGACGCCGAGAGCGACGGCCAGGCCGCCCACTAAAAATATTCTTAGTCCGCTTTTGAAAATATTAACGCCTGTCATTTTTCCGCTGACCAAACCCAGCGCAAAAAGAGCAAACAAAGAAAGGGAAACTGAAATCCATAAAGCCGACGGGGCTCCCGTGAATATGTAAGGAAAGATAGGTATGAATCCGGCAAAAAAATAGGAAAAGAACATTATTGATCCGTTGATGAAAGAATGTTTTAAATGAGAGACTCCGTCTCCCATATACTCCTCGGTGGAACGTTCTGAAAGAAAACTTCCCGCAGCCATGGAAAACGCTTCAACGAAAATAAGGACCACTCCCGCAAGAAGGATATCGGCCCGGCTGAGGCCGGCAATATTAATTCCCGACAAAGCCCCTACCGTTGAAACTAAGCTGTCTTCAACGCCGAATATAAAGTTGCGCATTCGGCCGGCAAACAATTTCCTGGAAGGACGCAAGCTGATCATTTAATGTATTCTTAATGTTGAAAAAATACGGGGATTCTCAGCTCATCGGCATTCTCCGGTAAACCCGAGGGATTATCCTTCTCCAGCACCAGGGTGCCCTTTTTTGTATCAGGAGAAATAAAATTCAGTTCGGCCGTAAAAGGAACGAAGTCTTCTGTCATCCACTCTTCTTGGGCTTGGGCGTAATGCTGGGCTATGACTTTTCCGTTTCCGTCCAACAATTTTATGGGGAAAGTCGCTTCAAAAAACCAATATCCCCTCGCTTCCCCCTCGATAAGCAAAGGGCTGGCAATGGAATAATTCGGCCTTGGAGTATTTACCCTTATTAAATCGGACTTCTCGATCTCATTCCCGATATCTTCGGTGAAAATCTCTCCCTCGGGAACACGGCACTGCCGGGGATAGCTTTCCATAACGGGATATCCAGCCTCCGCGCATTCTTCAAAGTTATTGATATCCTGAACCTTGGGCCCTTCCTCTGCCGGCTGATAGAAGAAAAGATAATAAGCTGCCGCTCCGGCAATAATTATAATAAATACGATCCAGAAGATTATTTTTTTCATATTCCTTTATATTATTCTATCAAAATTACAATCAGCTAGCGATTATCCTACTACTCCACGGGGTAGCCGGCCGCAACCCAAGCGCCGTATTCCCCCTCTAATCTGTATACATTGGTAAAACCGGCGTCTATCAGCTTTTGGGCGCCGGCGCTTGAAGCGCTCTCAATGTGGCAGTAAACCAAATATTCCCCATCTTTATCCAGTCCGGGTATAGCTGCATCCAGCGAACCGTCCCCTACGTAATAATTCACTGCTCCGGGCAAATGGCCCTGGCTGTAGCTGGGCGAAACGTCTATTACTACCAGTTCGGGCCTGGTGTCTATTAACTCTTTAGCTTCAGCCGGAGAAACGTCCACATAACCGGCCTCCTGCTCTTCTTCCTGCGACTGGGTGGAGTCCCCCTCGGGCGAAGCATCCGGAGAAGGAGACAGCCAGTACCACACTCCAACGACAGCTATTATTAAAATGATTACCCAAAATACTTTCTTTAACATAATAGTTATTTAAATAATAAAAGCGACTTTATTCTATTATAGCAGAAAGCCGCCCTTAAGGGAGGCGGCTTTCTAAGGCATGTTATTAATATAACTACATTTGTTTCTTCGGCTTCATAAAGCCGGCGAAAATCAAATATAGCGCTGAAAGACCGACCAGATCGTAAACCACCTTTGAAGTGGCAGACATGTCGCCGAACAAAGAGGCAACCAAGTCATACTCCATTAATCCGACCAGCCCCCAGTTGAGACCCCCGACGATAACGAGGATCCAAGCAATGGTTTTTATTAATTTCATATTGAAATAAAATGGGCTTCCTCCGACCTTTAATGCATTATACAGGAAAATCAAAAAAACAAGTAACGCCGGCAAAATAAAATCGGGCCCGATGAACGAGCCCGATCGTATTTCCTTAAATGACCTTATATGCGCTGAACGTTCAGTGCGTTGGGTCCTTTAGGAGAGTCACCCTTTTCAAAAGACACTTTGTCTCCCACTTTGAGTTCTTCAAAGCTTACGCCCTGAAGCTCATTTCTGTGGAAGAAAAGATCCTTATCCTCGCCGTCAACGGCGATGAATCCGAATCCTTTGTCAGTAAGGGTTTTGATAGTTCCTTCCATGACTTTTTTTAAGCTTGATTAATGTTTTAAGGTTTTAACCTAAAGCCTAGTGCTCCCAATAAAATCGACTTATTTTTTTACTAGAGAACTAACTTACAGAAATAAGTCTAGCATAAAAGAGATAATCAGTCAAGCCCCTTTCATTCGGAAAGCATTTTTTGGGCCATATCGTCGTATACTTCGTCAATCACCGCTCCCGTAACTCTTCCGTTTTCCACCGTTACAATAATGGTATGAGGGGTAATCACCTGAGCCAATACTTGGCCGGTGCGGTCGCCGTAGCCCGCATGCCTTGATTCGAATTCGTAAACAAACTGGTAGCAATTATGGCAATCAGCCAAATCAAGAGCCAAAGCCTCTTGAAATTCCAAATTCATTCCGTCGAAGGTATAAGTCGGAGACTCTTCTTCAATCCATATTCTGGCTATTCCTCTGGAAATTTCTTCGGTATACAGATTCGTATATCCGCCCCTTTCAAAAGAGTCCACTAAATACCTTTCGCCGCTTTTCACCAGCTCCAGAGTTTCATTAAAATATCCCGTTCTTCCCAGCCCGGCATACTCCTCGTATATTCTAACTTTGATTTGGAATTTATCCTCAGCCAATCTTTCGGTATCCAGTATTTCAAAATCGGAAAGATGGGGATTAGATAATCCGATTAAGGGCAGGTCGCTTCGTAAAAGGTATTGTCCCCCTCCCTGCTGGGTAGTCCACTCCAAGGCTGCTTCCTGGTTTCTGTTAATTCTTTCTGCCATAAAAGAAGAGGCTGAAGTTTTCGCCAACTCTTCTTCAGCGGCATTCTCCTGGTGGGCCGGGAAAAGCTGGTAAGCTCCCCAAGTAATAAAGCCCAGGATGATAACGGCTAATATTCCTAAAATCGGTTTTAACATAAGATTTAATTAAGGCTGAAAAATATCTTCCGGTTCAAATTTTACCTCGTCGACTTCCGGAAATTGCAAGGCTGTAGCTTCAATCTGGAACCATAAAATTCCCACCCTGCAGCTTCCTCCTATGGTTTTGTTATTGGGGTCGTTAAAGGTTAAGGTGAGGATACCCTCATCCAAAACAGCCCCATCCAACTCAAATCCCTCCAGGGGATATTCAGTGGTAACCCCTTCAGCTTGAGCCGCTTCGGGAATATTGCCTTGGAGAAGTAAACGAATAGTATTTTCTATAATATTGTCCTTTGGTAAAACAACGGTAACCGGAACCAGACCATCCCTGCTGCACATAATATTCTCTTGTTCGTCTTTGTCATTTTCGGGATTGTAATAAAACAGCTGGACCTCCTGCATGTTGTTTTCCTCCTCCACCCCGAACCTTATTTCGCTAACCTCTACCATTCCCTCTGATTCGTATCCCTTCACTTCCACCCTCTCCCCTTCCTCTACGGTAAGAGCAGAACATTTCTTTTGCGCCTCTCCCTCAAAACATTTAGTTTTGCCGGTAAAATTAAGCACCACCGACAAAGCCGGGGCCCCGGGCTTCTCGTAGACAAGATACCAATTATCCGAGGTGTCGATAACGAGATTTCCCGTTTCAGAAAAGTTTATCTCTTTTACCTCCCCTTTTGAGGCAAAAAAGAAATAGTAAGCGCCGGCGGCTATCACGGCAATAACGATTATAAAAAGTAATGCTTTTTGCATATTTAAAAATTAAGGTTAATGCTTTTCCTTTTATTATTATACGCTAATACGCTTCTAAAAGTAACCGGTTCCTGTCGGCGAAATAAGAGAAAACAATTTCCATAATATTCTATTTTCTCTTGATTCTGATCGCCACAACGCCAAATTCATTTTCTTGTTCTTTGGTGAAAAATCTATAATAAACATTAACTGCTTCTTCAATATTATCTTTATCCGGTAAAACATTTTCAATACCTTCTTTTTCTATCATTTCCCTGAAACTCGGGTAATTATTTTTTCCGACAACCTCAAATCGAACCTTATCTGGCTCTAATTCTAAAACATCCCCGACTTTAATTGAAGTGAATTTGCCTCTATTCAGCCTCCCTTCAACCGTTTTCTTTCCTTTTAAAACAAGGGAGCGGTAGGGTTCTTGAATGTTTATTGAAAAAATATTCATAAGAAATAATTTAAAAAGTGGTAGTTATATGCTACCACTTTTTTACGGTTTAGAAAATTGCCATATCAAGGATAAACTCTGTGGAATCCGGCCTGTACTTCCCGGGTTTTTTATCGATTATAGAAAATCCGGAATGAAGGAAGAAATCCATGGCTTCCGGCTTTTTGTCGGAAACAGTTACTACCAAGCGGTGGTACCCTAAATCCTTTGCGACCCTCACGGCCTTAGCCAATAGTTTTTTCCCGCACCCAAGCCTCTTGTGTCCGTCAAAGACAAAAAGGGTTGATATTTTAAGATACGGTTTGTTCGGATTTATCTTGAGCGATAAAAATCCGGCTATTCCGTGCTCCGAATCGAGGACAAAGGCATGCTTATAGCCGTCCCCCGTGAACCATTCCCGCAACGACTTGCTTTGATCGCCATACAAAGGCTCAAGGACATTAACTGCCAAATCTTTAAGGATTCCATAATCTTCAACAACAACTCTTCTGATACTCATCTCAATCTCCTTATTATTTTTAATGTGCGATTTTTTATATTAAAGAATGACGTATTTTATAGATATTGTCAATATAAATAATCTTTTTTGGCGGAGAACCATAAACTCGGCTAATAATAAAAAATAACTTAAAGCAAAAACGCCCGTCTGGGCGTTTCTACTTTTCGTCGCTAAGCTCGCCAAATGGGA
>Ga0265294_10009461_pt1 | contig 11238 bp, 10 predicted proteins | sample MunlanPumphouse3_FD_192504 | JGI IMG/M metagenome (GOLD analysis project Ga0265294, IMG submission 192504) | Groundwater microbial communities from a municipal landfill in Southern Ontario, Canada - Pumphouse #3 | ecosystem: Environmental > Aquatic > Deep subsurface > Groundwater | place...
GTAACTTTAACAGGTCTTGCAAAGACCTTTGAAGATAAAGAAAAAGATGTAGAAAAAGATATTGATTCTTTTATTTAATTTTATTTTTTGTGAGACTGTGCTTTTGTAATTAGCATTAATTTAATTTTTTCTACATCTGTTCTTGTAAGTTTAAAGTTATATAGTTTATATCTTGGGTCAGTTGGTTTAATTTTTGACCTAAGTTCAGAATTTTTATATTTTGTAAGATATTCTCTATATGTTTCCAGTAGTATTGATTCATATAATTTTCCACTTAGAGGGTAGCTTTTATTTCCAATTGTAATTCGTCCTGTGATTGGATCTTTTATAGGTTCTCCTATTATTTTTTCTAATTTTTTATCAACAATTTTAAACTGTCTTTTTGTTCTTTCTTCATTTCTTTTTGTTTGTATTTTCTTTTGTTCTATAGCTGATAAGGTCTTTATCTTGTTTAGCTTTTTTCTACAGGGCTTTGAACTTTTCTGGAATATGTTTCTAAGTTTCATATTGTCACATCACACATCATTTGTGCATATTTTCTATATTTTCTATTAATAGTAATTTAATATTTACTACATCTGATTTTTTTAAATCTTTTGCTAATTTGTTACTAATTTTAAGATAACTTCTATATGTTTCTAAAAGTGCAGAATAATATAATTTATCTTCAACTTTATAGCGCCCATTTTTAGTGGTTATAATGTTTCTACCCCTTTCTCTAAAATCTGCGCCTAATAGGTTATCTAATTTTTCTTCAACAATTTCAATTTGTCTTTTTGTTCTGTCTTTATCTCTTTTGGCTGTGATTTTCTGTTGTTCTAAAATACTAAGTTCTTTTACTTTTTTAAGTTTTCCAGTTATTGGACTTCTAGATATTACAGATTTTTTTTTGTTTATTACTTTTTTAAAAGTTCCTGGTTTCATGTAACTCCTCCATTATATTTTTAATTTATAATACTTGTATATTGTATATCGATTCTTTTTTTAGGATTATCTTTTTTTACAAATTAACTATTATAAATATCTTCTTCACTAATAATTTATAATACTTTCTTTACACAATATATATGTATGTATTATATGTCCTGGAACGAATTTGAATCTCTAGCTTTAAATTTAGCAAAAGATATAGATTTCTCTAATAAAAAATATGATTTAATAATAACTGTTGGAAGAGGTGGGTTATTACTTGGACGGATTTTAGCTTCTCTTTTAAAGCTTCCCTTAGGTGTTATCTTTGCAAAAACAATAAATGATACTTATAAAATTTCAGATAATATTTCTTGTCTTTCTGAAATTAAAGGAAATGTTTTGTTAGTTGATGACTTAATGGATAATAATGCTTTATTAATTCAAAAAAAAATAAAAAGTAAATACTCAAAAGTTCAAACAATTACCCTTGCAAGTATCTTTTATAAAAATTCAAATAATTTCAAACCAGATTACTCTCTTAATAAAATAAAGCACGAGATGACTTTAATCTTCCCTTATCAGGAAATGGCACTACAAAAAAATTATAAATTATTTATGGAGTAAATTAAAATGAGTTTAAAAAATAAAATAAAAACAAATAATAAAAATAAAATTGCAATTACAATAATTTTTACAGTTTTAATGTTATTGATTATTTTTTTACTTATTAAAAATTATAATTATAAGCAATTATATGAAGATAATCAATTAGAATCAATTTCAAAAGAAAGTATTCTATTGCAATTAAAAAACAATTCTTCTGACAGATTAAGTGATTACAAGCAATATCTAAAAGAACCATTTTTAAGCTATCAATTAACAAATGATAATTTCCTAGAATATAAACAAAAATATTCTTTTGCCTTTAGTGAAAATAACCTAAGTAAATATAATTTCTTATATCCTGAAATTAATGATTATGTTCTAGAATTTAATAATTTAATTGTTGTTTACAATTATCAATCAGACATAGTAAAAAGTTTATTCTTTGTTGGAAATATTAACTAACAATTCCTTTTTTTAATTTTTATAAATGAAAATAATATGTAGAAAATATGGACGAATCAATAAAATTAATTTTATTAAAAAGAAAAATAAAAGAATTAAGTGCCTATAAAGGGCAAGGAACTCAATTGATAAGTCTATACCTACCTCCAGATGTAGATAGAAGCACAGTTAATAAACAATTAACAGATGAAATTAGTCAATCCTCAAACATAAAAAGTGCACAAACAAGAAAAAATGTTCAATCAGCTCTAAGAAGACTTGTAAATTATTTAAAACAAATTGATTTCAAATTGCCTGAAAATGGTTTAATTTTATTTTCAGGAGATGTGTCTACAAACCCTTCAAAATCAGATGTAACATTGATTGATATTGAACCTCCAAAAAGGCTAACAACAAAACTATATTGGTGCGACTCTTCTTTCCATATTGTGCCACTAGAGGAGATGGTTGAAACAGATCAAATCTATGGTGTGATTGCAGTTGATAAAAGAGAGACAACAATTGCAGTAATTAGAGGGAAGTTAAGAGAAATTGTTGGACATGAAACCTCAGGGGTTCCAGGTAAGACAAGGGCTGGAGGGCAATGTCTAAAAGATGCAATAGTTCAATTGTCAGATGGAAATATTTTAAATATAGAAGATCTAAATAAAGAATCTTTAATTTCTGCAAATTTAAATAATTATAAATTAATTGATTCTAAAATTAAAAATAAATGGAATATTACTAAAACAAAAACTTATATAATTTCAACAAAATTCCCCAGATTAGAAATAAAATGTAGTGAAGATCATCTTTTATATGTCAATTCTGAATTAGGAATTGTTGAAAAAACTGCAAAAGAATTAAAAGTTGGTGACTTTTTAATTATGCCTGAAAAAATAGATATTTTAGGCAAAGTTCAATCAATTGATTCAAGTAAGTATTATAATTCTTTTGAAATTAATAAAGATGGTCAAAATTATATTAAAAAAATTAGATTATCAAAAAATTTATATCAAAGAGATCTTGCAAATAAAGTAAATATTAGTCAGGCACAGATTTCAGATTTAGAAACAGGCAAAAAAGATTTAAGTTTAAATATTTTAAAAAATGTTTGTATAGAGTTAAATATTAATTTTTCTCAATTTTTAAAAAAATATACAAAAAAGATACTTTATAAAAATGTAGTTTTGCCAACTAAAGTGGATTATAATTTTTCTCAATTTTTAGGTTATTTAATAGTAGATGGGTCAATTGAAGAAGATATAATTACTTTTTTTGAACAAGATAAAAATGTGGCTTTAAGTTATAAATTAAAATTTGATAATTTATTTAAATTAAATTCAAGTCTTAAATTCAGACCATCTAAAAATTATCATCAATTAAGGTTTATAAGTAGCCCACTTGTAAGATTAATAAAAAATGAATTTGTAGAAATAAGAAAAACATTAGATTCAAAAGTTCCAAAAAAAGTTCTTCTTTCCTCAAATAAAGTTGTTTCTGGTTTTTTAAAAGGAATTTATGATGCCAAAGGGGCTATTAATTTAAGTAGAAAAAGTATTTCTCTTAATGTAAATAATAAAAAGTTAGCTCAAGAGATTCAGCTTTTACTTTTAAGATTTTCAATTATTAGTTCTTTAATTGAGTTTGATAATCATAAAAATAAATATACAGAAAATAAAAAATTCACAATCGACATAAGTGAAAAAGAATCAGTTGATTTATTTACTAAATATATTTCTTTTACGTCTACTAAAAAAATAAGTAAATTAAAATTAATTACAAATAAATCCCTTAAAAATAATTCCAGACAAATTTTAATTTCAGGTAAAAGAATAAAAGAAATTATTGAAAAACACGAACTTAATTTAGAACAATTTCCAAAAGTAAGTTCTTTTTTTAATAATAAAGGAATGATTAGTAAACAAACTTTCAAAAATTCAATCTTAAATAATATTAAAAATAAACTATTAAAAAAAGAATTACAAAATATTTTAGATTATTCTATATTGCCTGTAAAGATAAATAAAATTAATGTTATTAAAGAAAAAAGTAATATGGTTGATATTTCAGTTATAAATAAAAATTTTATAGCAAATAGTTTAGTTGTTCATAATTCTGCACATAGATTTGAAAGACTTAGAGAAAAAGCTGCTGAAGATTTTTATAAAAGAGTTGGTGCAAAAGTAAATGCTGCATTTGTTCCAATTGAAGGATTAAAGGGCATGATTATTGGTGGTCCAGGGACAACTAAGCATGAATTTATAGAGCATGCAGGCTTAGATCATAGAATAAAAGATAAAATTTTAGGAACTGTTGATGTTTCTTACACAGATGAATCTGGAATTAAAGAGATTCTAGATAAATCCTCAGAAATTTTAAAAGAAGTAGGAATTGTTAAAGAAAAAAAATTAATTGAGAAGTTCATTTCTGAAATTGCAAAAAATAATCTTGGTATTTATGGTTTTAAAGAAGTTCAACAAGCTTTAGATTATGGGCAAGTTTCAACAATTTTAATTTCTGAAGGCCTAGAGTGGTTTGTTTTAAAGTTTAAATGTCTAAAAACAGGTCAGTTCTTTTTTAAGATTGCAAAAACAAAAGATGAAGTAAATAACATTATTAATTCTGTTGAGCAAAGTTCAAAGGATTGTCAAGACTTGCCATCAGAGCTAATTGAAGAATCAGATTTATTTGATTATTTTTTAGATCAATCCCAAAAAACAAGTTCAGAAGTAATTCTTGTTTCAGTTGAGACTCCAGAAGGTAAATCCTTTTTAGATACTTTTGGTGGAATTGGTGCTTTTTTAAGATATAAATGAAGTTAATTATAAAATAATTATTTATAAATAATATAACTTTTTAAAAAAATAATTTGTGTAAAGAAGTTGTGGATAACTTATGGATTTTAGATATATTACAAAAACAAAAGGAGTAGGTGGAAGAATTAAACAAAGCCCCACTGACTTTCAAGTTGAAGAAATTGGTGTTAATTACCAAACAAAAATAAATTATTTGTCAAATAAAAATCAAGCAGAAATAAATTGGCAAGAGGTGTTTGAAAAAAAGAAATCTGATACAGATTATCTAATAGTGGATTTAGAAAAAAATAATCTAGCAACAACATCCGCCCTAAATCAATTAGCAAGATTTTTACAAACCTCTAAAAAAAGATTCTCGTTTGCTGGTTTAAAAGATAAACGAGCAATTACCTCACAAAGGATTTCAATTTATCAACCTAGCCAAGATAGGCTTTCAAAATTTAATTTTAAAAACATAAAAATATATAATCCATTTTGGTCTAAAGACAAAATTGATATTGGTGATTTAAAAGCAAACAAATTCACAATTAAGATAAGACAAATAACTGACTTTTCAAAAGATGATTTAAAAATCTTAATTGACCAAACAATTTCACAAATAAATAAAAATGGACTTATTAATTATTTTGGTGAACAAAGATTTGGAGGAGTAAGAGAAATCACTCACAAAGTCGGAAAGTTATTACTTTTAAAAAGATATAAAGAAGCAGTAATTCTTTATCTAACAGAAGCCTCTGACCTTGAAAGAGAGGATATAAAGCTTGCAAGAGAAGATCTAAAAAAAGATTTAAACTTTAGAAAGCATGCTGCAAATTTCCCGACCCAGACAGGTTATGAGTCTGCAATTCTAAATTACCTTGCAAATAAGCCAACAGATTTTTTAGGTGCTTTTAAAATCTTACCTAAATCAATTCAATTTCTTTTTATCCATGCTTACCAATCGTATTTGTTTAATGAGTTAATTAATTTAAGAATTGATAATGGTTATGGTTTAAACCCAATAGAGGGGGATAAGATTATTGACGGAGAAGTATATTTGCCTTTATTTGGTGTGCACTCTGAGTTTTCTAGAGGATTAGCAGGAGAGCTTGAAAAAGAAATTATTAAAAAAGAAAATATTTCTTTTAAGGATTTTTATAACAAAGAATATTCTGTGCTTTCATCTAAAGGTGATTTTAGAAAAATAAAAACATCTGTTAATGATTTAAAAATTATATCAATTGAGGATGACAAAGACAATACCGCTCTAGTTAGTCCCCTAGAAGCATCTTTAAGTTTTATTTTAGATAAAGGCCAATATGCAACAGTTGTTTTAAGAGAAATTATAAAAAAAGAAATGATTGGTTAATTTTAAATTAGAAAATCTATTTTAATTATCATTCATATTTCTTAATAATAAATTTTGAACAAAGTGTTTACAAGTAAACAATTATTTTTAAAAATCAAATAGTTTCTTTTGAACTTTTATTTGTTTGTTTTCATTCTTGGTATTTTCTTTTTCTTCCTCTGTACCTGCAAAGTCATATTCAATTTTAAGTTCCTTTAATGCTTCTAATCCAATTTTCCCAACAACTTCAATAAATTTATTTGGGTTATTTTTAATATCTGAAATTGTTTTAATTCCTTTTTCAAATAGTCTCCTAGCCCTAATTCTTCCAATATTCTTAAGTTCAACAAGTGTAACTAATTCTTTTCTAATTCCATAGGTAAGTCTAAGTCTAAGGTTTTTATACTTTTTTAAAGTCTCTAAGTTATTAGAAGTATATTTTATAATCTCACAAATACAATGCCCCATCCATTCAGCTCTAGAAATAATATCCCTTAATTGTCCAGGTGTAGTATTATATTTTTCAATTAACTTATCCTCTGTTTCTTCATTTATCCAGTCACTTAGCATCTTTGATTCATATAGTTTTGAAAGTAAGTAAAGATCTTCATAATCAAAATAAATATTATTTTTTACAGTTTCAAATAAAGTAAAAAGTTCGTCTTCATTTTCATTCTTATACTGTGTGTAGGGCTTAATTTCTGTGGTGTTTACAACAGTATACAATAGTTCAATATCTGTAATTTCGTCTTTTCCTTTTTTAATCTCTAAGTCAGTAATAATATTGTTTGCTGAAAGAGGATCAATATACAAGTAACAAATTTTCATCCCCAACTGTGTAATTTCAAACCCCTCTTTTGTTTCTTTTAAAAATTTAGAGTCAAAAAACTCTTTAATAATTTCTAATATATTTTCTTTAATTTGAATAACATCTCCAAATATAAAATAATAGAATGTGTTTGAAAAATAAGTTATTAGTTCTTTTACAGAATTAATATTATTAATTAATATCATAGACAGTAAATGCATCCTTAGCAAATTAATTTTTGATAATTGAGATTCTAAATCAGTTGGTTGTGAGAGAATATATGTTTGATAAACTTTAGAAATGTCTGTCTCTTTATTAACCACACAGATAGCTTGCCCAGAAGAATCATATTTGGGCCTTCCGGCTCTTCCCCCCATCTGCATAAATTCATTAACACCAATAGGGGTCATTCCTTTATCAGTGTATCTAAATATGTTATTGATAATTACTCTATAAGCAGGCAAGTTAATTCCTGCAGCAAGTGTAGGTGTTGCAAAGATAATTTTAATATACCCTTTTTTAAAAGCCTCTTCAACAATTTTTCTTTGTTTAGAGACAAGCCCAGCATGATGGAAAGATGCTCCATTTAAAGTACTTTTAAATAATTTTAAACACTGGCTTGTAGGTTGTTCTAAAGCCTCTCCAATCTCTCTAGATACAATTCTTAATTTCTTTTCTTCATCTTCACTTAAATAATTTTTAATAATTTTAGAATATTTTTCTGCAAAAGACATGGTTAATTTTCTAGAATTACAAAAGACAATTAATTGTTTCTTCTTTTCTAAAGTGTCTTTAATAATTGAAGAGAGATTTAAATTTTTCTCAGCATATTTATTTAGATCAATTGTTTGATTTTCAAAATGAATTTCATTATTGTAGAATATTCCAATTTCTAAAGGTACTGGTCTATAATTGGTTTTAACAAGAGTAGCCTCTAGCCAATCAGCGAGTTCTTTTGAATTCCCAATAGTTGCAGAGAGTCCTAACAGATTTATATGTTTATAACTTTGTTTAATTTGTGTAACTATAATTTCTAATGTTGCACCTCTGTTGCCTCCAATTTCATGAATCTCATCAATGGTAAGTAACCCAACATCCTTTAACCAATCAGGGGAATGCCTAACAATCGAATCAAATTTTTCAAAAGTTAAAAACAAAACTTCATAATTTGCTAAATGTTTAACACTAGAGTCTAGATCTCCAGTTGATATTCCAATTTTAATATTTAATTCTTTTTCAAATTTTTTTTTAGTCTCTGTATAATGTTCAAAAGTAAGTGCTTTTAATGGAGAAATATACACTACCTTTTTCTTTTTATTAACAAGGCAGTCAAGTAGAAACATTTCAAAAACAGTTGTTTTTCCAGAAGCAGTTGGTGTACAGATTAATGTGTTTTTTCCAATATGATCTTTAGCTAGTTCTTGGACTGGGTTTAATTTTTCATAGTGATTTATTTCTAAAATTTTATTAACTATTTCTTTTTGTGTAAGCATCTTAAGATATATTATATAAAAGAAGTATTAAATAAAGTTTGTTTTTATATAATTAATATGGGTCTTAAAAAATTAAATTTAAATCAAATAAAAGAAAAAGTTAAAGCAAAAGTAATTAATTATAAATCTTTAAAAAAAGAGAAGGAAACTAAATTAAGATTAACTTTAGAAAAAAGAAGAAGAAAAGAACTTGATGAACTTATAAAAAAATTAGATAGAATACTCTTTTTCAAAGACCCCACTCATTCAAAACAACCTCTTACCTTTATTGAAAGAAATAAACAATTAATTAAGGAGATTAAAAAAGAAGAATTTAAAAATCCGATATTTTCTCTTTTATCAAATGCACAAAAATTTAATTCTGTAAAAAAAAATCAAATTCTTTTAAGGCAAAGATATTCTGCAAATCTTTTAATAATGTTATTAAAAGAATATTCCGCAAAACCACTTGTAGCTAAGTCCATTAAGATTGATTTTATGCGCTTTGAAAAAGCATTATTTGATATTGCAAATAACCATATAGAGTTGACTTTTGATAAAGCAGAGTTTGTAATTAAAAATATTAATATTTGTAACAAGTCTCTTTTACAAACAACCTCTTTATTAGAATTGTCTAACAGAGTCAAATATTTTGCAAAAAGCTTTGAAAAATTAAGTAAATTAAAAGTTCCTAATAAATATATAAATGATTTGCCTAAGTAAGTTTTTAAAAAGTAAGTTAATATTTTTTATAAATAAATTTAAAAGATTTTTCTCAACTCTACATAAATTTAGAAAAACAAAAACCTTTATAAGATATTCGGTTCACTAATAATATTAATAAATATCTACTTTTGATCTTAAATGAATAAAAAAAATTCAAATATCTTTATAATTTTTAAAAATGTAAATAACCCTACTTATGTTTATAAATATTAGTTACAAATGTGAAAATATATGATTAAAGAAAAAGACATAATAGAACTTGATTTGATTTTAAAGGATGCAAACTCAAAAGAAATGTTAGATACTACCTTTCCAGAGATTGCAAAAGAAAATAATCTAAATATAAAAAGTGAATATAAATCATTAACTTTTATTGTAGGAACTGGAGAGCTTTTAAAAAATGTTGAGAAAAACATAATTGATTTAGAAATTAATAAGTCAAAAACCTTCATATTAAAAAAAACAGAAGCCTTTGGAGAAAGAGATGATAAAAAAATAACAATCTTACCTCTTTTAGATTTTAAAAAAGAAAAAATTAACCCTATGCCAGGAATGTATGTAAATGTTGGTGAAAAATCAGCAAAAGTAATAAGTGTTTCTGGTGGAAGAGTAAAGGTTGACTTTAACCCAATCTTTGCTGGAAGAGATTTAGAATATACAATTACAATTAATAAAATATTTTCAAAAGATGAAGAAAAAATACCATCAATTATAGAAAAAGCATTTTCTTTTATACCAAAAGAGCAACTAGAATATGTTTATGATGAGAAATTAAAACAAATAGATGTACAATTACCTTTAGGAATCCCTAAGGAATTAGATTACTTTAAACAATTGTTTGCAAAAATGGTTCTTGACTCAACAGCCTTAGACTTAGTTAAGTTCTCACAAAATTTTACAAGAAAAGATAATAATAAATAAAAAGGGTGAATAAGTTTGACAAATACACATAATGTTTATAAAACTGGAACAACAACAATTGGAATTGTAACAAAGGAAGGAATTGTTTTAGCAGCTGATACTCAAGCATCCATGGGTAACTTAATTGCAAATAATGATACTACTAAAATCTACAAGATAAACGATTCAATCGCAATTACAATTGCAGGCTCCCAAGGAGATGCTTTAGTTTTAGTTAGACATTTACAAAACCATGCAAATTTATATGAATTAGAACATAAAAAAAATTTATCAACAAAAGCTTGCGTAACTGTTTTGTCAAATATTCTAAACTCAAATAAGATGGTTCCTTTTTTTACTCAGTTTATAGTTGCAGGAACTGATGGTGATCTATACTCTATGGATATGGCTGGTGGACTTAACAAAGAAGAACAATTTGCATTTTCAGGTTCAGGTTCAGAACTTGCTTTAAGTGTTCTAGATAGTGATTATAAAAAAACACTAAACATAAAAGAGGCAATACAAATTGCAAAAAAAGCAATTACCTCTGCAAAAAAAAGAGATATCTATACAGGCGGAAATGGTATAAAGCTTGTAATTATTAAAAAAAATGGTTCTGTTGAAGAACTACCTATTGAAAAATATAATTAGATTTCTAATTAATTATTCTTATGCACTATATTTATTTAAATTTTAAATTAAATTATTGTTAGCTATTTATAAATGTGAAAATTATGGATTTATTTGAAGATATAAAAAAACAAATCAGTGTAACCTTAACTGAAAGAAAAGTTAATTTTACAAAAGTTGAAGCAGAGGGTTCAGAAATTGCGGTGTACACAACAAACCCAATTGAATTCTTTGAAAATAAAAGTATTGTGGGTTATCTTGCAGAAACCTTTAAAAAAAGAATTAATGTAAGAACAGAAAAGTCTGCTTTAATGGACCCAGTAGAAGCAAATGAAATTTTAAAAAAAATTATCCCAAAAGATGCTGGAGTAAAAAACATTTTCTTTGATGCAGTTTTTTCAGAAGTTGTAATTGAAGCTGACAAACCTGGAGTTGTTATTGGAAAATTAGGAGATGTTTCTAAATCAATTATTAGAGATACAAAATGGATCCCTAAAATATTAAGAGCACCAACAGAAAATTCTGAAATTCTTAAAAAAGTAAGAGGTTATGTTTTAAAAAACAGCCTTGAGAGAAAACAATTTTTAAAAGACATTG
>Ga0265294_10009462_pt1 | contig 11238 bp, 11 predicted proteins | sample MunlanPumphouse3_FD_192504 | JGI IMG/M metagenome (GOLD analysis project Ga0265294, IMG submission 192504) | Groundwater microbial communities from a municipal landfill in Southern Ontario, Canada - Pumphouse #3 | ecosystem: Environmental > Aquatic > Deep subsurface > Groundwater | place...
GGCGAGGTACTCGTCCCGTTCGGAGAATTCTGTGAGAATAATCATTTTCTCATACCCTGCGGTTATCCCATCGAATGGCACAAACAGGAACTCCTGAGGAAAGGTGACCTGCCCAAGGATTGGAGGGACCCTACGTGGGAACGTGCAAAACAGATGTCCCGCGAGCTTGGAGTACCTTTGCATCCGAACTTCAATCTGTTCTGGTCAGACATGGACGTCGGATCCCTGGATAGACTCAGGATGCAGATCCTCAAAAATGGTACTTTCATCGATTCGGAATTGCACCTCTTAAAAGATGAGACCTCCAAGAAGACGCTGGAGGATCTTGGCGTACTGCACACAGTGCAAAACGATACTCTGGTCATCCGGAGATATGCACTTCCGCTGATCGAAGGGCTTGGATTGACGGTGGAGGGTGAAAAACTGCTTTCGGTCACTGAATTTAGTGGCGAGAGTGCCCTTGAGGCGGTAAGCAGGGCAATGGGGCTCAAGGTCTATGCCAGAGCGTCGACGCGAATCGGGATGAGAATGGCAAGACCTGAAAAAGCCAAGGACCGCAAAGGTGCACCGGTCATACACGGATTGTTTCCGGTCAGTGACAATCCGAAATACAAGAAAGAGGTCATCACTGCAATACATACCATCAAGCAGAGTCCATCATATCCGACCACACATAAGGTGAATGTATCCGTGGAGGCAGGAAAGAGGGTCTGTCCCAAATGTAAAAAGGAGACATATCGCGCCTGGTGCAGGGATTGCTGCGTACACACCGAATTCATAACAGCCGGTTCGGGATTCGAAAGGAATAACGAGATCGTCGAACTGAACGATGAGTATCAGGCCGCGATGAAGACCTTGGAACTCAACTCGGTACCCGAAGTAAAGGTTGTGGATAGATTGATCTCCAAGATCAAGGTCCCCGAGGCTTTGGAAAAGGCGATCCTTAGGGCAAAATACGATCTCGGAACATACAAGGACGGCACCATCCGCTTTGACATGACCGATATACCGATAACACACTTCAGACCCAGGGAGATAGAACTTACCGTGGAAAAGGCCATAGCGCTCGGATACACGCACGATATGGACGGCAATCCGCTGACGAGCGACGAACAGTTGTGTGAGCTTAAGGTCCAGGATATCATTCCGAATTCGGGATGCGGGGACTACCTAGTGATCGTCGCAGCATATGTGGATCATCTCCTGGAGAAATTCTATGAGTGCGACAGATTCTACAATATCGAAAATCGTCAAGAGCTGATCGGACACTTGGGCGTAGGTCTTGCACCGCACACATCCGGCGGTATCTTGTGCCGCATCATAGGCTACACATCCGCCAACGGCTGTTACGCACATCCCTTCTTCCATGCGGCCAAAAGAAGGAACTGCGACGGTGACGAGGACAGCGTGATCCTTCTTTTAGACTGTCTGATCAATTTTTCAAGAGCCTACCTGCCTGACAGGAGAGGGGGTCTCATGGATGCTCCTCTGGTTCTCACAACGAGACTTGATCCGAACGAGATCGATAAGGAAGCCCATAACATAGACTGTCTCAGGGAATACCCCTTGGAATTCTACGAAGCGGCCATGTCCTTCAAGGATACAAAGGAGATCGAAAAGAGCATGGACCTAATCGCAGGACGTATCGGCACACCGCAGCAGTATGAGGGCCTGGGATTCACACATGACACCGCCGACATTTCCGAAGGGCCCAAACACTCGGCATACACGACATTGGAGACGATGATGGATAAGATGGAGGCTCAGCTCTATCTCGGCAAAAAGATCCGCGCGGTGGACGAGAAAGATGTTGCGACCAGAGTTATAAACAAGCATTTCCTGCCAGATATGGCCGGCAATCTGAGAAGTTTCTCAACGCAGGGTGTCAGATGCAACGTCTGCGGTGCAAAATACAGAAGGATCCCGCTTACGGGAAAATGCACTGCACCGAACGCTTCCAAACCAGGAGGGAGATGCAACAATCCTCTGGTACTGAGTGTTTATGAAGCGAGCGTTAAGAAATATCTTGCCATATCCCAGGAGATCGGAAGAAAATATGAACTGTCGGATTATACGAAAGAGAGGATAGACATACTCGAGATGAGCATGGATTCCCTGTTCAATAACGACAAAGTAAAGAAATGCAAACTGTCGGACTTCTTCTGAATCGATTGCATTATGAAGGGGGGCTATCGCCCCGGTTTAGAATTGTGTAAACGGTTTGATCAGATATCTTCGACCATCTTTTCGAAATCCTGCGCTTCAGCAGAAAGGATTTCCACAGCCTTGTTCAGAACCTGCTGGGCGGTCAGTGAACCGTCGGTCTCGAATTTGAACACGAAGTTCGTATCGTCACCCTTAACCGTTATCGCACCGTTATCGTTACATGCCTCCACACAAGACATGCATAGCGAACAGTCCAACGGACGTTTCGCGACGAGTTTTCCCGCCTTGACATCGAATACCTTCTTCGGACACCCTTGAGCCACATCCTCCACCGAACACGGTTTGGTGTTGTCTATAGTGATGATCGGCATGTATTTGTAGCCGACACCGTTGGCGACCTGCCACTTGACGTGCTTCCTTGCGGTACCCATTACGGCGTGGGCATAGATCAGGACCGACTGACCATCCGCGAGTTCGACGATGGGGATCTCCTCGTCCTTGACCTTGAGGTCAGGACTTCCGAGCGGCTCCAGATCACCGGAATACACGGTGCACGGTCCGTTCTTGTTCAGACTGTACATTATAGTGCAACTGGGGCAGCCTTCGCCGCCGCAGGCACACTTGTCCTGGAATGTAAAGAGATCGAGATCCGTGGGGACCGGAACCATTCCCAGTCTATGAGCTATGATCTCATCGAACAAGGGCGTGATGCTCTCGAATTCCCTTCCGTCAACATCGATCGGACCAAGGTGAAACTCCACCTTGTCGATCGCCATCTTGGGAATGTCAGACAGGATTGTTCTCCTAAGAGCATTCGCCATGGCCGGAGTGGAATTCTTCAGTATGAACTTGGTCTTCCTCTCCGCCATTTCGATTATTTCGATATCCATGATGTAGCCTCCTCAGACCCTGCGTCCTCTGCGTCCACCCTTCTTTTTGGTACCGTCGTGGGGCACGGGAGTCACATCCTCGATGCGCCCAATCTTTAGTCCCGCTCTGGCGAGTGCACGTATTGCGGCCTGAGCCCCCGGACCGGGAGACGCTGATTTGTTACCGCCGGGTGCACGTACTTTGACGTGTATGCCGACGAAATCTTTCTCTTTTGCGACATCAGCGACCTTTTCTGCCGCCCTCTGAGCGGCATAAGGCGAAGATTCGTCCTTTGCCTGTTTGACGACCATTCCGCCGGTCGCCTTGGTTATCGTTTCCGCACCGGTTATATCCGTCAGGGTGATCATGATATTGTTGTAACTTGCGTAGATGTTGGCTATTCCCCATTTGGCTGTCATGATTATTCATCCTCCAGCGTTATACCGGCCTCATCAGCGTCAGCTTTTGCCACGGCTGCGGCTTTTCTTGCCTCTTTCGCAATATCCTCTGCTTTTGCCGCTTCGTTCATCGCTGCCTGCTCCGCAGATATCCTCATCGGATGCATTTCATCGTTGAACGGCGATGCAGGATTGTACTCTATCGATGATTCCTCCATCCTCGTAACGATGTAACCTGGAACTGTGACTTTATGATTGTTCATGAATACATGACCGTGAACGATCATCTGCCTTGCCTGACCTATGGTCGTGGCCATTCCCTTCTCGAAGACTATCGTTTGAAGCCTGCGTGCGAGGATGCTCTCCTCGTTGAGTGTCAGTATATTGTTCAGCGATGCTCCGTCAACTGGCAGGACGCCTATGCGGGCGCACTTGGTGAGAAGCGCGTCCGTCTCAACCTTGGCCTGTTCCTCTCCGTCTCTCAGACGCGCCTGGAGCTCCCTTGACTGTCTTCTGAAGTTTCTCAGAATCGTCTGTGCCTTCCAGACCTCCGTCTTGTTCTTCAGACCGTATTTGGTGACTATCACCGCCTCCGCCTTTATCCTCTCACCCTGCCAGGGATGCGAGGGAGTATCATAGGCCTTACGCGAAAACTTTGGATCTCCCATCTTATGCCTCCTTTCTCTTAGAGACGCCCATCGTAAGTCCGTGACGTCCATTGGACCTGGTCCTCTGACCTCTTACCTTGTGGTGGGTCTCGTGCCTGATTCCACGATAACAGCGGATCATCTTCATCCTGTTAACGTCATCCTTCTGCGTGAGATCGAGATCGTTACCGAAGAGATGCATATCGTTTCCGGTCTCGTAATCGAGTTGTCTGTTGATAGCCCAGTCAGGTGCATACTCCACGTAGGTAATGATGCTCTGTTCGAGCTCTTTGACCTTGTCATCCGGGAGTGAACCGATCCTGAGTGTCGGATCTATACCCGCCTTCTTGACTACGATCTGTGACACTCTCTTTCCGACACCTTTTATGCTCTGGATGCCGACTGCTGTCCTCTTCTGACCGTCGATATCGCTGTTCGCTATACGAACGATGAAATTGAAGCTCTCATCTTCGGTCTTTTTCGGGGCATTATCTTTCTTTGCCATGTCTTTTCCTCCGTAAATGTTCCCGCGAAGGGAAGTACCCAAGCGTATGCCCCACATGTCCCGAAGAGACTGTGTGCATCGCTCTCTTCACTGTATCGCTGCAGCTCGGAGTTTACGTAAAAGTCGGGATTATATCCTCGTTCTTAAAGCTTTCCTGTATATGGCATATGAGCTACCGCCGATTGGAGATCATGTCTAAGAAATATTCGTGTATCGACGTACTGCCCGTCAACTCGGGATGGAAGGCCGTCACCAGTTGATTCTTGTATCTGGCTGCAACAGCCTTTCCGTCCACTGTTGCCAAGACCTCTACGCCAGGCCCGAGGGATTCTATGTACGGCGCACGGATGAATTCCATCGGCACCTCTCCGATCCCTTTGAAATCCGCCGTTGCGGAAAAACTACCCAACTGCCTTCCGTATGCATTCCTCCTTGCGACGATGGGCATTGTCGCAAAATAAGTCCTATCGTCATTATCAATGCCGTGTGCCAGTAGCAAAAGACCTGCACATGTTCCGAAGGCAGGAAGTCCCTCGGATATCCTCTCTTTCAGTACATCGAACATGCCCAATTCACGAATCAATTTTCCCATCACCGTGCTTTCTCCACCCGGAAGGACGAGACCGTCCATATCCTTATCGAGATCTGCAGAATTCCTGATCTGGAACGTTCTCGTACCTAGAGCCCTGAACATCTTCTCATGCTCTGCAAAAGCACCCTGGACCGCAAGGATGCCGACGATCATCACTGCCCGCGCTCCGCCATTATCGTCTTTATCTCCTGTTCATTGATCCCGACCATCGCGGAACCGAGGTCTTCGGAGAGTTTTGCAAGGATGACCGCATCCTGGTAGTTTGTCACCGCTTTGACTATGGCCGCTGCACGCCTGGCCGGATCACCGGATTTGAAGATTCCTGACCCGACAAATACTCCCTCTGCGCCAAGCTGCATCATCAGGGCGGCATCTGCGGGGGTCGCAATGCCTCCTGCTGCGAAATTTACAACTGGCAACCTTCCGTTCTCGCGGACATCTTTCAGCAGATCGAATGGGACCTGCAGTTGTTTTGCAGCTTCGTAGAGCTCGTCCTCCGAAAGTCCCTTGATTCTGCTTATCTCGGAGTTCATCGCCCTCATATGTCTGACCGCCTGGATGATATCCCCTGTTCCTGGCTCACCTTTGGTTCTGATCATCGATGCTCCTTCGTTGATACGTCTCAGTGCTTCTCCCAGATCTCTTGCACCGCAAACGAACGGCACTTTGAACTGTCTCTTATCTATGTGATATACGTCATCTGCAGGAGAGAGGACCTCACTCTCATCAATGTAGTCTATTTCGATCGCCTGAAGGATCTGCGCCTCCACAAAATGTCCGATACGTACCTTGGCCATTACCGGTATGGACACCGCTTCCTGTATCCCTTTTATCATCTTCGGATCACTCATTCTCGAAACGCCCCCCGCAGCACGGATATCGGCTGGGATACGCTCAAGTGCCATTACTGCACATGCCCCTGCTTCCTCTGCTATTTTCGCTTGCTCAGGCGTTGTGACATCCATGATCACACCGCCTTTCAGCATCTGAGCAAGTTCCTTGTTGAGACCGTATCTTTCGTTTGACATCTTTTCACCTTTCAGTCAATCTTTTCATATCCTTTGTACTTCGTTTATTTTAAACCTTTGAATGTACTGACAAATATGTAGAATGATGAATAAAAATATTCATTAATGCTTTAATTATACAATTCTGGAATGTGCCATCGACAAATGTTTTGTTCTCTGAAGCCGATTTCGTGTGATACCTGGAATACGATCGACATGAAATCGTTGAAGATGAAAATGATCTCGCATATGTACCCTGCTGTGAACCGTAGACAGCACCGTTAGGAAGAACCTACGAATATAGGAACTGAAAGAAGATTGTTTGAAAACAGATTGCTATGAACGTTATCTGAAGTACCGATAGAAATACCTAGCATCCGAAATACGGTGCGACGGTATCGAACCGCATATGCTCAGATTACAGACTCAGCACCGTGAAAAGTTCTCGATGAAAATCCTATCATTCGCTTAAATGCTTTCTTCCGCATGGCATTTTATGCTGTAATAGCGCAGATAAAAGACAGACGTACTCGTCAGTTCTTCAGATCAGCCCTTCTGGCTTCATATTCCCTCAAGGCAGCGACGATGTATTCGGACCTGTTTCGGTGCTCCTTGTACTTATCTATATCATAGTCCATGAATTGGATTAATCCTTCCGGACATTTGAAGTTGATTTGATTCATGGATCTAACTTTCATACTCATCCTAGTATAATCGAATTTGACTTTAACCGTTTATATAACGAAGGAATCACCTTCGTTTGATTTATATACTGAGAACTCGTAGGTGTGATGTTATGGCACTTTTGATTTTCAAGTTATGGATGTCAAATAAAGGGCCTGGAATAAGGGGGTCCAGTCCGCAATAAGGATTGAGTAGGACTGGACGGTTTCAACAGGACGACAGAAGGTGGTGCTTCTGCCGGAGACCGCGGACATGCAGACTTCGAAAACTTGACCATGTCGTGTCCTCGGGATTATCGTGTACGCCGTAGGTCGATACGTTCGGTTGGTTCACATAGGTGAACTTGGTGGTATGTTTCCTGTCCATGCCACATCCCTAAGCACATGGCACGGTATTGGAACCTCGTTCTAAGATATATAAAGTGTACCCAAAACGAAAACCGTCCGGGACAGGCACATTTCAATCATCCTGTCATCGAATTCGATCAATCAGACCTTGGATCCTGTTGTTTGCACCATAATAACGAAACCTTCTGATGATAAGAATAACAGAATCCCTCATTCGATACGGACAATACGGAAGGCCCTTCGGAAAGAACGGAAACACATGAGATATGGGATGGTGCCGAAGACCGGATTCGAACCGGTGAACTTCTACAAGAACAGATCTTGAGTCTGTCGCCTTTAACCAGGCTTGGCTACTTCGGCTTGTTGTCTTCCGTAAACACAGGGGGATAATAAAACTTATTGATGCTTTTTCCTGGAATCGTACATATAACGATCGATCGAAGACACGTATCGCTGCCTCATCGATAGAATGATGGATCGAAGTATCAGGAAACCCGACGTAAATTCATAACCGTTGGGTCATTCAGATACGCGAAAGAAGAGACCGTGAAGTTCACACAAGAATTATTTCGCGGTCTAGATCAATGGCGGAGATGGCGCTGACGGATCATAAATACCCACGGCCAACACGACTTCCGATGTGATCCGGATATGGACCCGATCCTTCAACGGACTTGATGCCGGTCCACATGTGACCGGCTGAAAATACCCAATCACGGCGATGTCATTATTTCGCCCTTCTTACCGCCGATATATACCGTGTGTTCGGCCTGTGTAACGCAACCGCCTTTCACTTCCTTGAGTATCGCGTAACTAGAGACCAATCCGTGTCGGATTAGTTCCTTTACCCTGATCTCGGCCTTGGGATAATCACAGCTCCTTGCACAGAACGGAAACGTCGAAAACTCCCCCTTTATGTAATCGAAGAATTCCTTAAGCGCCGGATCCGCAAGAGGTCTCTCCCTCAATATACGGCATATGTTTCCTGGACGATCGCATTTGATAGCCCCTGCGCCATTGGTGGCAAACGGTTCACATGCGATTATCATGCCTGATTTCAATCTTGCCTCGTTTCCGTCGTCATAGTTCGGAATGGACAGCCCTGCATGCAGATTGTACGGTTTGATCTCATGCCCGGTGAGATTCGTGATCGGTTTGAAACCGTCACCGGTTATGCTCATGTTCACGGCACGGCCTATCTCGTTCACTGGACACCCTTCACCTATGAACTCCATCACTACGTCACGTGCCTTCTTGGAACTGGCGATGAGATCCTTGAATCTCTTCGTGCCGACCTCCACCGTACCGGCCGTGTCACCTACGAAACCATCTACTTGTGCACCGCAATCCACCTTTACGACATCGCCGATCTCGAATCTCAGTTTATCATTGACCGACGGTGTATAGTGCGCGGCGATTTCATTGATGCTTATATTGCACGGAAACGCCAGACCGCATCCGTGCGCTCTGATGTATCCTTCCACTTCTTCTGCGACGTCGAACAGCTTGACGTCTTCAGCGACCATGGACATACCCAGGTCGCGTGCTTCGGCCGAGACTCTGCCCGCTTTACGAAGCTTTTCCAATTCTGTCTGATCAAACATTTAGAACATCTTCTATCTGCGCCTTGGTGATCTCACCCTGACGTACCAATTCGACCTTATCATCCATTATCCACACAATGGTCGACGGCTTCCCAAGGGTGCATGGTCCGCTGTCAAGATATGTTTGTACGGTATCACCGAACGCGTCTATCGCAGAATTCACATTGATAGCATCCGGCTGCGAATGAAGATTCGCAGATGTCGCAACGATCGGGCCGTACTGTTTAGCCAATTCCAACGCAACCGGATGATCGGGAATGCGTATCCCCACCTTGTGCGACATCGATGTCACTATGTCCGGAACGTTCGGATTCTTCTTCGTGATGATTGTCAGCGGACCCGGAAGGAACGCATCGATGAGCTTCTCCACCGGTCGTGTGAGCACTGCAACGTTCTCAACCGAATCCTTGTCAGCGACTGCAACGGACAACGGCATGTCGAAGGGTCTTTTCTTAGCCATATAGAGCTTTTTCACAGCCTTCTGATTGAATATGTCCGCACCTATGCCGTACACTGTCTCGGTCGGATATACCACAAGGTCACCGTTGCCGATATCGTCCGCCGCATGCAGTATATTCTTCAATGTACCGTCGTCTATCTCCTTTGCGTTGCATTTTAAAATCCTCATTAGATCACACTCCCATTGTGCGTAAGCCCCTCTCGATCTGTTCGTTGCCATCTTTCTCAAGGGCCGGCCCATGTCCTGGATAGAACCCTTTGCAGTCAACCTTTCTCAATTTTTTAAGTGAATCTATCAACTGTGCGGACGATCCCGTCGGTGTGTCGGTCCTTCCCACTCCATCCACGAATACCGTATCGCCGGTAAATAGCGCACCGGTGATCTCGTCGTAAAGCGAAATGCTGCCTGCGGTATGCCCAGGAGTATCTATGACGATCAGATTGTGCCCGCCCATCTGAAATTTTTCACCGTCCTTCAGGCCCGTCACATCCATCGGCTCGATCTTCCCGCCGAATTTGGTACCCATGGTCGACTCTGAATCCCCCTGTCTCAAAGGAACGGCATCCGCCTCTCCTGCAAAGACGACGGGTGAGAATTCTTTGATGATCCTTCCCAGACCTCCCACGTGATCGTAATGACGATGCGTGATGAAAACGTAATCCAACGGCCTTCCATCGAGGACCTTCTTCAGGGAAGCTATAGATGCATCCGCCTGAAAACCTGTACCGGTGTCTATCAGGGCCGTTTTTTCAGACCCTATGACAACATACATATTTGCATCATACAACAATGCAGATTCCAACTGTACCACGGTCATTACGATTGTTACTGTACGGTTGTATTTAAGTTATTTGAAAAAGAGTTCTGGGCATGCCGGTTACAAAGGCATATATCCATCAGAAACGCGCACCTAGCACGGAAATGACAAATGAATAAGGCGTTTTTGGAGGATGAGAATTTTTCATGCGCAACCTGTTTAACTGCTAGACCACACCCCAGCGACGTCTAAAGAACTTTAGTAAGCGCGGACTGAATACCTCGGGCGAACCCTCGGTACTTACATCCCGCTCCTATCAAACTCATCATTTATGAGCGTCCTATGGGTGCCTCTTTTTCAAGATGGCTTCGAGCTTAGATGCATTCAGCTCTTATCCACTACCGCGTGGCTGCTCAGCAATGCCTTGCCAGACAACTGATCAACTAGAGGCGACGAACCCCTGTTCCTCTCGTACTAAAGGGTCCTTCTCGTCAGGCACCTACACCTCCATCAAAAAGCAACAAACCTGTCTCACGACGGTCTAAACCCAGCTCACGATCCCTTTTAATGGGCGAACAACCCCACCCTTGGCAGCTGCTGCACCACCAGGATAGGGAGAGCCGACAGCGAAGTAGCAAGCCAGCAGGTCGATATGAACTCTTGCTGCTGACAACTCAATTATCCCCAGGGTAATTTTTCTGACATCAATCACCCCCACTCGGGAGGTTGATTGGTTCGCTAAGCCTTAGTTTCCTATCTCGGAACCCTATTGTCTGGTTCCAAGTCAAGCTAGCTTATACCTTTACATTCTTCGGTAGATTTCTGACCTACCTGAGCTAACCATTGGGCGCCCTTGTTATCTTTTTGAGGGCGTGGCGCCCCACCCGAACTGCCTGCCTATAGCTGTTCCTCCTTAGAGGTTAGTAGTAAAAATCGACAAGGGCGGTGTTTCATCGATGTCTCGGAGAGATGCTAGCGCACCTTCCTGGGTAACGGCTCCCGCCTACCCTACACATGCCAATTCTTACCACAACAACAGGTTGCAGTGAAACTCCATGGGGTCTTCGCTTTCAGATGGAGGGATCTGGATTGTGCACCAGATAGATTGATTTCACTAGCGTCTAGGCGGGGACAGTAGAACTCTCGTTGGGCCTTCATGCAAGTCGCCAATTAAGCGACAAGGTATTACGCTACCTTAAGA
>Ga0265294_10009463_pt1 | contig 11235 bp, 11 predicted proteins | sample MunlanPumphouse3_FD_192504 | JGI IMG/M metagenome (GOLD analysis project Ga0265294, IMG submission 192504) | Groundwater microbial communities from a municipal landfill in Southern Ontario, Canada - Pumphouse #3 | ecosystem: Environmental > Aquatic > Deep subsurface > Groundwater | place...
AAGTTTTAAGTTCGGTGGATTTCCCTGTTGTTTTACCGTCGGCCAATTTAAGCGGCCAGAAAGAGATCGTTTCTGCCGATCTTTTACAACAGGAATTCGGTGATAAGATAGATTTAATAGTAGAAAATACAGACGGTGGTTTTACCAATATTGTGTCGACAGTTATTGATCTTACATATTATCCTTTTAAGATACTTCGCGAAGCCGCGATAGACCAGAAGCAGATAATAGAGACTTTCGCGTGTAAAAGGATAATATTTGTTTGTGAGGGGAACACTTGCCGTTCGCCAATAGCGCAGATGCTGTTTAAAAAAAGGTTATTTAGTGAAAAGCCTTATTATGCGGGGCGTATAGAGATATTCTCGCGCGGCATATCAGCGTTTGACGGGTCGGCTGCATCGCGTGAGACGGTGGATTTACTTGCCCAGCATGATAATATAGTGGCCTATGATTTTGTTTCTTCGCGGTTACAGCGATATGATATTCTTTCGGCTGATTATATATTTGTTATGCAGCAGAGTCAGCAGGAATACATTATTTCCGAGGAGCCGGCAGCTGAAGGTAAAGTATTTTGTTTAGGCCAGTTTTTGTATGACGGATATCAGGATATACCGGATCCTATGGGCCATGGCATAGATGAGTATCAGGATGTTTATTCATTGATAAAGGAATCGGTTAAAGAGTTGATAGATTGGTTTTAATCTTGTTTTTATATTTGGGAGGTAAAGATGAAAATAGCACTTGCCAGTGACCACAGAGGTGTCAGGCTTAAAAAATTCGTAGCCCAATATCTCAAGGAACTAGGGCATGAAACGGAAGATTTCGGAACATACAGTAAAGATTCGTGTGATTATCCTGATTATGTATATCCTGCTTCTAAGTCGGTCCAGGAAAAAAAGAACGATAGAGCGATAGTCATCTGTTATACGGGTATAGGCAGTTCGATAGTTGCTAACAAAGTTAACGGTATACGCGCTTCGCTTGTATTTAATCTGGCAAGTGCAAAGCTTACACGCCAGCATAACGATAGTAACGTCCTGGTATTAGCCGCGCCTTTATTTAAACGCGATTATTTGAAAAAAGTTATTTCGATATGGCTTAAAACCGAATTTGAAGGCGGCAGGCATTTACGCCGTGTGAAAAAAATCCGTGAAATTGAAAATAAAGAGAAGTAAATTTTTTAGAAAGGCAGGTTAGATTATGTATGATAATTTAGAAAAATATGATCCTGAAATTTTTAAATGTGTTAAAGCTGAACTGACAAGACAGCGTGAGCATTTGGAGCTTATAGCCAGTGAAAATTTTACTACACTGCCTGTAATGATGGCGCAGGGCACAGTATTGACCAACAAATATGCCGAAGGTTATCCTAACGCGCGCTGGTATGGCGGTTGTGTAAACGTGGATAATGTTGAAACTATCGCATGTGACAGGATAAAAGAAATATTTAATGCGCAGTATGCCAATGTTCAGCCTCATTCAGGCACACAGGCGAATATGGCTGTTATGATGTCTGTACTTGAAGCTGGCGATACGGTCTTAGGCATGGATCTTGCATGCGGAGGACATCTTTCACACGGCCATCCGTTGAATTTTAGCGGCCGGTTTTTTAATATTATTCCGTACGGCGTAAACAAAGAAACTGAATTACTTGATTATGACGATATAGAGAAATTAGCTGTCGATAATAAACCGAAGCTTATAATCGCAGGCGCCAGTGCATATCCGGGCATAATAGATTTTAAGAAATTCCGTGCCATAGCCGATAAAGTTGGTGCATATTTACTGGTTGATATGGCTCATTTTGCCGGGCTTGTAGCTGCAAAGATATATCCTAACCCGTGTGAATGTGCCGATTTCGTTACAACGACTACACATAAGACTTTACGCGGTCCGCGCGGCGGTGTGATACTTGCTAAAGAGGAGTTCGCTAAAAAACTTAATACGGCGGTTTTTCCTGGTGTGCAGGGCGGTCCGCTTATGCATGTCATAGCGGCTAAAGCTGTGGCTTTCAAATATGCATTAACAGAAGAATTTGCCGAATATCAGAAACAGGTTGCCAAAAACGCGCTTTACTTTTGTAATAGCATGACAGAGCTTGGTTTCAGGATAGTAAGCGGTACGACCCAGTCACATCTATTTTTAGTAGATCTACGGGCTAAGGGGATTACAGGTAAAGAAATGACATTATTGTTGGAGAGTGTAAACATAACGGTAAACAAGAATCTCATACCGTATGATACTAAATCGGCGTTTATAACCAGCGGTATACGTATAGGCACACCGGCGATAACCGCACGCGGCATGAAAGAACCGGAAATGAAACAAATAGCCGAACTTATAGATAGCGCGGTAGAATTTAAAAATGATAATAGCAAATTAGCTGAGATAAAAACTAAAGTATTAGCGTTAACTGAGAAGTTTCCGTTATATAGTGAACTTGGCAGCTAGAAAGGATTTTAGCAATGAACGGAAATAATATTGAACGCCCTGAATGGGACGATTATTTTATGGGTACAGCTTTTCTGATCTCTAAACGTTCAACTTGTCTGCGCCGTAAGGTCGGTGCGGTATTAGTTAGGGATAATCGCATATTAGCGACAGGCTATAACGGCGCTCCTTCTAAAGTTGAACACTGCGATGTTAAAGGTTGTTTACGGCAGGAGCTCAATGTCCCGTCAGGCCAGCGTCATGAAATATGCCGTGGTCTGCATGCCGAACAGAACGTTTTTTTGCAAGCAGCGAAATTTGGTGTTTCAGCTAACGGTAGCACTTTATATATTACAAATACACCGTGCAGTATTTGTGCTAAAATGATAATAAATGCCGGTATATCGGAAGTTGTTTTTGCCGACGCGTATCCTGACCAGATGGCTGACGGTTTTTTGAAAGAAGCAAAAATTAAAGTCAGGCAGTATAAACCTAAGGAGGAAAGGTGAAAAAATGAGATGTCCTTTTTGTAATCATAACGAGGATAAAGTCGTAGATTCAAGAGAAACAAACGAGAGTATGGCTGTCCGCAGGCGCCGTGAATGTATAAACTGCGGCAAACGTTTTACGACTTATGAGTATGTCGAAAAAACACCTCTTATGGTTATAAAAAAAGACGGGCGCCGTGAATCATATAACCGCGAAAAGATATTTTCGGGGCTTATGAATGCTTGTCAAAAACGGCCTATCAGTATGGATAAACTTGAAAAACTTATTAACGAAGTAGAAGTCGAGATACAAAAGAAATATGACCAGGAAGTGGATTCCAAAGATATAGGCGAGATGGTAGTTGAAAAGCTCGCTCAAATAGATGATGTGGCATATGTCCGATTTGCGTCAGTTTATCGCCAGTTCAAAGACATCAACCAATTCATGCGTGAGCTTCGCGAGATATGGAGTAAGCGACTTAAATAGTCGTTAGTCTTTTCCCGTTCGCTTCGTTCACGGGACCAACCTTATAGTTTATATTAAGGTTGTTGGAGTTTATAGTCGCTAGCCAAAAATCAAAATCAAACCAAAGTAGAGCTGTTAGCCTTTAGCTTTTAGCCAAAACCAAAACCAAAAAACAAGAACCCGAAAAATCAAATTCTAAGGTTATAGAGTGAATAGAGTAGGGGCGGGCTTTGCGTCCGTCCGTTACAGAAATAAACTAATAATCATATTATCAAGATATTTGTATATGGTTTCTAAATTTATATTATATAGTCAGTAATGTTAATTATTTATATACAGATACAATATGCTAACAGCTAACAGCTAACAGCAGACAGCAAACGGCTAATGGCCGATGCATGTATTTGTTTCTTTACTTTCCGATGATTTTTTGGGATACTTATGAATAATTATGCAAAATAAAGAATTACTTAAATCTATCCCGTATCTTAATGAAATAAGAGAAATTGCGTCACAGTCCGGAGCGGATATTTGGCTTGTAGGCGGTGCGGTAAGAGATTTTTTATTGCATGGTGCGTCGGGGATATACGATTTTGATTTTTGTCTTTCGCATGATACGTTAATTTTTGTTAAAAAAATCACGCGTATTTTAAAAGCTAAATGGATAGTCCTGGATGATAAACAGCAAAGCTATCGTGTAATAGTCAGGCATAAGGATAAGATTTATACCTATGATTTCTCGGCTTTACGAGCTAAAGATATAAAAGGTGACCTAGCCTTAAGAGATTTTACAATTAACGCTTTAGCAATAGATATAGCTGATAAACATTCGGCTATAATCGACGTGACAAACGGGCTCAAGCATCTTAGAGCCGGCAAACTTGAAGTGAGTTATGAAAAAGTTTTTAGAGACGATCCGTTAAGGATATTGCGGACATTTTCAATGATGGCGCGGTTTGGTTTCAAGCCCACTAACGGGATATTAGAACTTATACGTCTGGATGCTAAACGGCTCAGACGTATTTCAGGTGAGCGGATACGTGAAGAGATATTAAAGATATTCTCATCCGAGAATGTCTATAAAATAATCTGTCTTATGGACAGGCTTTTGGTACTTGATGTCTTGTTTCCGTATATAACCGAATCCAGGGGGCTTGAGCAGGGTATATATCATCATTTACCGGTATGGGCTCACTCAATGGAAACACTGAAGCAGTTTGAACGTCTGTTAAATTCAAAACGTGTTCAGCATGACTCAGATTTGAAAATTTACCTTAACGATGTATTTGCCGCAAATCGTCCGATATCAACTTATATTAAAATAGCATGCCTATTGCATGATATAGGTAAACCCCGCGCTATGCGTAAAGTAAATAACCGCACAAAATTTCATACACATGAAAAGATAGGCCGTGATCTGGCAGAACGCATGCTGACCAAACTAAAATTTTCAGTGAAAGAAAGGGATCTTATCCAAAAACTTATATTTTGGCATTTGCGGCCCGGTTATCTGGCAGATCAGAAAGAACCGACAGATAGAGCTGTCTACAGATTTTTTCATGATACGGCTGATTATGGTATTGCAGTTATCCTTGTTTCACTTTCTGATTGGCGTGCGACTTGCGGGCCGGCGATAGATAAAGTTAAAAGACGTTCGCATGAACGCGTTATGCTTAATCTTATTGACCAGAAGCTTATATTTGATAAAAAAAAGCCGTTAGTTAAGTTAATTGACGGTAGGAGAATAATGAAAGAGTTTAAACTTACTCCGTCACCGCTTGTCGGTAAGTTATTATCCGCGGTTAGAGAAGAGCAGAGTTTGGGCAATATAACTACTAAAACGCAAGCGTTTGAATTTGCCCGTAAGTGCCTTAAAAAAATGAAGAAATAAATTTTGTTATGGTATCAAGATTATCTGATTCTGTACGTTATGTCCAGGGGGTAGGCCCGAAGAAACAAGAGCTGTTCAACGCATTGGGTGTGAACACTATTAATGATCTTTTATATTATTTCCCGTTTCGATATGAAGATAGAAGCATGCCGGTTGAATTAGCCGGTATAAAAGACGGACAGATCTGTTTAGTAAAAGTTAAGGTCAAAGATTCACGTTTAAAGAAGATGCCTTATTTTCGGAGGTCACGTAAGGTGCGTGATATTTTTGAAATTTTGGTTTCAGATGATACGGGCATAGCCAAAGTGACGTGGTTTAATCGCGGGTATCTGGCGGCTAAAGTGAAGATTGGTGCTGAAATATTTTTATACGGGAAAGCGTTCTATAAAGACAATGCTTTAACCTTTAATTCGCCTGATTGCCAGCTTGTTGAGGAAGATTCGCCTAATATGGAACGGATAGTCGGGGTTTATGGACTTACAGGTACGCTTACCAGTAAATTTCTGCGTAAGGTTATAGATAACGCTTTAAAAAAATACAAAGACCTTCTTATAGATTCTTTACCGCATGATATCCGTATTGCCAGAGGATTGATAGGCATAATGCAGTCGGTAACAAATATGCATTTTCCTTTAAGTTGGGATATGGCATATAAAGCCAGACAACGTTTGATATTTGAAGAGTTATTTTATTCACAGATATTAGTGCATTTGCGTAAGGCCAGGCATAAACAGCAAAAGAGTGTTAAACTTGATGTTCCTGCCGGGTTTATTGATAAGATAAAGAAAAACGCGGGCTTTGAATTTACCGGTGCGCAAGTGAAAGTGATAAATGACATTATGAGCGACATATCCAAAGGGTATCCAATGCATAGACTTTTACAGGGTGATGTCGGTTGTGGTAAGACGGTTGTCGCGGCGGTAGCACTGGCGTCTTGTGCCTTGTGTGGATATCAGTCAGCATTGATGGTACCGACAGAAGTTTTAGCCTATCAGCATAGAGATTCACTCGGAGATATATTGGAAGGTATGGGCTTTAGGATAGATATATTAACGGCATCGTTATCGAAGAAACAAACTGAAAAGATACATGCGAAATTAGCTGATGGTGAAATAGATATTATTATCGGCACTCACGCGCTTATAAGCGAAGAGGTGAGATTTAGGAAATTGGCTATGACAGTAATAGATGAACAGCACAAATTCGGCGTAGCTCAGCGGGCGTTATTACCGAAAAAATCTGATATAACTCCGCATTGTCTTGTTATGAGCGCGACACCTATCCCGCGTAGCCTGGCTATGTCTATTTATGGTGACTTGGATATATCTGTGATAGATGAGATGCCTGAAGGCCGGCCTGTTCCGAAAAGTTTCTGGATGAAAGAAGACCGGCGTGGAGAAGTTTATGATTTCCTTAAGACACGTATCAAAGAAGGCCGGCAGGTATATTTTGTTTATCCGGCAATAGACGATGACCCTGAACTTGAACTAAAGTCGATAAAGAAAATGGGTGCCGAGCTTAAAAAAGTTTTTTCATCTGAAAGGGTTGAAGTTTTTCACGGAAGAATGAAAGCGGCAGATAAACTTAAAGTCATAGAAGATTTTAAAAATGGTAAGATAAAAGTGCTGGTCGCTACAACAGTTGTTGAAGTTGGTGTTAACGTTTTAAATGCGACAGTTATGGTTGTGGAATGTCCAGACAGATTTGGGCTTGCACAATTACATCAGCTTCGCGGGCGTATAAGACGTTCAGATATTCAGCCGTATTTTATACTTTTAGGGGATATATCCGCTTCTGATGCGGCGTATAAAAGAATAGAGTCGATAGTGGCTTCACACGATGGTTTTCAGATTGCTGAGTCGGATCTTTTGCAACGCGGTCCGGGCGATTTTTTCGGATCGTCACAGCATGGCTTTCCGCCGCTTAAGATCGCTGACCCTATAAAAGATATGGAGCTTCTTTCCGATGCGCGTGATTGCGCGTCTAAGATAATCAATGATGACCCATATCTGGATAAATATAAAAATAAAATAATAAAAGAACATCTTTATTTCTGGTTTCAGCGGTAGAGAGTATACAGGTGTAACTATGCGTATAGTGCAGGGGCGGTTTAAAGGCAGAAATATTAAGGTGTCCGATAAAGGTGTCAGACCGGTATCGGATAGAGTTAAAGAAGCATGTTTTAGCGTTTTGCGTGATATATTACCCAATGCGATAGTTTTTGATATGTTCTCAGGTAGCGGGGCGTTGGCGTTTGAATCAATATCGGCCGGTGCCAAATCTGCCGTTTTAACGGATAACAGTAAGAATAGCGTTGACGTTATACGGAAAAACATAAAAACACTCGGATTGGAAACAAACACTGAATTGTATCTTTTCGACGCGATATTGTTTATTGAGAAACTTGCCGCCAAAAAAGCCCGGTTTGATATTATATTTATTGATCCGCCTTATTCCAAAGGGCTTGTTAATAAAGCCTTGCAAGCTATCATGCGATATGATATATTAGCTCCCTTTGGTTATATTGTATGTTTCGCTTATGCCAAAGATGAGATATCTGCCGATATACAGAACGTTTCGCTTGTATACGAAAAACTTTACGGACAGACTCGTTTTTTGGTGTATAATAATCTGAAATGAAGCTCTGCGGAATAAAATTTGTGATTTTAATACGTATTTGGCCGGAAAACGTGGTTTTGGGTACGTTTTTCTTTCGATATTAAAAATTATATTTTTATCGTTTGGGAATAGCGCAATTTATAGGAGTTATAATGAAAAAAGCGGTGTATCCGGGTACTTTTGACCCGATAACTAACGGACATATAGATATTGTTGTAAGAGCGGCAAAGATATTTGATGAAGTTACGGTTGCGGTAGCCAGAAATAATAGATACAAAAATATGTTATTTGATTTTGAGCAGAGGCTGTTTTTTGCTAAAGAATCGTTAAAACAGATAAATAACGTTAAAGTTGAAGGGTTTGACGGGTTGGTTGTTAATTATGCAAGAAATAACGGGTCAAATGTTATTGTACGGGGCTTAAGGATGATATCTGATTTTGAGTATGAGTTCCAGATGGCTTTGACCAATAGGAACCTTGATTCTGAGATCGAGACAGTTTTTCTTATGCCGCATCCTCAATACTCGTTTATCTCGTCACGTTTGATCAAAGAAGCAGCTTCGTTAGGTGCTAAATTGGATAAGTTCCTCCCCGCATTAGTAGCGGAGGCTTTCAAAGGGATGAACAATGAAGGTTGAATTAGCACGGATAAAAGATATTCCATTAGTCCTTGAAGAGTCTATCAATGTTGCTGACTGGGATGTTGAGAGGTTCGATATAAATTTTGAAGGGCCGATAACAGTCAAAGCGGAATGCTTTAGGGCGGGCAAAGAGATACTTATTAATGTTGAAACTGATTTTTTTGAAATCATTGTTTGTTCAAGATGCGCAAAAGAAGTCAAAAAAGAAAAAAATCAGAAGTTTATGCTTAATTATAATGAGACAGAGTATCCTGATTTTATAGATATCGACAATGATATACGCGAACAGCTTTTGCTTGATATGCCGCTGAAAGTATTGTGTAAACAAGATTGTAAAGGAATATGCCCTCATTGTGGTAAAGATTTGAACGAAGGAGAATGTTCCTGCTAAAATAAAAAATCGTGTATATATATGTATATATATACACTTACGCTTGACTAATGAGTTGTTTTAAGGTAAAACACTAGAATTGGAATGTACAAATAGTAAATAAAATTTAAAGTTAAGAGGAGAGAATAATGGCACATCCTAAAAGAAAACACTCACATTCAAGAACGCGTAAACGCCGTTCGCAGCAAAAAGCTACTATGCCGCTTTTGGTCGCGTGCACCGAATGTAAAAAACTCAAACCTTCACATATGATATGTCCGTTTTGCGGATACTATGCCGGACGTGAGATAGTTAAAGTTGAGTTCAAAGAAAAAAAACGTAAAATCCAATAATTCATTCTAGAAGGGACTAAATGGGCTATAAGGTTGGACTGGATGTTTCGGGCGGTGATAAAGGCATAAGTGAAATTCTTAAAGGCGCTATATTGGCTTCTTCCGATAAAAGTATAGATGCCGAGATCGTCCTTATCGGACATAAGAATAATATTGATATAGAATTAGCGAAGTTGAAAAAAAGCAACGAGTTTACCATTCTTGATGCACCCGAAATAATTGATATGGGTGAATCACCAGTCGCTGCCGTACGGCGTAAACGCAAATCGTCTATAGTTTTAGGGATTAACGCATTAAAAGACGGCGCGATAGATGCGTTTGTTTCCTGCGGTAATACAGGTGCGGTTGTTTCAGCTTCGACTTTGACACTTCGCACTATACCAGGCGTCGAACGGCCCGGTATAGCAGTACCTATACCGACACGTAAAGGAATAACTATACTGATGGACGGCGGTGCGAATATTATGCCTAAGCCGCTGCATTTTTTTCAATATGGTGTTATGTCAGCTATCTATTCAGAGATTGTATTTAATAAAAATAATGTTGAGATAGGATTACTTAATATTGGTGAAGAGGAGTCCAAAGGTTCAGATTCAGTCAAAAAGATTTATAAATTATTTTCTGAATCTACTTTAAACTTCATAGGTAACGTTGAGCCGAAAGGTCTTTTTTCCGGTGAATGTGATTGTATCGTCTGTGATGGGTTTGCCGGCAATATAGCGCTGAAAGTGGCCGAAGGGGCGGTTGAGATAGTCGGTCGTTTCATAAAAGATTTGGTCAAGAAGAACCCAATAGCTATTTTGGGGGTGTTTCTTCTGTCCGGTACAATAAAAAAATTACGTAGAAAGGTCGATTATGCCGAATATGGCGGTGCGCCTTTGTTGGGCGTCAATGGTATAGTTATCATAGGCCATGGCAGATCAAATGCTGTTGCTGTTAAAAATGCTGTTAAGACTGCTGTAAAAGAGTTATCGCACGATATCAACGGCGAGATAGAAAGGAAGATCAATGCAATTTGCCAGGATAGCAGGATTAGGGAAATCCTTACCTGATAAAGTTTTAGATAATCTAGAACTGGAGAAGATGGTAGATACATCCGATGAATGGATAACTACACGTACGGGTATATCTCAACGCCGCATATTAGGAAAAGACAAAGGCTCATCAGAGTTAGGTGCCAAAGCTGCGATTAACGCGCTTAAAAACGCTGATGTAGCGCCGGATAAAGTCGATCTTATCATAGTAACTACGGTGACGCCGGATACGATCTTTCCGTCAACGGCCTGTTACATTCAAAAAAAGATAAAAGCTAAAAATGCCGCATGTTTTGACCTTTCAGCCGCGTGTGCGGGATTTGTGTACGGGCTGGCATGTGCGGAAAAATTCATAATAAGCGGTATGTACAAAACTATTCTGGTCGTCAGCACTGAAGTTATGTCATCTATTGTCGATTGGACAGACAGATCAACGTGTGTCTTGTTCGGTGACGGAGCGGGTGCCGCGGTTCTAACGGCAAGTAAAAAAGAAAGTTTTCTGGCGACATATCTGGGCAGTAACGGTTCTTATACGGACATGTTATATGTGCCTGCCGGCGGTTCAAAGTATAGTGTAACAAAAGAAGTATTGGATAATCATGATAATTGTATCAGGATGCGGGGTAACGAATTATTCAGGCTGGCGGTACGTGCGATGGCCGATGCAGCACAGAATGCATTGGAATTGGCTAAAGTGCCGATAGATGATATCAAGCTTCTTATTCCGCATCAAGCAAATAACCGAATAATAACAGCTATAGCATCCAGATTGAAGTTACCTAAAGAAAAAGTTTATGTTAATATAGAAAAATACGGAAATATGTCTGCGGCATCTTCAGCTATTGCGTTTTGTGAAGCATGGGAGGATGGTTTGATAAAAAAGGGTGATATAATAGTAACGGCTGTTTTCGGAGCTGGGCTTGTCTGGGGCAGTAATGTTATA
>Ga0265294_10009464_pt1 | contig 11234 bp, 12 predicted proteins | sample MunlanPumphouse3_FD_192504 | JGI IMG/M metagenome (GOLD analysis project Ga0265294, IMG submission 192504) | Groundwater microbial communities from a municipal landfill in Southern Ontario, Canada - Pumphouse #3 | ecosystem: Environmental > Aquatic > Deep subsurface > Groundwater | place...
ATCGTTGTCGAGTTCATTAAATTCTAGTTCAAAATACTTACCATTCACTTTATCTTCCACCACATTTGTGTAATTAGATAAAACATAAGTATCCTCAGATATTTCGTTGATTTCAAGGCAATAACTTGTTAAGTTATTAGTTGCCTCAAATTTACCAGCAACAAAGTAATTTCTTTCGCGATTTACACAAGAAGTCAAAAGAAAAAAAGCTAATGTTGTCGTTAAAATTTTATGTATTTTAATCTTCATATTCTCCCCCCATTGCAATGTTTGGTTTGATAAAAATCATTTTCTTTTGAAAAAATGATTCGGAAACACATCAGCAAGATAAATATAGGCATAATTCCCAATAATTCTTGTTTTTAAAAATATCATGCATTGAAAGTTATGTTTTATCTCTTTAATTAAATGATATCATATAAAGCAGAATAATCAACTACGTCGTCAGTGTGTACAATAAATAGTATAGTTTTGCATATTGCAAAGCCTTTTTTAAACTTTCCATTTTATTGAAATACAGTATTTTATTTGATGGGTTCTTGTACCAGAACTTTGTTTATAGAAAGAATACAATCATCGCACTTAATCTTTGCTGAGAATATTGTTTTTGTAAATATTAAGAACCGATACCTTCTCTTATTCTTGTTTTTTCTGAGCGATATAAACCACAATAGCTAAGAGTAATTAATTCAGCGAATTAACCTGGTTATATTTAAAAAAATGACACTCAATCGTATCATTTTCATCGTTCTAATATGGTACGCCAAGCAGGAGTTGAACCCGCAACCCTCAGATTCGAAGTCTGATACTCTATCCAGTTGAGCTATTGGCGCATGCAAGTATCATACCACAACTCTATGTTTCTTTTTATCATTAAATATTATTTTATTTATACTTTCATCTCCTCTTTTTATTCAATAATTCGATATAATAAGAGATATAGATATCTATACTTCAATTTTTATGATAATTTCGTTATAGTATCTAAGTTAAAAGAGGAAATGAAAATGAAAGAAAAATGTGCCATTCTCGTCGTTGATATGCTCAATGACTTTGTGACTGGAGCCCTTAAATGCGATCGCGGATTAGCGATTATTCCTACTACCAAAAAGTTATTAGAAGGAGCTCGTCAGTATAATGTCCCGGTCATCTTCTGCAACGATTCGCATTTAGCGGGAATCGACCACGAATTAAAACTGTGGGGTAATCACGCTATTAAGGGAACAAAAGGAGCGGAAGTCATTCCTGAATTAGGACCTAAAGAAAAAGACTATGTCGTTGAGAAAAGACGCTACAGCGGTTTCTTTCACACCGATCTTGATTTACTTTTAAAAGAACTCGGAGTCGACACCGTCATCATGACGGGTTTACATACTCATATGTGTGTCCGCCACACTTCGGCGGATGCCTATCAATTAGGTTACACGGTTTATGTAGCTAGTGACGCGACCAATTCCTTCACCAAGGAAGATTATGATTACGGCATTAAATATCTTCAGGATGTCTATGGTGCTAAGGTCTTCACCACTGACGAATTAATCGAAAAATTTGCTGAATAAGCTCATAGCAAAACAAAATAAAAAGCTAGAATTTTTCTAGCTTTTTTTATTAATAATTCCTAAGAATATTAAAAGTAATGCGCTAATTCAAAATCAGTGACGACTAAGGAATAATTACTCCATTCAATCGTTTTACCTTCAATCAATTTACTACTGATGTGATAACCGAGAGCAGCTTGAATTAATTTGTCTCCTTTAAATTCTTCAAGAGCGTCTTTTAAAGAGGCTGGTAGACATGTAATTTTTAAAGCTGAACGCTCTTCTTCAGTCAAGGAAAAAAGATTATCATTTACTGGTGGAACAATTTCATTTTCTTTAACATTTTTAATGCCATCTAATCCAGCAGCTAAAATCGCTGATAAAGCCAAATAGGGGTTAGCGGTTGGGTCAACAGAGCGAATCTCTGTTCTCGTGCTTTGACCATGGATAGAGGGAATGCGAATTAATGAGGAACGATTAGAATCACTCCAGCAAGCATAAATAGGGGCTTCATATCCAGAAACTAAACGCTTATAGGAGTTAATGGTTGGATTAAGAATAAAAGCTAACGGGCGAATGTGCTTGATAATACCCGTCATCCATTTTTTACACAACATCGATAATTGCGATGGATCTTGACGATCAGCAAACAAATTAATGCCCTTTTCATCCGCTAAAGAACAATTAGTGTGCATGCCACTACCAGCTAAGCCTTGAACTGGCTTAGGCATAAAAGTCGCGGCGTAACCATGTTTGCGAGCGATAACTTTAACAACTTGTTTAAACGTTTGAACGCGATCGCAAGTGGTTAAGACATCATCATATTTAAAGTTAATTTCATTCTGTCCTGGTCCCACTTCGTGATGGCAAGTTTGCACGACAAAACCTAATTTCTCTAACTCGAGAGCAATATCTCGACGAACATATTCCGATCCATCGAGAGGAGCTAAGTCAAAATAAGAGGCTTTATCGATAAAACCATCGAGATTAGGTTTGCCATCTTCTCCTAACTTAAAAAGGTAAAATTCTGGTTCAAAGCCGACATTGAAAGTTGCGATACCCGCTTCTTTCATCTTAGCGATATTCTGTTTCAATATATAGCGAGGATCACCGACAAATGGTTCGCCTTTCGGAGTGTAAACATCGCAGATTAAACGCGCTACTTTTCCATATTGCATATTCTCAAATGACATCACCATCCAAGTATCAATATCAGGACGCAGATACATATCAGCTTCCTTAATGCGGACAAAACCTTCAATGGAAGAGCCATCAAACATAATTTGTCCATCGAGAGCCTCTTTTAATTTGCTAACGGGAATTTCAACGGCCTTTATCGTGCCGAGAATATCGGTAAATTGAAGGCGAACATAACGAACGTCATCATCTTTTGCCATCTGTAAGATGTCATTATTAGTAAATTTTGCCATATGAGAAAATCCTTTATTTTTATGGAGAAATTGTAATTCGCCAAGAGCCTCTTTTCAATATAAAAGTTGATATTATCAAGTTTATTTAGGCATAGTCGCAATATTTTTCTTAAAAAAATAAGGCGTTAAAAAAAGCAAAAACAAAAAACGCGCTTTTATTAGTAAATAACTTTCTATCGTTTATAATAGTGAAGAGGCAAATTTATGATTGAACAAATTACTGATAACTTATTGATGTTTCACGAAATAAAATGGGAACAAAAATTATTTGAAGGTGAGATACCTTTGAACCAAGGAATGTCCTATAACTCCTACCTCTTTTTAGATGACAAGACTTGTCTATTAGATACCGCCGCTAAAGAAGTAAATGTCGAATTTCTTCGTGATTTAGATAGTAGTCTAAAAGAGAGATCGCTCGATTATTTAGTCATTCATCATCTCGAACCCGATCACACAAGTGGTATCGTTGATGTCATTAAAAAATATCCACAAGTGGAAGTCTTTATTTCGATGATGGGACTGACACTTTTCAAAAACTTTTTTCCGCAACTAACTGATGTCAATTTTCACATCATCAAAGAGGGTGATGAGTTAAATTTAGGTCATCATACCCTTCAATTTATCGAGGCTCCAATGGTTCATTGGCCCGAAGTGATGATGAGTTATGAGAAAGTCACTCATTCATTATTTTCCGCTGATGCTTTCGGCTCTTTTGTCACTTCTCATCAAGCTTATGAAGTCAATTGCCAGGATAAGAAATATTCTCTTGATGAAACCAGAAGATATTACGCTAATATCATTTCTAAATATGGATTCAATGTCAGCAATGTCTTGCAAAAAATTAGACCTCTTCAAATTGATCGAATTCTCTCTCTTCATGGTCAAGTCCACGAAGATGATATCAAAGAGATGATGAATTATTATGAAAAATGGTCGCATTATCAACCTGAACAAGAAGGAGTATTGATTCTTTATGCGACAATCTACGGGCACACTGAAAAAGCTGCCTTATATCTGTTTAACGAATTAAAGAAAAATAAGATAGCTGTCGCTTGCTCATCGTTAAACTTAACAGATGTCAGTTACGCTCTATCTGAAACATTTATCTACTCTAAAATTATTCTTCTTTCCCCAACTTTTAATACTGGTCTTTATCCCAAGATGGAAAATTATTTAAGGATGCTGCAAGACCATAATCTTCAGAATCGAAAATTCTATCTCGTAGAAAATGGTAGTTGGGCTCCCCAAGCTAAAGGCCTTATGACTAAGATGATTCAACAATTAAAAAATTGTCAAATCAGCGATTTAAGTTTGACGATTAAGTCATCGTTAAAAGATAGTGATTATCCTCTACTTGATGCGATAGTAAATGAGATAAGAGATTAAAAAAAGACCCATCCATTTGGGTCTTTTATTTGATGATAAATTATTTTTTGGTGATGCTCGTCATTTTTTCGACTGGCATCGTGAAGCAAATACCATTTGTTGGTGTTCCTTCTCCTAATTTTTGTGCGATGGCATCAACGATTTTGTCTGCGACTTCGCTAGTGACAACACTGATAAAAATTTCTCTTTCTGGCTCATATTGAAGACCAGAAAAGAAGAGTATTTGGCTCCTGAACCGCGAGCGGAAAGAATAGTTGCCCCTCCCGCCCCACAACTTTGAGCCAATTCGACGGCAGCATCAGCAAAGCCAGCATTGACAATGATAAAGAGCGCTTTCATGTTTTGATTATTTTCCATCTTCATAACCTCCTAATGAGACAACCTTTCAATTGGTATGGTAAATGCAAAACCAGTATTAACCTGATTGAAATGAAATTTTTCTTCGAGAATAGTCAATATTTCATCAACTTGTGAAGAGCGGACAAAAGAAGAGATAACAACTTTTTCAGATTCGCTTGAGAAACGGAAAAGATTAGCGAATTTGCTTCCTTCTAAAGAGCCGTGACCATACATCGAATTAATGTAAAAAGCATGATGGTCGCGAAGCTCGGCAATCAGTTTGTCTTTTTGTTTTCGCGCCGCAATCACAATTAACATCTGGGACATATCATAACTCATGACTACTTCTCCTCCACTCGAGTTTTTTGCTCATCGACCAACGGCTTGATTTCCGCTTCAAGAAGACGATTTTCAAGATCTTTAATCTTTTGCACTTTCTGTTCATACATTATACCTAAAATTTGCACAATAATTAATGGAGTAACGGAAATGAAAGCAATCATCCCAAATCCAGAGATTAAAAGATCCTGATTGAGGGCTTGGCTAATACCGAGGGCAAAAGGAGTTAAAAAGGCACTGGTAATCACTCCCGCGGCGACACCACCCGAATCAAAGGCGAGAGCGACAAATAATTTAGGAGTGAACATTAAAAGAAGAAGGGCTGTCAAATAAAGAGGCACTAAAAAATAGAGGATGGGAATATTAAAGAGAATTTTCATCACGCAGAGAACCGCAGCGAGTCCAATTGAAAGGGCAAGCGTTAATTTAATGACCTTTTTCTTTAAGAAACCATTAGTAATTTCTTCCACTTGTTCACCAAGAATGACGACCGCTGGTTCGCTTAAAGCGATGGCAAAGCCAAGGACAAAACTAATGGGGATTAAGAACCAACGAGCAAAGGTTGGTACTTGAGAGCTGACAAAAACGGAGCCGATATAATTACCCGCAAAAGCAAAACCATAATCAATGCCAATAAGAAAGATCCATAGACCAATGAAAGTCACCATACTGCTAAGAAGAATTCTTAAGATGCGGATTTTAGGGAGTTTGATAAAGAAAAATTGAAAGAAGAGAAAGATAATAATAATTGGTGAAATTGCCAAAGCGACCACCCCTAGTTTACCGACTAAGAGGGAGAGAAAACTAGTTGAAGTTCCAGGCAAATAAGTCGCGATGGATTGATTGCCAAAAGCGGTTCCGAAAATGAAGACAGCGATAATAGCTCCTGCACTCGCAATACCGACAATGCCAAAACTTTCATCGCTCGTTTTATTCTTGCCAATCGTTTTGCTGATGCCTAATCCTAAAGCGAGAATAAAAGGGACTGAAATACCTCCTGTTGTCGCGCCACTAGCATCAAAAGCGATGGCAACATATTGATTAGGAATAAAGAAAACAAGAATAAAAATAGAGAGATAAATAATAAGAAAGACATATTTCAAATTGATACCTTTAATAATGCGGTAAATAGCAAAAGCCACGGCGATACCGGTTCCAAAACTAATGATCCAAATAAATAGTGGAGCGTTGATATGAGGGCTGATTAAGGCCACTTGGGAGGCCAAAACATTAATAGCGGGTTCCGCCGCGGTGGCTAAAAGGCCAAACAAAAGACCAAACAATAAAATAAAAGATATCTTATTCAGTTTTGTCACACTACTTCCCACTAATTTGCCAATGGGTAAAATGCTATTATCCAATCCAGTTAAAAAAATGGCTTGTCCAAAGAGAACCATCACATAACCAATGGCAATTTTGCCATAGTCACTTGGATTGGTAAAAGGGAAGACCAAAACAGTGACAATCAAAATAATAATTAAAAGAGGGAGAGAGGAAAAAAATACTTCACGAAGATATTTTAATAGCTTCATCTTGCCCTCCTATTTATTCATTTATTCATGTTATCATGAAAGGCGAAGTAATACGCAAACAAATAGCGATTGTTTTAAAAGTTTGATCTATTTGATAGCGAAGAGCACGAGAAGTCAAGTCAGATATCACTAATTTAAATAGACTGATATCGAGGAGAACAGAAATGAATATATTGGAATGCTATCGGCGTGGTATCGATTATATTGAGAATCATTTAGAAGAGGATTTTTCTCTTAGCGATGTCGCCAATTATGCCTATCTCTCGCTGTCCTATTTCCAACGAATATTTGCTATTTTATCAAACGCTAATCTCAGTGATTATATTCGCTCGCGAAGACTTTCGCTAGCTGGACAAGAGTTAAGCAAAAATCCCCATATTAGAATTATCGATTTAGCCTTTAAATATGGCTATAAAACACCTGAGAGTTTTTCGCGCGCTTTTCATTCTTTCCATCATTGTTTGCCGAGCCAAGTCAAATCTAAACATTGTTCACTCTCCTATTATCCTCGCTTAGAAATAGTTGTCACTATTAAAGGAGGAACCATTATGGATTATCAGATTAGTGAAATGAAAACCTTTAAAGTCATCGTTAAAGTCGATGATGTTCCCGCCGGAAAAGGCGATGTCGTGTGTCCGAAATTATGGAATGATTATTGGCGGAAAAAATATCATGAACAAGTAATTCCTGAAGTTGCTGTTTGCTTGGCGATGGAAAATAATAACGATGCTTTCTGTTATGGCATTGGCTGTTTTATAGAAAATGCCAAAACGATACCTCAAGGATTTGAAACCATCACCATTCCTTGTCAAACATATGCCAAATTTAAAACGAAGGGTCCGATGCCTAAAGCCATTCAAAATCTATGGAAGCTCATCATCAGTGAATGGCTACCTAATTCAAACTATGAAATAGTGGAAGCTCCGGACTTTGAAATTTATTACGAAGGGGATAATCAATCACCTTCATATCAAAGTGAAGTGTGGATTCCCGTCAAGTTAAAATAAATAATGACGAACTACTTGCTCGGGCTTTTTTGGAAGATTATCTGTTTATTTTTAAGACTAATTTTCTTCACTTCATAGCCATAGGTAAGTAGTTCTTTTTTGGCATTGAGAAAACTGTGGTCAATCGGAAAGCTCAACACCTTTTGAATATCAGAAAATGTCATAATTAAAGTTTCGCATTTCTGCTTACGAAAAGTATCATCAATGTAGATCCATAAGCAATTAAATTTACTCATCTTTTTTTACCATAAAAAGTATATGTCGCATATTTTTTAAATTCCATTTTTTTGTAAAAATCCATTGTCGAAATAACGAATATATCTTTGATTTTCATCTGATAACAACGGTTGATTAATTCTAATAAAAGAATCTTAGCGAAACCTTGATGACGGTGAGTGGGGATTGTACAAAGAGGTTCGATATAGGCATAATCTGTTCTTTTGTCAAACCAAAATGCACAATGAGAAACAAAATTCCCGTCTTTATCCATAATGGCTAAACAAAGGTTTTTTTGAAGATGAGGAGGAAGAGGGTTTGGATTATTTATCATCTTATGTAATTCTTCCATATCTCCTTCGTGATCAAAACCTTTCCATATCACTGTTTGATAAGCCATATTATCTTTGATTAAATCAATTTCGTGAAACGAAAAACCATCAGGCAAGAAATAATCATTCGCTTGAAAAGGTTCTAATCTCATGACTGTTTCAGTGTTTTCTGTTTTAACATATCCTTGTTTGATGAGAAGTGATTTCATCTCATTGTCATCATCATTAATGGCTATTTGTATGCCCTCATCGTCACAAAAATTTTGGTAAGCATATTTTATAATTTCGGGTAACAAATAATTGTATTGCGATAGAGCTTCACAAAAAGCCTCGCCATAATAAAGATCGTATATTGCGACACCCACCACTTTATGATTGTCTTTCCATAATCCAATAGTGTTTTTCTTTGCTCCATCAAAATAAGGATGAGAGTACATCCACTCCCAGCGAGCCCAATTCCAATTGATATGAGATCTGTCTCTTTGATTTAAAGCAATCAAAAAATCGCATACTGATTGATAATCACTTTCATTAAAATAACAAAACTCTACACTCATTTTTTTATTATAGCATTTTTAACGTTTCTATTTTGATTTGATTGAATGCATGAACTTCTGATTTCTTGTATACTAAATATTATGAATCCATTAGAAATTTTTATTTCCGTCGTGACTCTATTCGTTATCGGATCCTTGCTCGGTTGGGTCATTGAATTATTTTTTAGACGCTTTATTTCTCAACATAAATGGATGAATCCTGGTTTCTTAGTCGGACCATATCTGCCCATCTATGGTTTTGGCACTATTGCCTTATATGCCTTGAGCAACATTGATTTATCAATGATTGGATTAGGCGATCAAAGCATCTGGGGCGCCATCATCAAGATTTTAATGATTGCTGTTACCATGGTTCTCGTTGAATTTATTGCTGGCTTAATCTTCATCAAAGGTATGAAAATCAAATTGTGGGATTACAGCAACCGCAAAGGCAATATCATGGGCATTATTTGTCCATCCTTTTCTTTGATCTGGCTTGTTGTCGGAGCTCTTTATTACTTCCTTGTTAACAAATATTTAGTCAACGCTATCTACTGGCTTTCTTCTGATCAACATCAAATCTATTATTTCTTTATCGGTATTATTCTCGGGATGATGCTCGTCGATTTCGCTTACTCTATTCACCTCGCCACCAAAATTAGCGAAGTAGCCAAAAAGAATAAGATCATTATCAATTTTGATGAACTAAAAGAGAATATCCGTAAAAAGACCGCCACTTTTATTAAAATTACTAAAAAAGGTCAAAAATTAAAAAAGCGCGGATTCTTCTTCCCGTTTAGAGGAAATAAAGAAACTATCTCAAAAGAAATTGATGAGTACGCTCAAAACAATAAAGATAGCGATAAATAAATAGTTCTATCGTAATAGTGTATTAATTAAAGAGACAAATTGAGTGCCACATGAGTGACATGAACAATTAAAAATAGAATAGAAATAATAACGAGTGGGTAATTTTTTCTCCATAGACCTAGAAACATGTAATAAAGAGGAACAGCCCCTACTAAGCAAATTAACATTAGCGCGTAAGTCTGATAGCCATTATAATAGGCAATCCAACCGCCAAAATTAATCGCGAGCATAACTAATGCCAAAATAAAGAATAATCTTTCTTTTCTATTTGATAAAGAGAACCACTTTTCATTTTTATTGACGATTAAAATTAAAAAAGCGACCGAGAGAGAACCCACTACTTTCTCAATTATATTAAGGAATATTGAAGATTCGCCCATATTCATAATCGGATTCGATGATAGATGAATCAGTGGCATAACAATATAGGGCAATTCTTGCAAGACAAAAAAAGCAATCCCAAGAAAGAAGACGCCTAAGTATTGATTTTTATATATTTTGAACCATTTAATCATAATTTTACGTTTAAAAAAGTATACCACTCTTTTTTACGTAAAGAGAATATACTATAACCATGATAGATCTTTATGTTTTCATGGCTAAAATATTATCAGCAACAAAATTATTAAGATATAATATTATTAGTAAAAAAATATGCATCATCCTTTAGTATTATTATCAAAACTTTTTCTTGTTTCTCTAGCAACCATAGTTGAACTTCCTAGTGGCTTTGCGCTTGAGACAAGTAATTATAGCGATATGCAAATATCGTCTTTTATCAGCGAACAAAATAATGAAACTAATCAATATCAATACAATATAGAGGGTCAAAATATTGGCGAAGAATATATGCTTTTATCGCAGACCAGAATGACCATTGATAGTGTTGAATATGCTCCTATTGATAATAATAGTCCATTCTTTTGTCGAGAAGTAATCAAGCCGAATGATGTCTTTAATTTAAATTACGAAATGAATGGTAGTCATGAGCAGAGCCAAATCGAAATGAGTTCTGTTGCTTATGGACCTATTGACAATTCGATGGAATTTATTCGAAACATTCCTCAAGATTCCTATCCAGCCACACAGTTCTCTAGTGATTTATATACGTATAACTTCCGATTTGAATTTGATGAGGTTGGAATTCATGTAGAAGATAAGAAAACAATCTATTTCTTAATCGTGACATTTGACTTCGACGAAACTGAATTTTGCGTCATTTGCAACTCTAGTGTTGGAAATGAGACAATATTGATTGTTTATCTAGATACAACCTTTGAGATTGATGCTTCTAAAATTAATGTTAAGAATGTGGAAGTAATTCCTTATTTTATAGACAATTCAAGCGGTCTTTTAGGAACTATTGGAGCGATAATAAAAGCCTTTGTTCTTTTTTTCAATATATTCGCCTATACATTCATTCCATTCACTCTTGTTTCGCTAATTATTATAGTTGTTGTTGTTCTTTGTTGTGTTTTTATAAGAAAAAAGAAGAAAACCAATCTTTAAATAAAGATAATCCAATAGTGTGTTTTCATGAAATAAGGTATTAGACAATAAATCTCACAACCAATAAAAAAGCCGATACGCGCATATCGACCAAGTTTTACAAAATGGCACCATCTATGTAGAGAAAATACGCATAAATCTCGCATTTAGAGAAGTGCCCTTTTTTGTTAAGAACAAGAAAATGCTAGTAGGCAAAAAGA
>Ga0265294_10009465_pt1 | contig 11233 bp, 12 predicted proteins | sample MunlanPumphouse3_FD_192504 | JGI IMG/M metagenome (GOLD analysis project Ga0265294, IMG submission 192504) | Groundwater microbial communities from a municipal landfill in Southern Ontario, Canada - Pumphouse #3 | ecosystem: Environmental > Aquatic > Deep subsurface > Groundwater | place...
CAGTTTTTTTGATTCCTCAATGAAAAAGGGCATCCGCAAACGGATGCCCTTTTTCACTTACCGAGGCATTGCTCAAAATTACTTGGCAACAACTTTAGCCATCGCATCTACAGCATATTTAGCATAAGGGTTGGCGAACAGGATGATCAGGCAGACAACCAGGGCGTAGATTGCCAGAGACTCGATCATGGCCAGACCGATCATCATGGTGGTCAGAATCTTTCCTGAAGCGCCGGGGTTGCGGGAAACACCTTCAACAGCGCGGGCAACTGCCATACCTTGGCCAATGCCGGTGCCCAGTGTTCCCAGTGCCATACCAATACCTGCTGCCAGAACGCACATTGTGAAAAAATCCATCTTTACTTCTCCTCTCGGGGTATGAATTATCCTAAACAGTATAGGATTTGAAATTTTACTAATGTGCCTCTTCAAGTGAACCCTGGATATAGATCATAGCCAGTAGCATAAAGACGAAGGCCTGGATAAATGAAACCAATACGCCCATTAACATCATTGGCAGGGGAACCAGGAATGGCGCCAAACCAAAGAAGATCATCAGTACCAGTTCGTGTCCGTTCATGTTGCCGAATAGACGCAACGTGAGCGATACCGGGCGACTGAGGTGTCCAATGACCTCAATGAAGAAAATGACCGGCGCCAGCCAGGCAATCGGTCCACAGAAATGTTTCAGGTAGTGCAGGCCGTGGTGCTTGATACCTACGACATGTGTCGAGATAAAAACGATGATTGCACAGGCTGCGGTTGTGTTGATGTTGGCTGTCGGCGGGAAGAAGCCTGGAATCAGGCCGATCAGGTTGGAAACGAGTATGAAGATTGCCAGAGTGGCGATCAGGGGAAAGAAGGGACGTCCATGCTCACCCATTGTTTCGACTATCATGTTCTCGATACCGCCGATGACCACTTCCATGAAGTTTTGCAGTCCACCAGGGATGGTTTTGAGCGCCTTGGTTGTCAGGACGGAAAGCGCCAGGAGAAGAACAATAACCAGCCAGGTATAGGCGATGGCATCTGCACTGGCCACATTGATATGGAGGGGTTCTAGTAGCTTGCGAAAAAATTCAAGAAACAGTAACGGGTGAACCATGAAGCTAACCTCCTGTGCGCAGGGCACAATATAATGAGAGTACGATTATGTTGGCAACAATAACGGATAGACCCACCAATAGTCCAGCCAGTGAGAATCCTCCGGATATTATGAGAAAATACAGAATAAAACCGGTTACAGTAATGCGGGCAATGAACCTTATCAGAGCGTACTGGCTTGGTTTGGCAGGTAGCAAGCCAAGGATCCGCTGTAAAACATTGCGCATCCAGATGAAGTTAACAACAGCTATGAGACCGCCTGCCATAACACCCAGACCAATTTTTTTCGAAAAGAAGACAAAGCCGACAAAGGTCAGGATCGCTAATAGTGCCAGGCTCCCTTTGATGATGATGGATAAGAGGTTATCCTCGTTGATCGCGGTCATTATCCCTGTGAATCTCCCGGCCAGCAATCACGTAGATATTCTTGAAGCCAGCCGCGATGCCAATAAACATGAAAATATAAAAGAACCAAGGTGTTGTCCCAAGCCAGCGATCAAGCGTCAAACCAAACCAAACGCCAATCGCGATAGCCAGTACGACCGAAATCCCCATGCTGGAGACCATGGACAGGCTGCGTAATAATTCCCTCTTGTCACGATTCATCTGGTTGCCGCGCATAAGCTAGCATAAAACTTGTATTTTTTATCATAGAGGACGTCAGGATGTCAAACGAAATAAAGTTGGTTCATGCAATCAGTTTGAAGCATTTTGCAGCAGCAGCAATGGTTTTCTCGATGTCGGCTTCACCATGGGCAGCAGAAACAAAAGCTGTCTCAAATTGGGAAGGCGCCAAGTAGATACCCTCATCCAGCATGGCCAGAAAATATTTTGCAAATGCTGTAGTGTCGCAAGCTGCTGCAGTTGGCCAATTGTATACCTCGCCTGGTGTGAAGAATGCGCAGAACATGCTCCCCACCCGGGTTGAATAAATCGGGTAGCCGACATTTTTGGCCGCTGTGGCGATTCCTTCTGCCACGTAACGGCTCTTCTTTTCAAGGTTTTTATAAAACCCAGGTTGTTTCAGCAGTGTAAGGGTCGTAATACCCGCAGTCATGGCCAGAGGGTTGCCGGAAAGGGTGCCAGCTTGGTAGACCCCGCCGGATGGGGAGAGCTTCTCCATTATCTCGCGTTTACCACCAAATGCCCCTACCGGCAAGCCGCCACCGATGATCTTGCCCAGCGTTGTCATGTCCGGGGTTATACCATAAAGTTCTTGGGCGCCACCATAGGCCACACGAAAACCGGTCATAACCTCATCGAAAATCAGCACAATCCCTTCGTTGGTGCAGATATCTCGCAAACCTTCCAAAAAACCTTCCCGAGGCGGAACTGTGCCCATGTTGCCGGCCACAGGTTCAACTATTATGCAGGCTATGGCGCCCTTGTTTTCAGACACAAGTTTTTGTACGGATTCAAGAGAGTTGAATTCTGCCGTCAGGGTGTGTTTGGCAAAGTCGGTTGGCACGCCTGGAGAGTCAGGTACTCCGAAGGTGGCGGCGCCGGAACCGGCCTTGACCAATAATGCATCGGCATGACCGTGATAGCACCCAGAAAATTTGAGGATATTGTCACGACCGGTATAGCCGCGGGCCAGACGTATGGCGCTCATTGTGGCCTCTGTACCGGAACTGACCATGCGAACCATCTCTATAGAGGGCACTGCCTCAATTACCAGGTTGGCAAGGTCTGTTTCAAGCTCTGTAGGGGCGCCAAAGCTGGCGCCGTTGTCCATGGCATGTTTGATGGCCTCAACCACTTTAGGATGGCAATGCCCAACAATCATAGGACCCCAAGATCCGACATAATCGATGAAGCTGTTTCCATCCTCATCAAAAATATTGCATCCCGAGGCCTTTCTAATAAAGAGAGGATCGGCTCCTACTGATTTGAATGCTCTGACTGGACTGTTGACACCGCCTGGAATAACAGCCTTGGCGCTTTCAAAAAGAGAGCTGGAACGGTTATGTTTCATAGTGATCCTCCTTTGTGTTGTGAGGTCTTTTTCTCTCGTCAACGAGGGCTCTGTTAGCATATAGTATTTAGCTGTGTCAAGGGTATTGGATTTTTTGCATATAAATATTAGGACGTTGTGGCATTAAAAGTTCTTTTTAAGCGTTATCAAAAAAACATAAAAAACTGCTTGACAAAGAAAACTAAATAACATATTTTCGCTTTCGTTGTGTATACAGTATACCGTAAACAGTCAGGAGGAGTTACATGCTCGGAACATACCTACCCATACTTCTGCTTGTAATTGTTGCAATCGCATTCGGGCTAATCGTACTTTTTCTTTCTGCGCTTGTTGGTGTTAAGAAAAAGGGGCCGGCAGTCAAGTTGGCGCCCTATGAGTGTGGATGCGATCCAGTTGGCACGGCGAGGGAGAGATTCTCGATCAAGTTCTACGTGATAGCCATGTTATTTATCTTGTTCGATATCGAGGCGGTGTTCCTTTATCCTTGGGCGATCATCTACAAAAAACTCGGCATGTTTGGATTGGTTGAGATGGGACTCTTCATCGTCATACTCTTTGTCGGTTATATCTATGTCTGGAAAAAAGGAGCACTGGAATGGGAGTAGATAATCCGCTTGGCGACAACATAATAATCACGTGTCTTGACAAGGTTGTTAATTACGCAAGAAAGTCGTCTATTTGGCCAATGACCTTTGGTCTTGCGTGCTGCGCTATTGAGATGATGTCTACGGGTGCTTCCAGTCATGACCTTGACCGGTTTGGTATCATATTCCGTGCTTCTCCCCGCCAATCTGACTGTATTATTATAGCAGGCACTGTAACCAGGAAGATGCTGCCAGTTATAAAAAATGTATATGACCAGATGCCAGAGCCTAAATGGGTTGTTGCAATGGGTGCATGTGCGTGCTCTGGTGGGGTGTTTGATACATATAGTGTTGTTCAGGGCGTTGATGAAGCCATCCCGGTCGATGTCTATATACCAGGTTGTCCGCCGCGTCCCGAGGCATTGCTCTATGGTCTTCTCAAACTTCAGGACAAAATTTGGAATGAAAGGAACTCCTTTGGCTCAACCATTGGTCTGGGCGAAAGGTTTGATCCAACGGTTGCATAAAACTTCTCAAGAATAATAACGCTATCCCAGAAAAGGGTTGGATGCCATGGCAGAGAATAATCGTGCAGTTGTTAAGCTTAAAGAAAAATACGCCAATTCCATTATCGACGTCGTTGAGTTTAGAGGGGAAGTGACGGTTACCGTCAAAAGAGAGGATATTATATCTGTTCTCTCCTTTCTGAAGCAGTCGCTTCAGTTCAACCTGCTTACTGACGAGACTGCTGTCGATTATCTCGGTAGGAAGGAAGAGCGGTTCATGATGGTCTACCAACTCTATTCCATACCAAACAAGGATTGCCTGCGTATCAAGACGCCGGTGCCGGAGGATGACTGTCGCATACAGAGTGCGACTCAGGTCTGGAGGACAGCAAATTGGCTTGAACGAGAAGTCTTTGACTTATTCGGCATCACCTTTGATAACCATCCCGACCTTCGCAGAATTTTAATGACCCCTGACTGGGAAGGTCATCCTTTGCGCAAGGACTATCCACTTCAGGGGCCGGGTCGTGAACCCTATAAGGGTCGGCTTTCATAAACTGGAATTCAAATTCTGAATCTCGATATAGAAGAGGCGATACATGGCTAACACGGAAAAAATGACACTGAACATGGGGCCGCAGCATCCCAGTACCCACGGGGTTCTGAGGTTGGTTCTCGAGCTCGATGGTGAGATAGTTACCAAGATTACCCCGGAAATCGGCTATTTGCACCGCGGCGTGGAGAAGCTCTCCGAGTATCGGACCTATCATCAGACACTTCCTCTAACTGATCGACTCGACTATCTGGCGCCTATGAGCAACAACCTGGGATATGTTCTTGCTGTTGAGAAACTCATCGGCAGCATTGAAATTCCCGAGCGGGCTCAGACTATTCGAGTGATCATGAACGAAATGACACGATTGCAGTCTCACCTTGTTTGGATTGCATGTCATGCGCTCGATATCGGAGCTATGACGGTCTTTATCTATGCCTTCCGTGAGCGTGAAACGGTTATGGAAACCTACGAGTTGATATCCGGCGCACGTATGACCAGTAACTTTTTCCGCATTGGTGGCCTTTCACAGGATGTTCCGCCAGAGTTTGAGAAGAAGGTGCGTGACTTTGCAGAGGCAATGCCAGGATTTCTTGATACATATGAAGGTTTACTGACAACGAACCCCATCTGGCTAAAGAGGACCGTAAATAACGGTGTGATCTCTGCCGAAGATGCAATTGATCTTGGTTTGACCGGTCCAGCTCTGCGTGGATCCGGTGTTGATTGGGATCTGCGGCGCGACAATCCGTATAGTGGCTATGAAAACTATAAGTTTAAGGTGCCGGTAGGCGAGAAGTGCGATACATTTGACCGCTACAAGGTAAGAATTGTTGAGATGCGAGAGTCCTGCAAAATCATTACGCAGGCATTAAATCGACTGAAGCCTGGTCCGGTCATAGCTGATGATCCACAGGTTTGCTATCCTCCCAAGGAAAATGTTTACAACTCCATTGAGGGTTTGATCCATCACTTTAAGATAGCCTCTGAGGGGTTCCCGGTTCCTGAAGGTGAAGTTTATCAGGGGGTTGAGGCACCCAAGGGTGAACTAGGATTCTATGTCGTTGGAGATGGCGGTAACAAGCCGTACCGCATGAGGATTCGTCCACCATCATTCGTGAACCTCCAAAGTATGGATAAGATGTGCAAGGGGTTTATGCTTGCCGACCTGGTGGCCGTTATCGGTACCCTGGACATCGTTCTTGGTGAGATTGACAGATAACTCCCGAGTTCTACGTAAAAGGAGAAGGCGCGAATGAGTGAAGCAGTTGCTCAACAGGCTACAGAGCAGGAACCGGAAATCGACCTCTCGCTTGCCAATAAGATAATCGACAAGTATATAGACATGCCAGGCAACCTGATGCCGGTTCTTCAAGGCGCACAGGACGAATACGGATACATTCCCCGTGTCGTAGCCGATCTGATTGCAGAACGTCTGAATGTCTACCCTAGTCAAATTTATGGCGTGCTTACCTTCTATGCGCAGTTTCATTTAAAGCCGCGTGGTAAGTTTATCATCAGGGTTTGTGTCGGGACAGCATGCCATGTACAGGGTGCTCCACGTATTGTCGAGACATTCTTTGACAAGATTAAAATCGGTCATGCCGAAACTACCCCGGACCTTCGCTACACCTTTGAAAAGGTTGCCTGTCTGGGTGCCTGTGGAATGGCTCCGTTGGCTATGGTTAATGATTCTACCTATGGTGGCATGACGGTGCAGAAGGTCGATGAAATCATATCCGACTACAACCAGAGACCAATGAAATAGTAAGTAGCTCGAAACTATCCAGTAGGGGACAATTCAGTCATGAGCGAAAACGAAGCAATTAAAATTCTGATCTGCCAGGGAACTGGCGGGGTTTCGATGGGCGCCAAAGACGTGGAGGCGGCTTTCGTAAAGCATCTTGCGGAAAAGGGCGTTAATGCCATTGTCGGCAAGCGTTGCGATGTTATAAAGACCGGTTGCCGAGGACTTTGCGCCAACGACGTTCTGGTTGACATCATAACCCCTGAGCAGGGGCGTATCACCTACGACTTTGTTAAATCAGAAGAGGTCGAGAAGATCATTGATGAGCATATCGTCAATAAGACGGTAATGGAAAAAAGAAAGGCAAAACCTTACTATAACCAGTTTGTCGATGCCCAGATGCGTGTGGTTATGACAGGTTGCGGCCAGATTGATCCTGATAGTATTGATGCCTATATAGAAGAAGAAGGATTCAAGGCGATCGAGAAGTGCGTTAAGAGCATGAAACCTGAAGAGGTTATTGATGAAGTAAAAAAATCCGGATTGCGTGGCCGTGGGGGTGGTGGCTTCCCTACAGGCATGAAGTGGTCCTTTTGTAAGGCATCACCCGGTAATCACAAGTATCTTGTCTGTAATGCAGATGAAGGTGATCCAGGCGCATTTATGGACCGTTCATTGTTGGAAGGTGACCCCTACTGTATTATTGAGGGGATGATGATTGCTGCGTACGCTATCGGTTGTGATTTCGGATATGTATATGTCCGCGCTGAATATCCTTTAGCAGTACAACGCCTACAGCACGCCATTGACATATGTTATGAAAAGAGCTACTTGGGTAAAAATATTCAGGGGTGGGGACTTGATTTTGATATGCGAATCAAGATGGGCGCTGGCGCTTTTGTCTGTGGCGAAGAAACTGCGCTGATGGCCTCAATTGAAGGGTTTCGCGGTATGAGTCGCCCTCGTCCGCCGTTTCCGGCAGTACGTGGTCTGTGGGGCTATCCTACTAACATCAACAACGTTGAAACCTTTGGCAATGTTCGTCATATAATCAACAAGGGTGGTGATTGGTACGCTTCACTTGGTACTGAAACAACTAAAGGCACAAAGATTTTTGCTGTTACAGGTAAGGTCAAGCACACTGGCTTGGTAGAGGTTCCCGCCGGGATGAAGATCCGAGAGGTTATTTACGATGTCTGTGGTGGTATTGCATACAATCGTAAATTCAAAGCAGTTCAAGCTGGTGGCCCTTCCGGTGGTTGTATTCCTGCCTCAATTCTTGATACTCCGGTTGATTACGATTCCTTGATTAAAGCTGGCGCAATGATGGGATCCGGTGGCTTGGTTGTTATGGATGAAACCACCTGTATGGTCGATGTGTCCCGCTTCTTTCTCAATTTTACGAGGGAGGAATCCTGCGGAAAATGTGTGCCATGCCGTATTGGCCTGAAGGTAATGCTTGATATTCTTGAGCGCATTACCGAAGGTCGCGGAGAGATAAGCGACATTGAGACACTTCAGGATTTGGGAATTGCTATCAAGAAGGCGTCTTTATGTGGCCTTGGACAGACAGCCCCCAATCCAATCCTCTCTACCATCAATTATTTCCGTGACGAGTATGAAGCGCATATCAACGATAAACGTTGCCCTTCAAACTGCTGTAAGGAACTGTTGCTGTGGGAGGTAGACGAGGAAAAGTGCGTCAAGTGCGGCGCTTGTTTTAAAGCCTGCCCGGTTGATGCAATCACTTGGGAAAAAGGACAGTTGGCCGTCTTGGATAAGGAAAAGTGCACCAAATGCAAATCCTGTTATGACGCCTGCCGCTTCATGGCGCTTGTATAGAATCATCACTTGAACGGTCAAACTCACTACGCAGAGGTTGAGATGGTAAATCTGACAATAGATGACAAGCAGGTCACGGCACCCAAGACCGCGACAATTTATGATGCGGCTAAGTTGAATGGGATTAAAATACCGATTCTGTGCCACGACAAAAAATTGAAACCATTCGGCGCATGCCGCATGTGTCTGGTTGAGGTTGAACAGATGAAGGGTCGCCAGATTCCGGCCTGCACTACACCGGTAACCGAGGGTATGATTATTCGCACCTCTACCCCAGATATTGTCAAGGCTCGAAAAATGGTGCTGGAGTTGCTGTTGCTTAATCATCCCATTGATTGTCCGGTATGTGATAAGGCAGGAGATTGCGACCTTCAAAATCTGACCTATGAGTATAAGGTGAATGCCAACCGTTTCACCGACGCAAAATTCAATCATGAAATCGACTATAATAATCCGTTGATAGAGCGGGATATGAACCGCTGTGTATTGTGTGGCAAATGTGCACGTATATGCGATGAGATCGTCGGTTTTGGAGCACTAACTTTTATCAGTCGTGGTATAGAGACAAAGATTGGTTGTGAATTCGACGAAGCTCTTAATTGTGAGTTCTGCGGCTCCTGTATCTCTGTCTGTCCAGTTGGATCCCTTTTGGCACGACCATTCAAGTTCAAGTCTCGCTTCTGGGCACTAACAAAAAAGAAGTCAGTTTGTAGCTATTGTGGAACCGGATGCAACCTGACTTTGGGAGTTAAGGATAATAAGGTTCTTACCACCTTGTATGATGAGGAGCAGGGTTTTCATAAAGGTCAGCTATGTTGTCGCGGTCGATTTGGATATCAGTTTATCAATAGCAAAAAACGTCTGACATCACCGATGCTAAAAAAGAACGGCAAACTTACCGAGGTTAGCTGGGATGAAGCGCTTGATGTTGTAGCTTTACGTATGAAGAATTCAGGCGCATCCTTGGCAGCCCTTGCTTCTGCACGCTTAACCAACGAGGAACTGGTTCTCTTCAAACAACTTATTGAGATAACAGGTTCGAAAAATTATGACCACTCTGCCGGTTATGCGCATACTGCCTTAACGGAGGGATTTGCAAAGAGCTTTGGTGTTGCCGCATCATCCGCGACCATACTCGATATACAGAAGAGCGACATGCTTCTTGTTATCAAAACTGATGCATATGAGACCCATCCGGTGATCGGTTTTGAGATTAATATGGCTGTTAAGAATATGGGTACTAAGCTGAATATCCTGTCTGATAAACGTGGTAAGCTTTCAAAATTGCCTGGTGCAAAGACAATCCTGCATTCACCTGGCAGTGAGATTGCCGTTATCAATGCAATAGCCAAGTCCATTCTTGATGAAAAACTTGCCAATGGAATAGCTGCATCAATTCCTGGTTATGCTGAGATGGTGAAGTCTTTGTCTGGATTCGCACCTGAAGTTGTCGCTAAACAGTGTGGGCTGAACGCCGCTGATATAAAACAACTTGCCAGTGAATATGCGAAGGCTGAAAAGGCTCTGATACTCTTTCCAGTAGGTCAGGCATACCCTGGTCATAACGCTGAACTTGCTTCAGCATTGGCAAATCTTGCTATACTTACCGGCAAGGTTGGAAATGAGGGCTGCGGCGTACTCTGCATGAGTGAGAAAAATAACAGTCAGGGTGCTGTTGACATGGGCTTTTATACGAAAGGTGGCCTGAATGCTTCTCGCATCATAGAAGGCTGTGCTGTCGGCTCGATCAAAACACTTTTTATTGCTGGTGAGAACCCGGTTGTGTCATATCCAGATCACAACAAGATCACGTCAGCTCTGGATAAGGTTGAGTTTCTTATCGTTACGGATCTGTTCATGACAGATACCGCAGCAATGGCCGACGTTGTTTTACCAGCCTGCTCGTTTGCAGAGAAAGAAGGTACGTTTACCAGCACGGATCGTCGTGTTCAGCATTTTAAACCTGCAATTAGCAAGGTTGGTCAGAGCCGTTCCGACTTCGAAATCTTTGGCTTGCTGATAAGTAAACTTGGAGGTCAGGCAGCAGCTTCACCATCTGTAGTATTTGATACGATTGCATCCTCTATAGCAGGGTATGCTGGAATGAATTACGTAAGCCTTAGTGACGTTGGATCTTTTGCACCGGTAACTGTAAAGCCGAGCTTTGTCATTACTGAAGTAACTGCCAATGGCGCTGAAACCGGAAAGATGGCTTTAGTAACTGGAAGTGCCCTTTATCATAGCGGAACCCTGTCTCAATACGGAGAAGGACCGATGTATGTATGTCCCGAAGGTTATATTGAACTTTCACGTTCAGATGCTGCACGGCTTAAGATTGTAGAAAAAGATTTAATTAATGTTACATCATCCAGTGGGAGCATCAAACTTAAGACTAAGGTTAGTATGCGTATGCCTGAAGGTGTTGTGTTTGCTCCGTACCATTTTGCTGACACACCGGTTAATAAAGTGTGGAGTGGTGCACCGGTTACTTGGGTAACACTGTCAAAATAAGCTTGTTGCGAATGTTACGCACTATTTCATAAATCAAGGAAAGAGGGACAGATGGATATCGTGATATTAGGACTGCCGATGATGTACTACATCGCCATGGTTGCCAAGGTCCTGGTGGCATTTGTCTTCGTGCTGCTGACCGTGGCCTATGCCACTTACGCTGAACGCAAGATCATTGGTCACATGCAGCAGCGTCTCGGGCCTATGAGAACTGGCTGGCATGGCCTGCTTCAACCGATTTGCGACGGTGTCAAGCTATTTTTTAAAGAAGAGATTATACCAGCCGAATCAAGTAAGTTTGCATTTGTGATCGCACCACTTATAGCTCTTGTTCCTGCTTTTATAACCTTTGCGGTTATCCCATTTGGTGGAGTCATTGAGGTAGCCGGATATAAGATACCTCTCCAGGTA
>Ga0265294_10009466_pt1 | contig 11233 bp, 17 predicted proteins | sample MunlanPumphouse3_FD_192504 | JGI IMG/M metagenome (GOLD analysis project Ga0265294, IMG submission 192504) | Groundwater microbial communities from a municipal landfill in Southern Ontario, Canada - Pumphouse #3 | ecosystem: Environmental > Aquatic > Deep subsurface > Groundwater | place...
CAAGAACTTTGAAGAAAGCAAAAAAATGATGAAAAAAGTTCAAGGCATGAATAAGTACGCAAAAAAAGGTGGCTTCAAACTTCCTTTTATGCAATAAATTAAGTTCTTTATATTACTTTAAGGAGGTGAAAATAAAAATGGCAGTTAAAATTCGTTTAAAACGTATGGGTGCTAAAAAGACACCTTTTTATCGTATCGTTGTAGCTGATAGTCGCGCTCCTCGTGATGGTCGTTTCATTGAAAACATTGGCTCTTATGATTCTACCGTACAACCGGCAATCGTAAAAATTGATGAAGAAAAAGCTTTGGCGTGGATGTCTAAAGGCGCACAACCTACTGATACAGTTAGATCTTTGTTTAGCAAAAATGGCTTGATGGCTAAGTTGGCAGCAGCTAAAGAAGCAAAGTAAGGGAGGTTCTTTACAATGAAAGAAATAGTTGAAATTATCGCTAAATCTCTCGTAAGTAATCCCGCTGAGGTCCAGGTGGAGGAAGAGAGGACCGGTACTACCGTTGTCCTCAAACTCCATGTGGCACCGGAAGATATGGGTAAAGTAATTGGTAAACAGGGTCGTATTGCTAAAGCTATTCGTATAGTTATGAAGGCTGCGGCAACTCGTGAAAACGTCAAAGTCATTTTGGACATTGGCTAAGAAGGATGGTTGCATAAATGGATAAAATGGTTGTTAAAGTTCCTGTTACTATTAAAGCAAAAGTAACAGAAGATTTAAAAGCTAAAATTATTACGGAATTAAAAGATGCCGTAAAGGCTGCAAATTTAGACATGGAACAATTTGAATTCAGCGCTAAGAGAGCTATTAATGAACAAGCTAATCAAGATAGCAATATGCTTGGTGCTTTGCACGAACAAATTGATGTAGAACGTGCTAAGCGCGCTCAAGCTAAAGCTGAAGTTGAAGCTAAACTTGATAGAGCAGAAAAACTAGAATTGGGTAGTGAAGTTGGCCATGGGCAGCTTGAACGGACTGTTGAAATAGAAATTGGCTCCAATTTAGAAGCGCTGCTAGGTGCTGAAATACTAACTGAAGATGGCAAAGTTATTGCTTTTCGGGCATAAGCACATGGACAAGCAAATCGTAATTGGTAAAATTATCGCCCCGCATGGTGTGCGGGGCGAATTTCGTCTGATGCCCTTAACAGATTTTCCGGAACGCTATTTAACAATGAAAAAATTGTTACTGGCAAGTGGTAAAGAATTGACTGTGGTGAAGGCCAGATTTCATAAAAACATGGTTCTAGTTGTAGCAGAAGAAATAAATTCTATGGATGAAGCTGAGCTTTTACGCGGGGAAAAAATCGTTGTTAACACTAAAGATTTACCGCCCTTGCAAGAGGGGCGATTCTATGTTGCAGATCTTATTGGTTTTAACGTTACTACGCTTACCGGCGAAGAAGTGGGCAAACTATCTGATGTAATAACTACTGGCAGCAGTGATGTATTCGTCGTAAAAAGTGCGGAAGGCAAAGACATCATGATTCCAGCCATAGATACTCACATTAAAAAAATTGACACTAATGGTAGGACTATTATGGTAGTACTGCCGCAATGGATTGATTAATATGGAGTTTATTTTTATAACATTATTTCCTGAATTAATTGAACAGGCATGTGGGCACAGCATTATTAAAAGAGCTGTGGACGCAGGCCTGTTAAGTGTATATTGTGTTAACCCAAGAGATTTTACTACTGATAAGCATCGTACTGTTGATGATACGCCTTGCGGTGGTGGTGTAGGCATGGTTTTAAAACCGGAACCGTTTTCAGCCGCTATTGCTGTAGCAAAAAAACGCTCACCACAAGGACTTATTGTGGCTTTGACGCCTGGAGGAAAGACGCTTTGTCAAAAACAAGTAGAAAAACTGGCTGGGCAAGGGCAGGATTTGATTTTTCTTTGTGGACACTACGAAGGGTTTGACGAACGCATATTGGAACAGGCGGATATAAAAATTTCTATAGGTGATTATGTTTTAACCGGTGGTGAATTACCGGCTTTGGTTATTATGGATGCTATAGCACGTTTTATCCCCGGTGTTCTTGGTAAAGCAGCAAGTGCGGAGGAAGAATCTTTTAGCTCTTCTTTACTTGAATATCCGCAATATACAAGACCCATAGATTTTGAGGGCGCAAAAGTTCCGGACGTACTGCTTTCAGGAAATCATGCTGCTATTAAACGTTGGCGTCGCAAAGAAGGCATTCGTGCTACCTATTGTTTCCGTCCTGATCTTTTGGCAAAGGCTAATTTGGAAGAGGGAGATGGTAGCCTTTTACTGGAAATAATAGAGGAATTAAAGGGGAAACAAAATGAGTAAATTGTATTTAGGATTGGTGCATTATCCGGTTTATAATAAACATATGCAGGTCATCGCTACGGCTGTGACCAATTTTGACATACATGACATTTCTCGCACTGCCAGAACATATGATGTAGAAAAATATTTCGTAATTCATCCTTTGGAAATTCAAGCGGAAATCATAAAGAAAATTACCGACTATTGGCAAAACGGTTATGGAAAAGAATACAATCCTGACCGTAGTGAGGCCTTAGAGCGAGTACAATATATTCCTTCCATTGAGGAGGCTATTGCTGAAATCACTGCAATTGAAGGAAAAGTTCCTTTAACAGTGACTACGGATGCTAGAACTTATCCTAATACAGTAACTTATGGATATGTTCGAAAGCTGCTTAAGCAAGGTCAAGAACCTATTTTCTTACTTTTAGGTACAGGTTTTGGTATGGAAAAGGAGACTATGGCTAAATTTGATTTGATTTTGGAACCTATTTGGGGACCGGGATCTTATAATCATCTTTGTGTGCGCTCAGCAGCAGCTATAATGCTGGATAGGCTTGCCTCAGTAGAACATGAGAAATAGTAAAAAATGCTTGCAGAGCCTAGGGGTCTGTGTTATAATGAGAAGCATGTAAAAACGGGCGGTCCGCTGTTAGCGAGGCTAGACATGAACGTCTTGGATTTTGAGGAGGATATAATGAATATTATTGAAGCAATTGAAAAGGAACAACTTCGTTCCGACATCCCTGACTTCCGAGCAGGGGACACCGTAAAAGTGTTTGTAAAAGTAGTCGAAGGTACTAGAGAACGTATTCAGTTATTTGAGGGAGTTTGCATTGCTCGCAGTGGTGGTGGCCTTCGTGAAATGTTCACGGTACGTCGTATTTCATCCGGTGTTGGTGTAGAGAGAACTTTCCCACTACATTCCCCGAGATTGGAAAAAATTGAAGTAGCAAGACGTGGCGTTGTGCGCAGAGCCAAACTTTATTATTTGCGTAAATTAACCGGTAAGGCAGCTCGTATTAGAGAACGTCGCTAATCGGAATCTAAGGGGGACTGTGAAATCAGTCCTCTTTTATTTTTATAAGGAGCGAATATGACGAATCAAAAAGAAACAAGCAGTTGGCAAGATACAGTTAGCGATTGGATGATTTCAATTATTGTGGCCGTTGTATTGGCCTTTTGCATTAGAACTTTTATTGTAGAACCTTATTTAGTTTCAGGAACATCAATGGTCCCTACTTTACAAAATAGGGAACGTCTATTGGTAAATAAATTTATTTATTTTGTAGGCGAACCTAAAAAAGGGGAAATCGTTGTTTTTAAGTATCCTAGTGACACAACTAGAGATTTTATTAAACGTGTTATTGCTACTGGTGGCGATACTATTGAAATGGTTGATGGTAAAGTATTCGTTAACGGTACGCAGCTTAAAGAACCATATATTAAAGAACCTTTTCATTCTAATTACCGCAAAGTAGTTGTTCCCAAAGGACATATTTTTGTCATGGGAGATAATCGTAATAATTCTGAAGATAGTCGCTTTAATGATGTAGGCTTTGTGCCTGATAACCTAATTAAAGGTAAAGCGAGCGTTATTTTTTGGCCGTTTGCTAACTGGCGTAGTTTGCCATAATAGGTTATATAAGGGGGTAACTCCATGGATTTTAAAATTCAATGGTTTCCTGGTCATATGATGAAAGCTAAGCGCATGATGGAAACCCAATTAAAATTAGTAGATGTTGTTGTTGAAATGTTAGATGCACGTATACCACGTTCTAGCTCCAATCCTATGCTTATTGATATGCTGGGGAATAAACCAAAGGTAGTAGCACTTAATAAGTCTGATATGGCAGATAAAGAGAAGACAGAACTTTGGGTTAAAGGCTTAAAGAATAAAAGTTTTGCAGTAGTACAAGTTGAGTGTGCAACAGGAAAAGGCGTAAAGCAATTAATTGCAGCGGTGCAAAATGCAGCCCGTCCTATTAGTGAAAAATGGGCAAAAAAGGGTGTAAAAAACCGTTCTATTCGAATAATGATTGTAGGCGTACCTAATGTTGGTAAGTCGACTTTAATTAACCGTTTGGTAGGAAGAACTAAAGTAGCTGCTGAAAATAGGCCAGGCGTAACTCGTGGTCAACAGTGGATTACAATTGCTAAAGGCTTAGAGCTTTTGGATACTCCAGGCGTGTTATGGCCTAAGTTTGAGGATCCTCAAATAGGATTTGACTTAGCTGTAACCGGGGCAATAAGAGAAGACGTGTTTGATAGAGGAATTGCTGTAGATATTTTGCTAGAAAAATTGCAAAGAGAATACCCTGAACAAATATGTAATAAATACGGTGTTGAATTATCGAAAACTGATACGGCAAACGATGTTAAAGCAAAAATTGCGATAGCTCGAGGCTGCTTAAAAGCCGGCGGTATCTTAGATCTTGATAAAGTAATCCAGTTGGTACTACGGGACTTTAAAACCGGGCGCATGGGAAACTTTACTTTAAACGAACCACCCCGAAATTTATAGGACCAGAAATGGTCCGTTTTTTTTTGCATTTCTTCTTAAAAATAAAAGTGGGTGCGTATTTTACGTTCCTAAGATGAGGTATGGACAATGAATATTAAAGAAATCAAAGAAATTTTGCAAAATAATCCCACACCAGACCAAGTAAACGGACTAAAAACTGATGAACGTGCCGGTGTGCAAAAATTATTGTCAGCTTACTTCAAACATTTAGAGGAGGAAGCAAAAGAAGTATTGCGCTTTGCTGCAATGCTAACCTTCGAAAAAAAATATTGGCAACAAGGAATTAAATATGTAGCCGGTTGTGATGAAGCTGGTAGAGGACCACTGGCTGGACCTTTGGTTGTGGCAGCGGTAATTTTGCCGGAAGATATCTTCATCAACGGCCTTAATGATTCCAAAAAAATAAGTGCTACAAAACGTGATATTCTCTATACAGAAGTATGTGCCAAAGCACTAAGCATTACCGTTAACATAGTTGGACCTAAAGACATAGATGAACATAATATTTATCAAGCTACTAAAATCAGCATGGAAAAATGCTTAGTTAATCTAAAACCCTATCCTCAGGTGGCGCTCATTGACGCTATGCCAGAGAGAATTGACAACATGCAGATTGAGTCCCTCGTCCATGGTGATTCCCGTAGTGCCAGTATTGCAGCAGCTTCTATTATTGCTAAGGTAACTAGAGATAGAATTATGATAGAATTAGATAAACAATATCCTCAGTATGGCTTTGCCGGGCACAAGGGTTATGGCAGTCAAAAACATATGGACGCGATAACTGATTTCGGACCTACTATCTGGCATAGAAGAAGCTATGAACCTATTAAAAGCTTATGTTTAAAACAAGATATAGGGAAAGGAGTAGACGAAAATATTCTTAAAACGCTTAAATAGAAAGGAGTTGTAGACTTGCATTCTCGTGCTCAATTTGGTCAGTGGGGCGAGGAAACAGCGTGCAATTATTTAATCAAAAAAGGATATAAAATAGTGACACGCAATTATCGCTCTAATTTTGGTGAAATTGATATTATCGCAGAAAAAAAGGGAGGAATAATTTTTGTTGAAGTAAAAGCTAGGAAAACCCTGATGTTTGGTACTCCGGCAGCGGCAGTAACCAAAGCTAAACAAATAAAAATTCATAGAACGGCATTTCAATACTTACAGACTAGCACTAAACGTTATAGACAATTTTGGTTCGATGTAGTGGAAATTTATGTAGACGCAGGTAAGACCACTATTAATCACATTCAGCACTGTTTTTAAAATATTCGTAATAGGTGGGAGAGAAATGTACGCAAAAACTTATGGAGAAACAACATGTGGCATAGATGGAGAAGAAATAATTGTTGAAGTAGACATAGCAAATGGATTACCTGGTTTCGATATTGTAGGGTTACCGGATACAGCGGTAAAAGAATCACGAGAGAGAGTAAAAGCGGCCATTAAGAATTCTGGTTTTCGTTTTCCCAGTGTACATATTACGGTGAATTTAGCACCGGCAGATTTAAAAAAAGATGGCTCTGGCTTAGATTTACCTATTGCAGCAGGCATTTTGTTGGGAACAGGACAAGTACTTTGTTCCAACATTGAAGACATAATATTTGCTGGAGAATTGGCATTAGATGGCAGTATTAGAGCAATTAAAGGTATTTTGCCTATGATTATAAAGGCAAAAGAAGTGGGGAAAAAAGAAATTTTCATACCTCAAGGCAACACCCCAGAGGGAGAATTAGTAGATGGCATTATAGTTTATACCCCGGCTAGTTTGGAAGAACTGGCCAAACATCTAAACGGACAAGCTAAACTAACTTCCTTACCTAAACATGCACTTAATTTAGCTATTAACTATTCCTCACAAGTCGATTTTGCCGATGTTCAAGGACAGCTAGTTGCCAAAAGAGCCTTGGAAATAGCAGCGGCAGGAGGACATAATGTTTTAATGGTAGGGTCGCCGGGCGCAGGTAAGACAATGCTGGCAAGGCGGCTGCCTACTATTTTGCCACCTATGACAGAAGAAGAGGCATTAGAAGTAACCAAAATTTATAGTATTTCCGGACTTTTAAGTAGGACGCGAGGACTAGTATTAGAACGGCCATTTCGCAGTCCTCACCATACAATTTCCCATAATGCTCTTATTGGCGGTGGCAGTGTACCCAAACCGGGTGAGGTAACCCTTAGTCACAATGGAGTTTTATTTTTGGATGAGCTGCCTGAGTTTTCTCGTAGTGCCTTAGAGGTATTGCGGCAACCGTTAGAAGATGGTTTTGTAACTATTAGCAGGGTACAGGCTTCTTTATCTTTTCCAGCTACCTTTATATTAGTATCGGCGGAAAATCCTTGCCCCTGTGGATTTTATGGAGAGGATGACGGGGTGCACGAATGTACTTGCCGGCCCAATGAAATAGAACGTTATCAAAAGAAAATATCCGGCCCTTTATTGGATCGTATTGATATACAAATTCAAGTACCAAGACTTAATTACAAAGAAATAAAAAACACTTTACCGGTGGAAAGCTCTGCAACCATCAGAACAAGGGTGAAAGCAGCCAGAGAGATCCAATTAAAAAGACTCAAAGACACCAATTTTCATTGTAATGCGGACATGGGGCACAAAGAAATCAAGGAATATTGTACTCTTGATACTCAGGCCGAAGTGCTTTTGGAAAAGTATTTTGTAGGACTGGGACTAAGTGCCAGAAGCCATGATCGTATTATAAAGGTGGCACAAACCATAGCTGATTTAGATGCGAGCTCCATTATTACCGGGATGCATATTTCTGAGGCCGTTCAATTGCGCACAAATAATCAGGGATAAAATTTTAAAAAGATTTAATTATCTGTTTTATTAGTCTATAATTATAGCTATATTTTAGGCGGGAGTTGTTTATATGGTGTTATTGCTTTTTTCATATTTTATTGTTGGTCTAATTGTAGGGAGTTTTCTTAATGTTTGTATTTATCGTCTTCCCCTAGGTCGTTCTATTGTGTCACCACCCTCGGCTTGTGGCACTTGTGGGCATGTATTGGGACCACTAGATATGATACCGGTTCTAAGCTACATTTTTTCTGGCGGCAAATGCCGTTATTGTGGTTCTGCATATAGCATGCGTTACGCCATAGTAGAACTACTAACTGGCATATTATTTGTTCTGTGCGGATTACAGTATTTACCCAGTATAGCATTACTTTTAGTATTTGCTTTTGTTGCATCTTTAGTGGTTATTACTTTTATAGATTTTGACTATCAAATCATATTGGATAAAATACTGATTTTCATGCTTGTTTGTGGCATAGCCTATGTAGCAGTTTACACAAAAGATTATAGCGATGCCTTTTATGGTATGCTGGTAGCAGGCAGCTTGATGCTAATAATATACTTTCTCAGTCGCGGTGGTATGGGTGCTGGAGACGTAAAGTTGAGTTTTGTTTTAGGATTTTGGCTAGGATGGAAAGCGGCGTTGCTTTGTCTGCTGCTAGCTTTTGTAATGGGCGGAATAATAGGAACGATACTTTTAGCTTCAGGAGCTAAATCGCGCAAAGATCCTATTCCTTTTGGACCATACTTGTGTTTGGGTGCTTATTTGTCACTTTTGTATGCACCTTATATGCTCTTTTATTATTGGCATTTTTTCTCATAAGCTTCGATAAAAGCTTAGCCTATATGATATAATGAAAACAGATAGTGCCTAAGGGAAGGATTGCAACCATGCGTATTAAATCGTTGCTCAATAAAATATTTTATCCTCGGCCGGAAGTGATTTTGGGTATTGATATTGGTTCTGAGCGAGTAAAAATTGTCCAACTTAATATGAAAAATAGTTTGAAACCGGAAGTTACCGATTATGTAGTATTAGATTTGCCTACGGAACTTCGTGGCAGCGGACTAACATCTAATACTGAAGAAGTGACTAATTTTTTGTCAGATACGATTAATAAGCATGGCTTTGGAACAAAAGATTGTGTTTTTAGCATTGGCGGCAGGAATACCTTTGTACGCGAAATTGCTATGCCTCCTATGTCAGAGGAGGAAATGCGCCAGGCGGTTACTTGGGATTCAGCACAATATGTTCCGTATGAAGCTGATACTTATTATGTGGATTTCGCTATTTTTGGCGAGTTAAATAAAGAAGGGCAACAACCTGTGCTTTTAGCGGCGTCACCTAAAGATGTAGTCGATATGATATTGCAGGTGGGCGATGCCTTGGAACTTAATATTCTTAAATTGGATATTGATGTTTTATCCATATATAGAGCAATGCATGCTCAGTATGAAGATTTTATCATGTTGCACTTGGGAAGAATATCCTCATGGCTGACAATTTTCCAAAAGGGAGCACCCGTAGCACAACGGAGTATTCAAACGGGTGGATTAACCTTTGGCAAGGTAATCGCAAAAAATATGAACGTGAGTATTGCCGAAGCCATGGAAATTTTGCGAACGGAAAATTTATTGCAAAGTGAAAAACAGGAAGAAGTAGTAGTTCGCGAGGCCTTATTGACGACTGTTGGTGAATTGATTAAAGAATGCCGGCGCACAAGTGATTACTATATTCTTAATAAAAAAGATGCATTATTTACCAACTTGGTTTTGGCAGGTAGTGGCGCCTCTTTATTAGGAATGCCGGAAATAATGGATGAACAATTAGATATTAAGGTTGAACGTTTTGATGTTTTAGACATTGTCAATTTTGATTCACGCTTTGAAAGAAACAGACTGAAGGCTAATGCTGCTTCTTTAGATGTAGCAATTGGTGCAGCTATGGCCGGAGGTGTTGATGATGATTAATATCAACCTTATACCATTAGAGCGGCGCAAAAAAGGATTTCCTGTATATAAAATTTATATTTTCGGCATATATTTTGTTTTAGCTATTACTTTATTACTATGGTCCTATAACCTTTTTATGTTTAAATACAGTGAAGCTAAACTCAAAACTGCACAGGAGAATGTTATAAATCTACATTTATGGCAGGAGCGTTATGAGTTAAATCAAGTGCAAAATGCTACTCTTATAAAACGTAGCAATATTATTGCCAACTTGAGTAAGTCTAGGATGCTTTGGAGTGATTATTTAGCAGAATTGGGGAACATTACTCCTTATGGCTGTTGGTTGACTTCTGTAAACCAAGCTGCCAATAAAACTAATATTATTACTATTGAAGGCAATGCCCTAAAAATGGAACAGCTTTTAACATTTATTAATAATTTGCAAAAAGACCCACATATTACGGCCGTTTCCTTGGTGCGAACCCAAACTACTAAAGCTACCGGAAATAATAAGGTTGAAATTATTAGCTTTATAATAAATGTTAACAGAAATGGGGGGAAGCCTAGTGCTAAATAAAATCGAATTTTCCCCTTCAGAAAATTCTAAGTATGGCATTTATTTTGTAGCGGTTTTTATTGCTTGTGTCCTCATTTATTTTGGAGCTATTCGGCCATTAAATTACGATGTTGCTGCTCTCAAAATGAAGATTTTGGCTGCTAATACTAAAGTTGCGCAATTACAAACCTTTGCTGACCAAACCCCTGACTATGATGCTTTGCTAAAAATTCAAAAGTTAAAATTGGTTCAGGCAGAGAAAAAAATACCGGATAAAATTTCTGTCCCGGAATTAGTGGGGGAGTATCAAAAACTGTCCGAAGCTAATAGTATAGCCCTTATAAGTTTAGAACCCAAAAATTATATCAAAGCAGGAACTGCAGTGGGCTTACCTCTGGAAATGAAACTATCCGGCAACTATTTTAACTTGATTAATTTTTTGCAACAAGTTGAGAATGCTGATAGATTTGTAACTTTGCAAAGTGTTAAATTTAGTGCACAAAAAGATGATGTTTTAGAGCTTACGGCACAATTTATTGTGTATGCACTACATGGTGATACTAATTCAAATATGGGGAAAGCCACTAAAGCCGCGCAACCCAAAAGTGGTAAATAAGCTTAACAAAAATAAACCGATGTTAGATATGCTCTGTTCTTTAGCACATCTAACATCGGTATTGCTTTTTATAAAATTATTTTGGAGTAACAGCTTTTTTTGCGACTGTTTTTTTAGCAGCAGCTTTTTTTGCAGGAGCTTTTTCTGCAACAGTTTTCTTAGCGACTGTTTTTTTAACTGCGGTAGCTTTTTTAGTGGCAACTTTCTTGGCGGCAGCTTTTTTTGCGACTACCTTTTTAGCGACTGCTTTTTTAGCTAAAGGCGCCTTCTTTACGGCAGCCTTCTTAGCAACTTCTTTTTTCCCTGCTGGTTTTGCAATAACGGCTTTTTTCTCTGGAGCTTCCTTCGTAGCTACTTTCTTAGATACAGCTTTTTTCGTAATAGCTTTTTTTACAACTTTTTTTGTCACAGCCATATACAATAGCCTCCTTTATAAATTGGGCTAAACCCCTGTTT
>Ga0265294_10009467_pt1 | contig 11232 bp, 9 predicted proteins | sample MunlanPumphouse3_FD_192504 | JGI IMG/M metagenome (GOLD analysis project Ga0265294, IMG submission 192504) | Groundwater microbial communities from a municipal landfill in Southern Ontario, Canada - Pumphouse #3 | ecosystem: Environmental > Aquatic > Deep subsurface > Groundwater | place...
TGTCATGGGAGTGGGGGTGAACTCCTGGACCTGTTCCACTTTAATCCTGTTTTGGAGCAACCAGGTCTTCAAAGCCAGCGCATCCTGCATTGTGGTGCCAGGATGCCCGATGATGATGTATGGGATTATCTGGCGTTTGATCCCGGCTTTGTTGACCTCCGCAAAGTATTCCTTGGAAAAAGCTTCATAGGCTTTTATTGAGGGCTTCCCCATCAGTCTCAGAACTGCATCGGAACTGTGCTCGGGAGCTAGTTTTAACCGACCACCAGTGTATTTTGTAGCAATTGCGGCGATGTATCGTTTATGCCCCAAGGCCATATCATGACGGATGCCACTGGCAATATAGACATGCTTGATATTGGGCAGGGCAGATATTCTCTGTAGCAGATGCAGTTGTGCGTCATGATCAGAAATCAGATTAGGACAGATTGCCGGATACAGACAGCTTCTACGCTTGCAGGAAACGGGGAATCCCAGTTTGCACCTGCTTTGATACATATTGGCGGTGGGTCCGCCAATATCGGTGATCACCTTGTCAATGCTCTTTGCTTCATTGATGATGGATTGCTCGGATCGTGATTGGATTTGTCGTCCCTGGTGCGCGGCTATAGCGCAGAAATTGCAACCTCCAAAGCATCCTCGATGGGAGGTGATACTTTTTTGGATCTGTTCCCAGGCAGGGATTCTTTGTCCTGCATAACGCGGATGAGGTGCCCGGACAAATGGCAGAGCATAGATGCTGTCCATTGTCTGGCTGTCCAATGCTGGAGCAGGAGGATTATGCTTGATGATCCGGCCACCATTTTGTTGATATAAGGTTTCATGCTGGAATGAAGCAAAGAACTGCCGGTTCATATTGTGAAAAGTGAGTTTATCATTACAGGATTCGGATGATGCCAATGCATTTGCACGCTCGGGCAGCGTATCGGTAAAGCAAACTGTGGATGGGACATTGCAGATGTCCTTGATGGAAGTTCCCTGTTTCAATGCTCTGGCAATCTCCACAATCGGGTTTTCGCCCATCCCATACACCAGAAGATCAGCTTTGCTATCCGCGAGAATACTGTTGCGAATCTTGTCCTGCCAATAATCATAGTGAGCGATTCTTCTCAGTGAGGCTTCAATTCCTCCCAATACCACAATGCTGCCCTTGAACAATCTGCGGATGATGTTGGTGTAGATGATAACCGCACGGTCGGGACGCTTTCCGGATTCACCATTGGGGCTGTATGCATCATCATGGCGTAACTTGCGCTGAGCAGTGTAGTGATTGACCATGGAATCCATATTCCCGGAGCTGATGCCAAAAAAGAGCCGGGGTGTGCCCAATGCCAGAAAATCCTCATCCCTCTTCCAATCCGGCTGGGGAATAATCCCTACCCGGAAGCCTTCAGCCTCAAGACTGCGACCAATGATCGCAATCCCGAAAGAAGGGTGGTCAATATAAGCATCTCCTGTGATAAGGATGATGTCAAGGTAGTCCCAACCCCTGGCTTTAACTTCGCTCAGGGTAGTGGGCAGGAAGGCCAATTTCATGTGGGCAAAACAAAGGGCGCTTGCTCAGCGCCCAAATTGATGTCGGCGATGCTCAGGGATTAATCCTGATTATGTTGATCGCCTGTACGCCTTTGTCGGTTTCCATCAAATCAAAGGTTACATACTCATCTTGCTCAAGCACCTTTAGCTCTCGGGGAGAGTTCGTCACGATTGACTTCCAGTGCACGAAGTATTCCTTGCTGTCATCAGTGATAATAAAGCCGTAACCTTTATTTTTATTAAACCACTTCACTTTTCCTTTCATAAGAACCTCTTTTTCTTCTATAGAGCCAATCATATAAGGTGAGAATTTTCGTCAATACAAATGTTGTGTTACTGCCAAATTGTCTCCAGATAGCCCTGTGTTCTGCTTTTTTTAGTTGACTATAAAGTGATACTTCATATAATGCCACAAAGATGAAAATGTGAGGTGGATACAATGGAGAACAGGATTTTACTCGTGGATGACGATCGGCTCTTGCGCGAAGTTATTGGCGAGTATCTTGAACTTAATGGGTTTAGTGTGGATGTGGCAGAGGATGCCGGTAAAGCTCTGGATATCTTTAATGCGGGGAAGTACGATCTGGCTCTGGTGGATCTGGTTATGCCGGGGATGAATGGTCTGGAATTGATGCAGAAACTACTGGAAGCGGACGCAGAGTTGTTCTGCTTGATTATGACAGGTTATCCTACTATTGATAGTGCTTATAAATCTATGGTGGAGGGTGCATCGGACTATATCATCAAACCCTTTCAGCTTAGCGAACTATTGAGCGCTATCAGGTTGCACCTAAAAACATGACTTATCATCTAAAGCTTCTGGAAGCCGGGCAGTGGGATTATGACCAGTTGAAAAGACGTTCATCAGCAGATTATGATGTTTGGTTCAATCCCTTCTTTATGGTGGGTATCGCGAGCTTGCATGGTCTAAAACCGCTTTTACTGCATGTGTATAAAGGGGGGGAATTGGTTGCTTTGCTTCCGCTTTATGAACGCAAGAAGCTTTCGATCAAAGCTCTGGTTTGCCCGGTAGGGGCCTATTATCAGGGCTTGCATTTCTTTTTGGATGACAAAGCATCCCCAGGCAGGACACTGCTTGATATATGCGCTATCTCTTCTGAGGTAGCGATTTTTCTGGCTGCCCGATATCCCCGGATCAATCTGAAGCTGCATCCGGAAAACTCTGATGTACGTGGCTTCACCTGGAATGGTTTCAGAGCCCAGCCACTATACACTTTTGAACATTCCACCGGAGAACCCTTATCCATAATACGGGATGAAAAGGCTAAGCTGGCCAAAGCGGAGAAGGCAGGAATGCAACTGAAAGAATGCTTTGATATAGAGTCCTTCCTGCGCTTACAACACATTCTGGAAGGGCGAAAAGGGCACAATTTGGGCATTGCTGCGAAGCGTATGGAAATCTTTCTGGAAAGCATGCATAAACTGGGTTTGTTGAAGCAGTTCAATGTCATGTATGATGGACGGGTTGTAAGCTCGAACATCGTTTATTTTGATGGTGGGGCAAGGGCCTTTGCAGTCTTTATGGCAAGTGATCCGGAAGCTATGAAGATGGGTGCTTCAACCCTGCATAATGTGGCAATGCTTTCATGCTTGCCAGAAACATGTCTGAGTTTAGATTATTGTGGTGCGAATGTACCAGAAGTAGCCAGATTCAAAGCTGCTTTGGGATTGAAGCTGAGAGTATTTTACAGCCTTGGCAAATTGAGAGGAATATGAAAAAGATCGTTGTGTTGAGGGGAGGGGATTCTCCGGAACGGGAAGTCTCCCTGGTATCTGGAGTTGAAGTAGGAAAGGTTTTGGACAAGTTGGGATACCAGGTTGTAGATCTGGATCCCAGTAGTTTTTCAGGTTTGTCACCGCTATTATCAAGGATTAAAAGCGAGCAATGTGATCTTGTATTCAATGCTCTGCATGGTGGCAGTGGCGAAAATGGCCAGTTAGCCGCGGCTTTGGAACTGGCGGGCATTCCCTTTACTGGATCTGGATCAAAGGCTTCTCAGATTGCGATGGATAAATACATCAGCAAACTAATCGTGGCAGAAGAAGGCATCCCAGTAGCCAGGCATATTCTGATGCGAGGCAATCTGCTGGCAGATTATACGGATCCCACTGACTACAGCAATTTCACTAATAAGCTGGGTTTACCCCTGATTGTGAAGCCCAATGACTCTGGAAGCTCTGTAGGGATAGAGATCGTTCACGAGTTAGGAGAGTTAAAACCAAGCGTAGAAGAAGCCTTTCGGTATTGCGACACTGTGCTTTTGGAAGAGTTTATAGAAGGCAGGGAACTAACTGTTAGCATCCTTGATGGCAAGGCTTTACCAGTGGTAGAAATCCGGCCTCGTGCCGGTTGGTATGATTACAAGAACAAATACACCAAGGGCAACACGGAATACCTGGCTCCTGCTCCGATAGATGAGGAAATCGCTCAACTTTGCCAGCTCTATGCCGAACGGGCTTTCCAGGCTTTATCCTGTGCTGTTTACGGAAGAGTAGATTTTCGTTTGAGAGACAGGGTGCCCTACTTTTTGGAAGTAAACACGTTGCCGGGAATGACATCACTTAGTTTGACTCCCATGGCAGCAAAGGCGGCAGGACTTAGCTTTGAGGAGCTCCTGCAAAACATCATCAAGATTTCTTTGAGATAAACCATGGAGGAATTATGAAACGCCTATCCTATATAATCCTATTCCTTGTTGTCGTGACAGGCTTGTCTGCCCAGGGATTCACAGTGCAGTTTTCGCCAAGACAGCAAGTGGTGAATAGCTTCAGCACATTTGAGCTTGATCCCGTGAATCCCGACTCTCAACCCTTTCTTACCAATCTGATCGTTGCCAAACAAGGATCAGCCCAGCAATTTGAATTGCAACTGCAAATCTTGTGGAACAACGCTGTGATTATTGGCGAAGGAGAAGCTATCTATCGCAGCCTAAACTCCCTGGAACAAGGTGTTCCAATGCAGCTGAGCAACCAGGATATCATCAGGAATCAAGAGGGATTGTATTTGCACCCCCTGACTTCGATAGACCTGATGGATGAAGTAAAATCCTACCCGGTATTAGAACAAGCGCTGATGTCAGGATACTTCCCGGACGGAATCATGAAGATTTCAGTGGCCATCAGGGCAATGGACACAACGATTTGGGAATCCAGCGACACCTTTTCCCTGGTGATCCGTAATGCCGGAGCCATCTACCTTAGCAGTCCGGGACGGCAGATCAATCAGGTGCCTCCCAAACTCTCACATCTGCCCCTTACCTTCATCTGGAATGCTGTTGCAACTTCTTTCAACGACCATTATCTGATCATCAAGGAGTTTGATCCTCACGATATTCCCCAGTCCAATACAGTGGAATCCAGGGGTGCCGTAGTGTATCATAGTCCGGGACCTGTGAACAGCGGTTTTTCAGAATATCTACCCTTCAACGATGGATGCTACTATGCCTGGCAGGTATATACACCTTTGCATGACAGCTCTACTCCATATAATCCCGAACAGATAAATGGGGCAAACTCAAAGAAGCTGAGCAGTTCCTGGTATGTATTCCAATATCGTGAAGATGCCAATGAGGATCTCAGTGCTTCTGAGATATATGGCATTCTCAGCCAGCTAAACAATGAGCGCATAATGCGCATTCTGTTGCAGGGTTACCGCCCCACAGGTGAGGTGATTCTGGATGGACGCAGCTATAAGGGTCAGGATGCTGTGGATATCATTGAAAGTCTTGCTGGCAAAGAGTTTCAGGTAGAGATTAAGGACTGAGGGGGAGGAAGAAATGAAAAAGCTAATACTACTCAGCCTGATTATGGTTCTTTGCGTTACTCTCTTGAATGCTGATGCAGTGGCAATGCTGATGGCCAGCAAGGGTAAGCTTAGCCTCAGTCGGGCAGCGTCTCAGATCAAGTTTCATAAAGGCGAGTTACTGATGAACAACGATGTCCTGCGCACCGGAGCAGAGAGCTTTGCCGCGTATAAATATGTGGATGCTTCTTCAACAGTGAAGATGTTTTCCAATAGTGTAGCCACCATCACTGCCACCAAGGAAGGTAATAAACTGAACAAGAACGTGGCAGTAAGCAAGGGCAGCATCCTGACCAATGTCAATAAAGGCACCGGCCTGTTCAGAGTAAGTACTCCGACCACCGTTGCTTCCGTAAAGGGTACCGAGTTCTTTACCAAAGTTGAGGAAGGCGGAGCAACCCAATTCCTGGTCACTGATGGCGAAGTAGAGGTTCGGATATTGGTCACTGATGAAACTGCAGTGGTGGGGAAAGGACAAACAGCCTTGATCAGTGCGTTAGGGGAGCTGCACCTCAGAGCCAGCAATCCGGATGATCTTAGTGCTGCCGAACAAATTGAGCTGGAATCAATGCGGGAAACTGTTCCTAAAGTGATTCGTATCCCTGTTCTTGATGAAAACGGCCGTGTGAAATACATTGAGATAACCTATTAAAGGAGTGAAGAATGAAAAAGATAGTCTTGATATTACTCGTTTTCCTCCTGATCAATTTGCTTGCTGCAGTCACTGCAATTCATGTGATGCCTTCAAGCTATATCCCCGGGCTTGATCTTGAGCTTATGCTGGAGATAACTCAGGGATCAACCGAGTTGAATACGGTAAACCTGCAATACAGATCTTCAGGGGAGCAGACCTGGCAAAGCCTCGCCATGCGTGAAGATGAACCAGGTTTTTGGCGTGCTGCGATACCCAGAGCAACATACAGTACTTCTGAAGTGGAGTATCGCTTTGAGTTTGAGCTCACCAATGGTAGCAAAGAATATCTTCCCGGGCTTGAATCTTCACATGAAGCTTATGTAATCGCTCCTCAAGCCAGCTCCGGCGAAAAGAGCAGTGCCTTTGTGCTCCTGAACTCGGAAGAATCAATCACCAGTGATGAAGATTACATTCTGGCTGTCAGCTATATGGCCATAGCGGATGAAGTTGATCCCGCATCAATCAAGGTTTTTGTAGCGGATCGGGATGTCAGCAAGCTGGTACAAAAGAGCGGTTCCACTCTGCTTTATCGTGAAGAAAAGCCCAGTCCTGGGATCAGGAAAGCCCTGGTGATGGCTATTGCTGATGGTAAAGAGCTGTTTTCAGAGACCTGGATTACCGAGGTGCTTCCGGGTAGCAAAAGAATCTCTCTGCCCATCACTCTGAAAGGCTCAGTAAATCTCTCTGCCAATGCTTATGCCAGCTCTGATGAGGATGTTTCCTTTGGTAACACGCTCAGCGATTTTGCCACCTGGACGGATCTGAATGCCAGCTATGGCATAGTGAATGCCAGCACCAAGCTTTATCTTTCCAGCCTGGAAAGCAGCAACAAGCAACCGGTCAATCGCTATACTTTTGGCTTTCAGATTCCCTGGTTTGAACTCTTCCTGGGGGATTACTCACCTGAGTTTTCAGAGTATACCCTGAATGGAATGAATATTCGCGGTCTGCATTCAAAGCTTGATACCCGATATCTCCGCCTCTATTTGTCACATGGTGAATCTGTACGTAAAACCACAGTGGAGCGTGATTCTGTGCAAAATATCAATGCCCAGGGAACCTTCAAGCAAGAAGCCATCGGTGCACGGATTGCCATAGGACGTGAGGATGGATTTACTCTTGGTTTCAGCGGAACCCGGCATCGTGATGTCATCTCCTCTCTGGATCCCGAATACTATCAATACTATGACAGTCAGGGAGATATTCAATATTCCACAAAAGCCCAGGATAATGCTGTATTCTCCGTGGATGCCAGCTTGAATGTTCCTGATCAACAGGTGTTGATGGGAGTTGAGGTTGCCACCAGTTTATTGAACAAGAACACCATTCCCGGGGTTATCAGTGATGATGAATTTGATGATTACAATGTTGATTTGGATCTATCTCCTCAGGATTTTGAAAACCTGTTTGTGATCAATAAAAACCTGGAGCCTTTTAACATTGGCAAGGCTAATACAGCCTGGAAAGCCTATATCCGCAGCTACATCATGAAAAACATGATAACCGTTGAATATAGGGAGATCGGCAGTGCCTTTCACGCGTTGGGTAGTCCTTATCATCTGAATGATTCCCGGGTTATCAGTGTATCAGATCAAATCGCTATTGGCCGCATCCTGTTTCTGGGTGGAACATTCAACCATACCAAGGATAACCTGATGGAACACGCCACTGAAACCAACAGCTATCAATCCATCCAGACTCAGGCTATTCTGCGGATTCCCAATCTGCCATATCTAAAAGCCTCTTTCAACATCAATGATTCTGAAAACTCTCAAAATGGTGATATTGAAAGCGATGCCTATATCCCCTATTCTGGAAACTACTCCCAATACAATTTTGGTATTGGTTACGATTTCTTCCAGATTCCCTATGTCCCTACTCAGCTTGAACTTAGCATGCGTTCCGGGAAAAACTTCCGTGAGGCAGGGATTCAGGATTTGGAGACAGTGAACGACAGCAAGAACTCAGGATTCAATTTCAATCTGAGTAGCCGTTTCCTGCCTATTCCCCTGAAAACTCAAATTGCATATTCCAATGCCAGGAATACCGATGATCTTACCAAGGATGAGTATAAGAACAACCGTCTATTTCTGAGAGCTGAATACTCCTTCCTCAGTGAAATGTTGAAGCCCTATCTCAGCTATAGCAACACCTCGCTTTCCGGAGATCAGGATAAGCAAAGCTACAGCACCACTTCGCTGGGCCTGCAAGCCTATCCCATTCGCAACCTAAGCATCACCACCGATCTTGGTTTCAAGGTTTACAGCAACGATGATGACAGCTCTGCTGAATACAACACCACTACCTGGAGATTGCTGATCAGCCAGAGATTCTGAGCGTAATCCGGCCATGGCTGCAGCCGGTTGACCATTTCCGCGTGGTAGCAGCCCATGATACCGCGCGGTTTCTTTTGGGAGTATCTGATGAAATCCTGGCGAAGCTATTTGTGGCCCCTGGCCATTTTGTTACTTGTCAAAATCCTCTTTTTAATGCCCCTCCTGCGAGTGAGTGAGCACAAAGCTCAGGATAGTCTCTTTCGGGTTCGCGGAGCCAGAGCGCTTAGTGACAGCATTGTGATCATCGCCATTGATGATGCCTCGGACAGTGCTTTGGATATGCGCTGGCCATATCCCCGGGAATACCATGCCAGGTTGATCGATAATTTGTTTCGCCTTGGGGCACGTAAGCTTGTCTTTGATATAGCCTTCACAGAAACTGCTGATCCTGCCAGCGATTCATTGCTTGCCAGCAGGGCAGGACACCATTGCAACACAATCTTTGCCGGCAAGCTCCTGCAGGCTGCAAATCCTGGCGAGCCCTCCCGCTTGCTTACTCCTATCAGTCCAATTCTTAACACAGGATTGCCCTGGGGTATTGTGAACATCAGTCCCGATCTCGATAACGTTATCCGCAAGTACACCTTGTTTGAAATGTTTGATACCATTCCGATGTATAGCCTTGGTGTCACTACCTACCACAATTCCCATCCGGATCAGAAACGTAATGAAGATGAGCCTGGGAGTGATGCCGCCGGGGATGCTGAGCTTGTGATCCGGGATGGATATATCCATTCTTCTTTTCATCCAGCTTTGCCCTTTGGAAAGGATGGCAGGGCTTTGATCAATTATTATGGTCCTGCCGGGCATTTTCCCTATGTATCCTATGCCAGTGTGATCGATGATTCTTCCATGACGATGCCAGGCTATTATGGGGTGGAACTGGATGAGTTCTATTACTTGCAGGATATGGCTTTACTGAAGGACAAAATCGTTCTGATCGGGGCCACCATGGATGAACTTCACGACAAGTTTCCCACTCCCCTGGGAGGGGATTGGACACCTGGAGTTGAGATCCATGCCAACTATCTGGAAATGGCTCTGCGGCAGGATTTTCTGAGGATGTTGAATCCCTGGTATTATAGCTTGTTGCTCTTATCCTTGTTGCTGCTTTTCTGGTATCTGTTCAAGCGTATCAAACCCCAATATGCTGCCATCATCCTGATTGTACTGATTATTATCCAGTATGCCCTGGCTCTGTATCTGTTTAGTTCACAGAACCTCTTGCTCCCCATCCTGGAAACTGCTCTTGCCTTGATTCTGCTCTATGTCCTCAGTTTGATCTTGCATTACCTAAAATCGATGAAGGAAAAGCAGTTTATCCGTAAAACCTTTCAGCAATACATGGCTCCTGACTTGGTGAACGAACTGCTCAAGAATCCTGGGAAACTAAGCTATGGTGGCACTTATCAGGAAATATCGGTTTTGTTTTCGGATATCCGCTCGTTCACCACATACACGGAAAGCCACAACCCCACAGAGACTGTTAATATTCTCAAGGAATACCTCACGGCAATGGTAAGCGTGATCATTCGCAACAAAGGTACCCTTGATAAGTTTGTGGGAGATGAGATTATGGCTTTGTATGGAAGCCCACTGCCTTTGGAAAATCACGCACTACATGCCTGCAAGACAGCTCTGGAAATGCGGGAAAAGCTGGCTGAGCTTCAGGACAAATGGAAAGCTGAAGGCAAGGATAGCTTTGAAATGGGTATTGGGATAAATACAGGCGGAGCCATCGTGGGAAACCTGGGTAGTGAGCAGATCTTTGACTACACAGCCATTGGTGATACAATCAATCTGGGTGCGCGTCTGGAAAGCACTACCAAGGAATACAACACCGCCAAACACATCATTATCAGCGAAGCTACCTATGAAAAGGTAAAAGACTATGTGGAAGCTCGTTACCTTGATGAAGTGAAAGTAAAGGGTAAGAACATTTCGGTCAAGATCTATGAGTTATTGGATATTAAAGATCAGGTTTAGCAGATAGGCATTTGACTTCAGCCAGTTCTTTTGTTTCTGGTAGTCAGGCAGATACTCCGCAAGATGCTGCCAGAATGTCTTGGAGTGATTGGGATGCTTGATATGACAGTATTCGTGGATGATCACATAATCGATCACACACTGCGGAGCCATGATCAGGGCAAGATTCAAGGCCATACCATGCTTTTTGGAATATGAACCCCAGCGGCTTTTGTACCATTTTGTGTAGATAAACACTGGTGGGAATCCATGTAAGTCACCCAATTCTTTGGCACGCTGTTTCAGCAGGATGTCATGATGATTGTAGAAGTCCTTCACAAGCCTGGGACTTAGTCTTTGAAGCTTTGAGTTGATCAACAGCTCATTATCCAGTTTCCATGCCAAGGGACTGATATCAGCGAACTGTATCTTCAGATCCTTGCCTTGAAAGGGAATCTGGCTGCCATCCTGAATGTTGAAGTCATAAAGGCGGCTGCTCCGAAGCTTAATCCTGTTCTGGATCATTCTCTGATGCGAATTAAGCATCGTAATCACTTCTGGCATTTCCATATCTCTGGGTGCTCTGATCTCAATCTTACCAGAATCCAGGATGCGGAACTTTACCAATTTGTGATGGGTGTGAATCAGAATGATATCTTTGGAATCAAACATATTCTTTGAGGACAGGCAAGAGAGTTTCGATGATCGTGTCTCGAACTTTGCGAAAGCCGGACATCGCGGCTTCATCGGTATTCGCCCGGTAGTTCACCGGATCTGGGAAACTGATATGTAGCTGCTTCACCGGCTTGTAAAAAGCAGGGCAGTTCTTTCTGGCATTGTCACATACTGTGATTATCAAATCTAGATCTTCCCGGTGC
>Ga0265294_10009468_pt1 | contig 11232 bp, 10 predicted proteins | sample MunlanPumphouse3_FD_192504 | JGI IMG/M metagenome (GOLD analysis project Ga0265294, IMG submission 192504) | Groundwater microbial communities from a municipal landfill in Southern Ontario, Canada - Pumphouse #3 | ecosystem: Environmental > Aquatic > Deep subsurface > Groundwater | place...
ATCTTGCATACATGGGCATGTTCTACCTCTTGCCATTCTACATGAATATCTGTATGGGCTTCTCTGCATCCGCAAGCGGATTCTGGTTATTCTTACCTTCTCTTATCACTCTTGTGTTCTGCATCCCAATATCTAGATGGTCAGACCGCACAGAGAGGAGATCCTTCTCGGTGATGGCTTGCATATTCGTAACTACATCTTGTGCCACAATGGCATTGATGTGTCGTGAAAGCGCAATCATTCCTCTAGCACTGACCACAGTTACGATGGGACTTTATTGGACATTCTGCGGTGGACCAATGGCAAGCCGCATTGTTGAAAACGTCGCAGACGAAAGCCGTGAGATGGGCTCATCTCTGATGAATGAGACCTTCTACCTAGGTGGAACGATCGGTACTGCATTATTTGCTATGATGTTCACGATGGGTGCACATTCGGGGAACATCAATTTCGTGGATATCACACCTGATGTGTTCCTGAACGGTTTCCAATTCTCCGCAACAATCGGTACGATCATTTGTATAATTGCAGTAATACTTTCATATATTGTGGATGAGAAGAAAACTTAATATCATAATTTGAGACACTCTGTTATACGATAATCCAGACACTCGTATTCATCCGGTTCACCCATTGACTGGATCTCTCCGCATTTGTTGCATCTGAATCTTTTGGGTACCGCGCCGTTATCTCTGATATACGCTTCGGCCAATCTCATCTTTCCACCGCATGCAGGACATTTGTAATGAGGATAGAATCTTTCTCCGTTTCTGTTCTTGAGTGAAAAGAAGAAGTATGATTCTGTCAATTGGCACTCTGTGCATATGAAGTCGTCGTGCTTGTAAAGGTATTTATTTGGAAACTCATCGCATTGAGGGATGAAATTATATGCTGCTTCAACGACATCATCATCCAATACCAACAATCTCAAAGCTTCCTGCGAATCCCGGCGAACATATTTGTCCGTTCCCCAATTCTCAGGTATCTTAAACACTCTTCCGGTGTCGTAATTCAATGCCGTACCGTATAGGAAATCGTGATTTTCTCCACACTTATTACAGAAATAACGAGAACGAAGTACCATATTATCAACTCAATTTACTCTTGGCCTTTCCCATGAACTTCTCATTTTTGACAATGAATCTCTCATGAAAACCTGTACCTACCTCTCCTTTGGTATCTGTAACTTCAACCTTGAATCTCAATCTGGATCTGTCAACCTCGATCAATTCGGTCTTACAAGTCACATCGATACCCACAGGAGACGCTGATGTATGTTTGATGTCCAAATATGTCCCGACAGTACTCTCTTCTTCATGAAGTTCAGACCTCACACTTTCCAACGCTGTTTGTTCGATCAATTGTATCATTGCAGGTGTTGCATAAACAGGAAGCTCTCCACTTCCCAAAGCTTTTGCAGTATTTTCGCCGGTGACCTTAACGGTCTTTTGATTTGTGATCCCTGCCGAAACCATAACCCTCTACCATCCTATGTACGTTTAATGCTCTCGGTCCGACTCCGTGTAATAGGTTCCCGCGCACAGGATACGTTATTATCTAAAGGAGGCGATTAAGGGCCGATGGGACTAGAAGACGATATCTATTCGGAATTACTCGAATTGAGAGACACAATTCGTGAGAATCGTACATATTCTAATGGCAGACTGCCTGTTGTGTGTTCTGATGAGGCATTACACGAAATGGCGCAGCGGATTCCTACAAAAGCCGAGGACTTCTCTGCCATAGTGGGTATCGGACAGAGATTTGTGGAATTATATGGTGATGATTTCCTTACAGTCACCAAAAAATATGCAATAACTGTTGCCAGGGGCTCCAATATGGATAGTAATATTGCCCAAACCCTCAGAGAACTTGAGAAAAAACTCATCAACATCAGTAGGAACAATCGTCTTCTGTTCCAACCTAAGATCTACAGGAAAAACGCTTTCGATCTTTTATCTGTTCCGAATATCGACATCATGGGCCTGATATTCGGAAATAAACGCTCAATCAAACTCTGTGACTCTACCAAAAGTCAAGATGATCTTAGAAGATTCAAACAACTGACTGATATCTACAGAGAGGTTAACAGAGACTTGAGGGATAAGGGACAATATGATCTGTATATCGCATATCCTTTTGTTGAAGGGAAACTTCCCGGAGAAGACTTCGATGTCCGTGCTCCGTTGGCGTTATTTCCAGCCATCATGGAGAAGGATGCAAAATCGGTAACACTTTCGATGGACAACTCGAGAGATGTCATCTACAACAACTCTCTCATAACCGCATTCATAAAATTCAGCAAAAAGAACCGCCTTCTCCCCAATAACGTACTCGAGGATTATTCCGGCGAGTCATTCATTGCCGACCTAATAAAATTCTATGAAGAACAAGGACTCCAGATCAAATGCTCATACGGCAACCCAGTCCCATTCATCGATTACAAAGTAGGCGAATTCCCCAAATATCTTCCGGGCGACCTGAATATGACTCAGAATGTGGTCCTAGGAAAATATCCTACCTATTCGAGCAGCATACAGAAAGACTTCGATGATCTGCTTGCAGGAAACGAGATCAATGGTATCCTAGAGGATCTGGTCAAGGATCTTAATATCGGTGATTTCCTCTCAGATCTCCCTGATCCGTTATCAGGCGAGGAACTCAAGAGCAGAGGATTGGAAGCTTCGGAGGTCAACATAACATATATCAACTCGCTCAACAGCGCACAGGAAAATGTTCTTACAGCTGTGAACCGTGATGACAAACTCGTCATTCAGGGACCCCCGGGAACAGGCAAATCACAGGTCATAACAGGACTCATAACCTCTGCCGTAACAAGCGGAAAGACAGTCCTAATGGTGTCCGAAAAGAAAACAGCATTGGATGTTGTTTACTCCAGATTGGGTAGCCTTTCCAAATACTGCATGATGATCGATGACGTGGGTAATAAAGATCAATTCTACCAACAGTTGTCACACATGCTTGATATCAATCATCCAAAAACTGGTGCGGATCTCTTACCGTTATCGGAAAGTATCGATAAAGATGTCGCTGTCCTGTCTAACATCGCAGAAAAAATGTATAGTCCAGGAGAATTCGGTATTGAACCTTACAAACTATATTCCATGGACAGATGGCTCAATATCAATGATAAAGCCCAATTCGAAGAATACAAATCACTTAGAGATAAGATTGACCCCGCCCTTCTCGAATTGAAATACAACAGTGTAAAAGAACTTCACAGAGAATATGGTGACAGCACTCTGGCCAATAATTTTGAGGATTACTGCGACTGCCTTGATAAAACCCCGTGGTTGGGATTGATGAAAACCGATCTCTCCGAATACAACATAGGAGAGATGAAAGCCGATCTCATGGACCTAGAAAACCAAATGTTAGATTGGAAGGGCAAAGGATTCCTTGCGAGATTATTCTCAAAAGGAAAAGTCACTCGCGAAGCCACTCTGATGCTGGACAAGTATTTCAACAAATATACCGACCGCACGATCTCCAATGTGCTTGATGATCCTAAGAAGATATTCGACGGACTGGACGATTATGAGATGTTTTCTGCCAGAACCACAGTATACAACAAACTGAACGACAGCGAACGTCTCTACGGTCACAATCTACTGAATATATCTAAAACATCCAAAACCTCATTCGTTCAAAGCAACGACGACATCTACAAATTCATCCTAAATTCACATCTTCAGAAATTCGATGCCGCCAACAAGGCATTGCTACAAGAGATACAGGACTTCGACAGCATCATTGCTGACATGGACCGCAAGATCCAAGAAAAAAAGATTCTAACGCGTGACAAGGTCGAAGAGACCCTTCAGGAAAATCTAAGATACATCTCCGAATCCAAAAGACGCGGAGATATCAACCGTATCATTGAGAACAAACGTAAATGGAGCCTTAATAAATTCCTCAACCGCTACAGTTACGAACTATTCAAAGGCGTGAAGGTCTGGCTTCTAACGCCTGAAGTAGTGTCTGAGATAATGCCTTTGGAAATGGGATTGTTCGACCTTCTCATATTCGATGAAGCCTCTCAGATGTATGTCGAAAAAGGCATCCCGTCTATCTACCGTGCAAAGAAAGTGGTCATCGCCGGAGACCATAAACAGTTGCGTCCGTCGAGTCTCGGTACCGGCCGCATGGAATACGGCAATGACGATGATGAGACTGGAGAAGACGACGAAGTATCTGCAGCATTAGAGGAAGAAAGTTTATTGGACCTCGCAAGAGCACGTTACGACAACATACTCCTAAATTTCCATTACAGATCCAAATACGAAGAACTGATAGCATTTTCCAACTATGCATTCTACGGCGGAAGACTGTACGTCTCACCAAATGTAATACAACCTGAAAGACCTCCTATCGAAGTCCATAAGGTCACTGGTCTCTGGGAAAATAAGGCCAACATAGCAGAAGCACAGGAAATTGTAAACCTTCTCAAAGAATTCTTCATTACAAGAAAAGATAACGAAACAGTGGGAATAATCACATTCAACGTCTCACAGAGAGATCTGATCAACGACCTTATCGATGAGGAATCTGTAAAAGACCCGACGTTCGGAAAAACTGTCAATAATGAGATAAAACGTTTCGATAACGGAGAAGATGTCGGTTTCTTCATCAAAAATATAGAGAGTGTGCAAGGAGATGAACGTGATGTCATCATGTTCTCTATCGGATACGCAAAGAACAAAGATGGTAGATTGATGCAAAGATTTGGATGGCTTAACAATCGTGGCGGAGAAAACCGTCTAAATGTCGCTATCAGCCGTGCAAAAAAGAAAATCCACATCGTCACATCCTTCGAACCCGAAGAACTCGACGTTGAAAACGCAAAGAATGACGGCCCGAGAATATTGAAGAAATATCTCCAATATGCTGATGCCATCAGCCAAGATCACAAAGAACTTGCAAAGAGTATCCTTGATTCATTCAGCAACGAAAGATGGAGATCCGAAACCATAGTGGCAGGAGATTCTCCTATTGTAGAGCGCGTCTACAATGCACTTGTAAGAAAAGGATACACTGTCGAAAAGAACGTTGGTATCGGCGGATATCAGATAGATCTCGCTATAAAACAAAACGAAAGATTCATCTTAGGCATCGAATGCGATGATCACATCTATGATATGTCGAGTTCCACAAGAGAAAGAGATTATCACAGACAAAAATATCTAGAATCCAGGGGTTGGCATATTCACAGAGTATGGACTCCCGGAATGTGGAAGGACTCTGAACACGAAATAGACAAGATCGTCAAAACTATAGAGCGTCATCAGAAGTAAGACGGTAATCAATATAATATGAGTAAATGATTCGTTATCATGTCTAAAATCACACTGAAAATTGAAGGTATGTCTTGTGGAATGTGCGTTGATAACGTCACAAAAGCGATAAGTACCGTAAAAGGCGTCTCAGATGTCAAAGTAGATTTAAAAAAAGGAACTGCTACCATCATCTGCGAAGACGATGTTACGAATGAAGATCTTATCAAAGCAGTCATAGATGCGGGATTCACTGCCAAAGTAAAACATGGTCTTTTTTGAAGGTGAATGGTGTTGGAACAGGTCACCCTGAGGATAGGCGGTATGTCGTGTGCTGCCTGCGCCAGTACCATAGAAAAATCATTAAGTTCAGCCAAAGGCGTAAAAACAGGTACCGCTAACTTCGGCAACAACACTGCCAATATAATCTTCGACGAGACCGTCACCAATTTGGAACAGATCATCAAGATCATAGAAAAAGCAGGATACACGGTCATCCGCGGAGACGCTGAGGAAGCAGACAGGAAAACTGCACTCAGCATGAAAATAAATGTCATAATCTCAGCGATCTTCACTATACCTTTGAGCGTATACGCTATGGGACATATGATCGGCCTTGATGTTCCATTTCATAACGACCTGTTCGTGTTCACTCTTATCCAACTGCTGCTCTGTATACCTGTTATGATTGCTGGAAGAGGATTCTACATCCGGGGAATACCTGCTTTGATCAATCTTCGCCCCAATATGGATACTTTAGTAGCGTTGGGTACCGGAACTGCATTCATCTACAGCCTATACTGCTTTTCTATGGTGATACAGGGTGAGGGGTCATATGCTATGTCGGTGGCCTTCGATTCTGCCGCCATGATCATAACCTTGGTCGGATTGGGAAAATACCTTGAGTCTAGATCGAAAGTGAAAACAAACAACGCTGTGAGAGGATTACTTGATCTTACTCCTACTGAAGCAACCGTCATCAGAAATGAAAAGGAGATCAAGATACCTACTGACGAACTAATTATCGGTGATATCGTCATAATTAAACCCGGAGAAAAGATTCCTGCAGATGGAATCGTGACCGACGGAGAATCGTATGTCAACGAATCCATGCTTACAGGAGAGAGCATACCCGCACACAGAAAACTCAGAGATACTGTATACAACGGCACTGTGAATGGTACCGGAAGTTTTCGCATATCTGTAGAAAAAACTGGAAAGGATACCGTACTGTTTCAAATAATCAAGATGATCGAGACCGCACAGGGCACTAAAGCACCTGTTGCACGCATCGCAGACCGTGTCGCAGGAGTATTTGTACCTATTGTGATCCTTATCGCTATAACTTCCTGCTTGATATGGTTCTTCACAGGATCAAGCGTATCATTCTCACTTACCATTCTGATATCAGTACTGGTGATATCGTGTCCCTGCGCACTGGGATTGGCAACACCACTTGCCATAATCGTAGGTACAGGGAAGGGAGCCCAATACGGAATATTGTTCAAGACCGCATCGGCACTTGAAAGATCCGGAAAAATAGATGTGATGATATTGGATAAAACAGGAACCATTACCGAAGGTCATCCATCTGTATCAGATGTCATTACATCCATGGAAAAGGACGAATTCCTAAGCTATGCTGCATCTGCTGAGAGCGACTCCGAACATCCGATAGGGATTGCTATCGTGGAATATGCGAAGAATTCTGACATCGCAATCCCTGCTCACACATCGTTCGAATCACATACAGGGAGTGGAATAACCTGTTCCGTAAACGGTAAAAAGATAGCTGTCGGAAATCTTGAAATGATGTCTTCTCTAAATATCTCCCCAAGATATTCAGAAGAGACAAACAAGCTCTCATCCGAAGGAAAGACGTATGTTTACATATCTGTTGATAACGTCATCGCAGGACTCATTGCCGTAAAAGACCAGATCAGACCATCCAGCAAAAATGCTGTGAATATCCTTAAAAATATGAATATCGAAACTGTCATGGTTACCGGCGATACAGAAGGAACCGCAAATGCGATAGCACACGAAGCAGGCATATCGAATGTACATTTCGGTGTTCTTCCTCAAGGAAAAACGGATATCATTAAAGAATTTCAAATAAAACAAAAAGATGTTGCAATGACGGGAGACGGCATAAATGATGCTCCAGCCCTTACTCAGGCAAATCTGGGTATCGCAGTCGGCACGGGAACCGATATAGCAATCAGCTCTGCAGACGTTGTCCTTATGAACAATGACGTCAGAAGCATACCTGCAACAATACAGATCGGAAAGGCAACACTCAAAAATGTCAAAGAAAACTTATTCTTAGCCTTCTGCTACAATGCCGTATGCATACCTATCGCAGCAGGACTTCCGTATCTATTCGGTATCTCTGAGATCACAGAAATGCCCATGCTTGCCGCGGCAGCCATGTCACTATCATCTATATCCGTGGTATCTAATGCACTCAGGCTCAGAAAATTCAAACCCGATGCACTTAAAACACTCATCGAATAAGCTTTGCTTCCTTCACATGAAGTGTTCCATTATTGTTCTTCCATTCTTTTTCAGAACTAATAATAGAAAGAAAATGAGAATGCATTGGAGAATCCAGTGTCAATGACTCATACTCTCCGCCTTCCCCGATAACACTTATGCCGTATCTTTCTCTCAATGCTCTGAGATCTTTTGCCGCAGATGCATCTATAGGGCGTCCGAGCCAAGATTCATCCAAACCTTCTGCATAACATCCTACGATGATTGCTTTGATACCTGAGTTCAAAAGTTCATCCATTATTATATCTTGATCTTTTCTCCACAACGGAGTGATCACTTTCAAACCTAACTCACCACAGACGATGTTCATACGGTCCCATTGATAATCCGACCAGACCGCTCCTGTAACAACACCTTCTATATCAAGACCCAGAAGAGCATTTTTCAGTCCTTCCATATCCCCTTCCTCAGTGCCTGTACTCTTTCCGAGGATCAACTTCACATTCATTGATTCTGCCATGAGCGGAACAATGTTTAGGTTTGGTGTATGAAATATCCAAGACGCTTTATCCTCTGGAACTATGTTAACAATATAAGGTATATCGTGTCCCATCTGCTTCGCCAAATACATGGCAAATGTAGAATCTTTGCCTCCTGAATACAGTGCGGCTAAACGCATATCCATCATAAGGCATCACACATTAATTTAATCTTTTATCGACATACAGGATTATGCACATGGCTGAAATGACAACCGATGACTTCAGGGAAGCTGTAAAAAAAGATCCGATAGTTATGATTCCATTGGGTGCAACTGAAGCTCATGGATCACACCTTCCATTAAGCGCAGATACAATTCAGCCGGAATTCATAGCCTACGCCGTGGATAGCTTACTGGACAACATACTGGTTGCTCCACCGCTAAACTATGCTTTACATTCAACAACAAAAAATCTCCCTGGCACAATAAACCTCACATTCGACACCGTCAGAGCTGTGATCTACGATATGCTCACATCTCTGTACGAACAGGGGATCAGAAAAATCATTGTTATCACTGGCCATGCAGGTAGCGGACATATGACCGCCGTATCTGAAGCATGTAAAAAAGTAGTAAAAGAAACAAATGCAAAGATAATATTCTTCGCAGATTGTGATATTGGGGAAGAATGCTCTGAACTTATCGATATCAAAAATGACGGACATGGCGGACTTGCTGAGAGTTCTAGAGTGCTAGCAATCCGCCCCGATCTTGTAAGATGCTCACGCCCTATCGGAAAATACGCCGGAAAAAAATATGTAGTACATAAGGATGCGAGTGTCTGTTTCCCAGTAGGAATAATCGGAGATACTACAAAAGCCTCAGCAGAACTCGGAACAGCCATAAACGATTATATCATAGAAAGAATAATCGGGATAATCCAAAATGACTTCGAATGATGTTTCCAACCTCAAAAAACTCGTAGCAGAGAAAGCAGTTAACGATTACGTAAAAGACGGAATGATCGTCGGTCTCGGGACCGGTTCAACTGCTGCATTTGCGATCAAAAAAATCGGAGAACTGATTGCAAATGGAATGAAACTCACTTGTGTTGCCACTTCTATTCAGACAGAGGATCTTGCCACAGAATATGGTGTCAATGTCGTCCCTCTTTGCGATGTAGATCACGTAGATGTGACCATTGACGGAGCAGACGAGGTTGACCCGCAGCTTCAGCTCATCAAAGGCCTGGGAGGGGCACTTCTCAGAGAAAAGATCGTTGCAGCAGCTACTGTAACAGAGATCATCATAGCAGATGAATCAAAAATCGTGGAGAAACTGGGAACAAAAGCTCCTTTGCCAGTAGAGGTCGTACCGTACGGACATAACCGTACCGCATTTGCCCTCAAAAAACAAGGATGTGAGCCAACTCTAAGAAAAATCAACGGAGAGGTCTTCAGAACCGACAGCGGTAATTTCATCTACGATTGCAGATTTCAATCGATCGATAGCCCATTCTTCCTCGAATCGAGAATAAATGTGATACCCGGAGTTGTAGAGAACGGACTATTTTTAAATACAGCGTCCGTAGTGCTGATATCTCATCCAAACGGTACGATAACAAAAATGGAGAAGTAAATTTTCACTAATTTGCTTTGATACCTCATACTATTATAGGTAATAGTACGTGGAGAGGTTTTAATACAACCTCGATATTAGTTCCGTTTCGCTTCAGGTGATTTAAATGAAGATGCCCAGAACAATCAAGACATATTGCCCATTCTGCAAGACCCACACTATCCACGATGTGGAAAGGGTCAAAAAGAAGAAAGCAAGTGAGCTAAAATGGGGTCAGAGGAGATTCAGAAAAGTAACCGCTGGTTACGGAGGTTTCCCCAGGCCTAAGCCAGAAGGAAGAGAAAAACCCACTAAAAGGGTCAACATAAGATACAGATGCGAAACCTGCAAGAAAGCACATCTCACAACATGTATCAGAGCGAAGAAATTCGAACTCACGGAGTGAATTCCATGACAAATGATTTTATTAAAATTAAATGCCCCGACTGCGGAAACGAGCAGATCGCTTTCAGAAAAGCAGCAACTCAGGTTACATGCCACGTATGCAACTCTGTTCTCATCACGCCCAAAGGCGGCGTCGGCGAAATCAGAGGAGAAATCCTTGAGGTAGTCGGCTGATGTCGAGGACCAGAGGCTTTCCCGAGAACGGAGAACTCGTTGTTTGCACTGTTAAAAGTGTGAAGAACTTTGGAGCGTTCGTTTCACTCGATGAGTATGACGAAAAAGAAGGATTCGTTCATGTCAGGGATGTAGCCACTGGCTGGGTAAAGTATATCAGAGACTTCATCAGAGAAGGTCAAAAGATCGTCTGTAAAGTTCTGGGTGTAGATTCACAAAAAGGTCACATTGACCTTTCTTTAAAATCCGTTAACGAACACCAAAAGAGAGAAAAGATCCAAGAATGGAAGAACGAGAAAAAAGCTGAAAAGCTCGTAGAAATCGTCGCAGAGAGAATGTCCATTTCAATCGATGATGCTTATGATATGTTCGGAAACGAACTTCTTGCAACATATGAGACCTTATACAGTTCTTTCGAATCTGTCGTAGCTTCTCCGGAAGAATTCCTCAATGAATTCTCCGGAGAATGGACAACTGCTTTCGTAGAAGTAGCCAAGGAGAATGTAACACCACCTTTTGTTCAAATAGATGGTATTCTCGAAATGACTTCCTCTGCACCTAACGGAATAGAATTGATCAAGACAGCTCTCATAGCTGGACTTGAAGCTGCTGACGGCGCAAACGCAGAGATCACTTACATCGGTTCACCGAGATACAGAATAGTTATCACAGCCAGCGAATACAAAGAAGCAGAAGATATCATGAAAGATATCAGCAGTACTGCAATTAACAGTCTGACTGCTGCTGGTGGCGTTGCAATTCTTA
>Ga0265294_10009471_pt1 | contig 11228 bp, 12 predicted proteins | sample MunlanPumphouse3_FD_192504 | JGI IMG/M metagenome (GOLD analysis project Ga0265294, IMG submission 192504) | Groundwater microbial communities from a municipal landfill in Southern Ontario, Canada - Pumphouse #3 | ecosystem: Environmental > Aquatic > Deep subsurface > Groundwater | place...
TAAGCTGCTAAGGAGAATAAAAAGAGGGAAAGCATAACTAATTAAAATGAGGCTATGGATAAGTCAGTATTTATCAAACTGAATAATAGCCGCCCATAAGATCCAGCAATTCATTTGTGATAGCCTGCTGTCTTCCTTTGTTGTATTGAAGGGTAAGTTCCTGAAGGAGTCTTTTGGCATTTTCTGTTGCCATCTGCATTGCAACTGTCCTGGCAGCATGTTCGGCAGTGCGGGAGTCGGCCAGTATGAGGGAAATTTTTGCTCTCATCAGCATTCTGAGAATTTTTTCCCGGATCTCTTTCATCCCTGGCTCAAGTATATACTCATCTAAATTATCAGAATAACCGTATTCAAATAATTTTACAGGGAGATAAACCTCTCTTATTGTGTTCTGAACCAATGTAGAGGTAAAATGGTTGTAAATAAACTCAATATGATCAGTTTCACCTGCTTCATACATTGCACACAGCCGGGATGCCAGATCCTTAATATCTTTTCCGGAGGGTTTATCTGCAACTCTTTCAGGCAGGGTTTCTATTTCCACTCCTTCCAGGTCTTTCCGGAGATGCTTGGGAGCACTCTTCCCAATGGCAATGACACGGATTTTATTAATGTTCTTCTCCCGGAACTCTTTTACAGTTTTGACAGTCAGCTTTTCTGCATTTGAGTTAAAAGCTCCGCACAGAGTAGTATTTGAGGATACCACCACCAATGTTAAATGACTGACATCCCGTTTGATGCACAGAGGATGTACAACGGATGCATTATCACTTTGAGGAATATTATCCTCTTTTTCGTGACTGTGGATATATGTTGAGAGAAGTATCTCCCTAAGGTTTTTCTCGTATCTTGCTGTATTTGAGAGAGCAATCTGAGCTTTGTGCAATTTAGAGGAGGAGATTATACTCATGGCCGAAGTAATCTTGAGCGTACTCTCCACTGTAGAAATCCTGCTTTTTATCTCTCTTAATATTGCCATTTTATCCGGTATAACTCATTATTTTAACAATTGTGAGCAGATTGCAGATGCAATATTTTCAATCGCAACTGTGATCGTATCATCAAACTCTCCGTTTCTTATCTTTTCCGGGAGGTCGGTTGATCTGAATTTTAACAGAAAATTCCTCTCGAACAGGCTTACCTGATCTACTGAAATATCCTTAAGCAGATCTCTGGTTCCGCAATATAGCACGGCAACCTGCTCCTCAACCGGCATTGGTGCCCTGTTATCCTGTTTTAGCAGAACAGCGTTCTTGCGTCCCTTGTCAATAATTCTTGCTGTTACGGGATCCAGATCACCTCCAAACTTTGTGAATGCCTCAAGTTCGCGGAATTGAGCCTGATCAATTTTAAGTGTTCCTGCCACCTTCTTCATGGCTTTTACCTGTGCGTTACCCCCTACACGGGAGACTGAGATGCCCACATTGATCGCTGGACGGTCCCCTCTGTTAAAAAGTCCGGTATCGAGGAAGATCTGACCATCGGTAATTGAAATAACATTAGTAGGAATGTATGCCGATACATCACCGGCCTGGGTTTCTATGACAGGGAGTGCCGTAAGAGAGCCGCCACCTTTGACTTTACCCCTGAGAGTCTCGGGTAAATCGTTCATCTGCTCAGCAACCTCTTGCTGGTCAATAATTTTGGCTGCCCTCTCAAGCAACCTTGAGTGAAGATAAAATATATCACCGGGATAGGCCTCTCTTCCGGATGGTCTTCTGAGTATAAGGGAAAGTTCACGGTATGCAACTGCATGTTTAGAAAGGTCGTCATAGATTACCAGTGCATGTTCTCCCGTATCCCTGAAATATTCACCTGCAGCAGCTGCTGCAAAAGGTGCAAAATATTGCATTGCTGCTGAATCAGAAGCAGTTGCAGATATTATTGTTGTGTATTCCATAGCTCCGTGCTCGGTGAGATTCTTAACCAGAGATGCAACTGTAGAACCTTTTTGCCCTATTGCCACATAAATACAATAAACAGGTTTTCCGGCCAGATAGTTATCCCGCTGATTGATTATAGTGTTGACTATTATAGAGGTCTTTCCGGTCTGACGGTCTCCAATTATGAGCTCTCTTTGACCCCGTCCGATAGGTATCATTGAATCAATTGCTTTGAGCCCTGTCTGGAGAGGCTCTTTGACAGGCTGACGAAATATAACCCCCGGAGCTTTTCTCTCCAGCGGCATCATACATCTTTCCCCGGTTACAGGTCCTAAACCGTCCAAGGGTTCTCCCAGGGGATTGATAACCCTGCCTAACAAACCTTTGCCAGCAGCTATAGAGGCTATCTTTCTGGTCCGCTTAACTTTATACCCCTCTTTTACAAGATGTGTAGGGCCGAGCAGAACAACTCCCACATTATCTTCTTCCAGGTTCATCGCAATTGCTTCCAGTCCGGAATCAAACTGAACAAGCTCCCCTGACTCCACATTATTAAGACCGTAAACCCTTGCTACTCCATCGCTTATTTGCAATACAGTTCCTGATTCCTCAAACTTATATTTGTGTGATAGACCTTGAAGCTGTTCCTGCAGTATTTCCGAAACCTCGCTTGTACGAATCTTCTCTGTCATAATTTAATCTTATTTGGTTTCTGATAATTCTCTTCTAATCTCTTTTAATCTTCCGGATATGCTTGCATCCAGGACCCTGTTCCCGATTTCCAGAATAAAGCCTCCGATAATGGATGGATCTGTTCTCTTCTCTATCTCTACCTCCCCTCCGGAAATTTTTTTTACAAAGGATACAACTCCGTTGTCTGTAGCTGCATCTGTTTCAATTGCAGTAGTAAGCCTGCATTTGTTAATGTTATGGGTCTTTCTGTACAGGTCAGCATAACTCATCATTATACGGGGAATTTCGGGTTCTCTCCCGTTTTTGAGTATAAGGTCAATAAAGTCAGATAATTCCTTTGTAATATGACTCCCGGAAGCTGTTACCAGTATCTCTCTTTTGATTTTTGTTTCAATGGCGGGATTAGTCAATATATGCACAATCTCCGGGAAAGATTCAAAACTCTGGATGAGAGTGTTTACACTAATGTACACATCCTCCTCCCCCGCACCGGATGAGGCATGCAGATGAAGGGCCCTGGCGTATCTTGTCGGGATGTTCAGTTTATACATATTCAGGATCTCAAATCGATATTGTCTTTCAGAATTTCATTTATCATCTCGAGTTGGTTCTCTCTGTCAGCAAGATTTTTTCTCAGGATCTGCTCTGCCGTGGCAAGGGATAACAGGGCCATCTCGTTACGTGCTTTTCTGAGAGAATCCTGACGAACTCTCTCAAGCTCCTTTCTGGCCCTCTCAAGCTCCTGTGCAGATATTCTTCCTGCCTCTTCTTTGGCCTCAGAGATGATTTTTTCTCTGATTATACCCGCCTCCCTTAATATTTTAACTTCCTCTTCCCTGGCAGCAGAGAGAATGGCCTCCTTTTGCCTGGCAGCCGTTTCAAGCTCCAGTGCTGCAGTCTGAGCATCTATAAGTGATTTGGAGATGATCTGTTTCCTCTCTTCTACCATTTTGACTATTATTGGGAATCCAAATTTTGACAGAATGAAAAGTACAACCGAGAAGGATAACACCATCCAGAAAATCAGACCACTATCAGGTATTAACAGCGACATAATCCCAATATTAAAAACTTATAACATTAAAGAGCCATAAAACAAACCACAATAGCAAAAAGACATGCGCTTTCCACCAGGGCTGCAGCAACTATCATGCTCATTCTAATGTCGTTTGCAAATTCAGGCTGACGGGCAATTGCTTCCATTGCAGATGAACCGATTTTTCCGATTCCGAATGCAGCAGCAATGGCTGCAATTGCTGCTCCGAGTGCTGCTCCGATTGTCCCCAGTTCCATCGTGGGAACAACTGCTTGTAAGAGTGTGATCAAATACATATGATTAATTGTTTAAAAGTTGAAAATATTTGCTGATTATATTGTTTTTTTCTGTTTTGCATGAGACTCCTCTGCACGCGACAGTCCAATAAAGACTGCCGATAACATAGTGAAGACATAGGCTTGTATATAGGCAACCAGTATTTCTATAACTGTCATAAATACAGTTAGTATTATAGACATAACTGTCATCCCTCCGTTTACAATTGGTCCCATTTGAGCTGTAATGAATATGATTGATATCAGTCCGAGTACAACCGAGTGACCAGCTGTGATATTTGCAAATAGCCTGATCATGAGTGAGAAAGGCTTGGTAAACATTCCAATCATCTCAATAAATGGCATCAAAGGAATTGGTAGTTTCATCCATTTGGGTACTTCCGGCCAGAAAATTTCCCTGTAATACTCTCTGGTTCCGAATATGTTGACAGTAAAGAATGTAAATAATGAAAGGACCATGGTTATTGCAATATTCCCGGTTGTATTTGCTCCACCCGGAAATAGTGGTAGCAGTCCCATAAGGTTGTTAATGAATATAAAAAAGAAGGCGGTTAGCAGATATGGAGTATATCTGAGATAATCCTTGCCGACGCAAGGCTTTATCATACTGTCAGTTATATCCATTATAAACATCTCCATAAATCCTGCAAAACCTCCCGGAACCACAAGCGGATTTTTTCTGTATCTCCTTGCTGTGTAAAGTACCAGATATATCAGTATAATGCTGTTGATAATGATTGCAAGGACGTTTTTTGTAATAGAGATATCAAAGGGACGGCTCTCCTCACCGTTTGATAAAATTTCTACGATTTTACCTTTATATTTTCCTGTTCCGGCAATTCTCAGGTTTTTGTAACTATCACCCTCCTCCAGTCTTGAAGAGAGAAACAATGCAGCTCCGCACTCTTTTCCTATCACAATAACAGGAAGAGGAAGTGATATATCTTTATCATTGAATCTGGTAATGTGCCAGCTGTAGGAGTCACGGATATGTTCGTTGATCATACCCTTGACATCAGGTTTTTCCGCATATAAATTGCAGGAAAAGAACAGGGCTGCAGTAAGCAGGGATAGAGTTGTTTTAAAAGAGCTCATTTTTTCATTCTCTCCTTTTCAAACTTGATAAAGAGATAAGTTTCCACAAACAGGAAGAAAAAATAGAAGGCTACTGTAATGAGTGTGAAGGGGTAACGGTGGTCATCAGTAACCATATTGTATGCCAGAATAAAGCCGATAGTAATTATCAGCTTTACAGTTCGCATCATCATGTAGGTGTTAACTACCTTTGCAGGAGAGCTTCCTTTTGTAAAAAGAAGTATCCACAACATAACAAACCCTAGTAGCGTAAAATAGGCTGGTATAATGGGGTAGACAGGAAAATAGTATTGCGGGAGAAATTCTCTGAGTACAACGCCTACAATTATTCCTGTTGATATGTAGAGCGATAGAATGACAATGACCAGTGTGTACTTTTTAACTTTACTCATAATTATTAATTCTACTGCTCAAGGCAGAGCATTATATTGTTATTTTCAATTCTTGCAACACCTCCCCTGACAGAGTACCTCTCTTTGCTGTCTCCACCCTTTTTAACATACTGAACTTCTCCCGGAACAACGACACACATAATGGGGGCGTGGTTGGGAAAAACGGTAAACCTGCCTTTTACAGAGGGAATTGTAACAGATTCTACCTCAGCAGAAGTATACTTTCCTGACTCCTCTATGATGGACAGATTTAACATTCTATTTCTGATTTAATATTTTCTCCCCCTTTTCTATTGCCTCTTCGATAGTACCTACATTGAGGAAAGCCTGTTCCGGCAGGTGGTCAAGCTCTCCGTCCAGGATCATCTTAAATCCCTTAATAGTGTCTTCTATTGATACAATTGCCCCTTTTACACCTGTGTATTGCTCTGCCATGTGGAAAGGCTGAGAAAGGAACCTCTGGATCCTTCTGGCCCTGTTCACGGTGGTGCGGTCTTCGTCAGAGAGCTCCTCTATGCCCAGAATGGAGATTATATCCTGCAGCTCCTTGTTTCTCTGCAATATCTGTTTCACCCTCTGGGCAGTCTGGTAATGGTCTTCCCCTACAACACCGGGGTCCAGAACTCTTGAGGTGGATTCAAGAGGATCCACAGCCGGATAAATACCAAGCTCGGCTATCTTTCTGCTGAGAACAGTTGTGGCATCAAGGTGCGTGAAAGTTGTTGAAGGAGCCGGATCTGTGAGGTCGTCGGCTGGAACATAAACTGCCTGAATTGAAGTGATTGACCCCTTTTTTGTAGAGGCTATCCGCTCCTGCATTGCACCCATTTCCGTAGCAAGGGTAGGTTGGTAACCAACGGCAGACGGCATTCTTCCTAAAAGTGCCGATACCTCTGATCCCGCCTGTGTGAACCTGAAAATATTATCAATAAAAAAGAGTATATCCGTGCCTTCTGATCCCCCGTCCCTGAATGACTCGGCAACTGACAACCCTGCAAGGGCCACACTGGCGCGGGCTCCGGGAGGTTCATTCATTTGTCCGAACACAAGAGTTGCCTGAGATTTGGCCAACTCTTCAGGGTCAACTTTTGAAAGGTCCCACATACCCTTTTCCATATTATCTGCGAACTCCTTTCCGTATCTGATAACTCCGCAGGAGATCATCTCACGAAGAAGGTCATTACCCTCCCTGGTCCTTTCACCCACACCCGCAAATACAGAGAATCCGTTATGTTTTTTAGCGATATTGTTGATCAGCTCCATAATGATCACGGTTTTTCCTACTCCGGCACCTCCGAAGAGCCCGATTTTACCACCTCTGGAGTAGGGCTCAAGCAAATCTATAACCTTGATCCCGGTAAAAAGTACCTCTTTGGAGGTTACAAGTTCGTCGAATTTCGGCGGCTCCCTGTGAATCGGATAGGCATCTGCCATACTGAGCGGACTCATTCCGTCAATAGGTTGCCCCGTAACATTAAGCAATCTCCCTTTTACCTGGGGACCAACCGGAATCCTTATGGGTGAACCGCTGGGAAAGGCCTCTGTTCCCCTTCTGAGTCCGTCTGTGGAATCCATTGCAACAGTTCTTACGCTTCTTTCACCAAGGTGTTGGTGTACTTCCAGAATCAGGTCATGACCGTTATCTTTTGTAACTTTAATGGCATCGTGAATTCCGGGAAGAGAGAAATTTTGCCCCTCCTCCTCATTTTCAAAGCTGATATCAACCACCGGGCCGATAATCTGGGAAATTCGCCCGGTCGCAAATGTTTTTGTCATTTGAGAAAATAAAATTTGAGCATCAAAGGTACAAATTTTATCTATTGTTGCTATCTCATCTCTTTTTTATTATCTCCTGAAAATAGAGTGCAAAGGAGCGGTAGAGAAAATGGGTCCACTTTCCGAAGGGTACAATTATCATTGCCCATTGCACCAATACAGTCAAATGAATCAGATATATCCAGATATTGTTCTCTATCAGGTCCACATCCACAAAAAGCCTTACAATAAATGCTGTGAAACCCATTAAAAATAGCCATATCACAAATAACCAGTCAGATGGTCTGGAGTGGCGGCTTATCTCCCTCTTTGCCTTTATTCTCTCCTTAACAAAGTCTGCAGTAACAGAAAAGACAATAATACTGACTATATATCCCGCAACAGTTATGATTGGGTTTGCTGTTCCCAGCCAGTCGAATACGACTGTCATTAACAGCAGGGTGAGATAACCAATTACCAGTATAAAGTGTTCAAACCACCTCCTTTGGTTGTTATCACATCCCAGTGCCCTTTTTTGGGTGAACATATGAATAAATAGAGTGCCTGCACCCTTGATGTATCTGGCCAAAGAGGGATTTGTCCCCGGACGGATAACGGCAAGATACCACATTCTGATAATATTAGGCAAAAGGATAACAACAAAAACAGTACCTATTGCAAACATCTCAAAAAGATGTCCAAGGTGCATAATGGGCTTTGCCTCAAACTTGTTAAAGAAGGCAAACAGGATAACGCCAGTCACTGCCAAAAGCATTGCCACAACCAATAGTGGCAGGGAACGGTACAGTAATCCGGAAAATCCGGTCCAGTCATATCGTGCAGTTAGCCATCTTCTGAGAGACATCATCAGCTCACCAGGATTTGCACTTTGCGGACAGTAGGTTGAACACTCCCCGCAGTAATAACAGGACCAGGGTTTTAGAGATGATTCTATCTCCTCTTTAATTCCCAGAGCTGATAATCTTACCAGCTCCCTGGGAAAGGCCTCATCTTTTGTTGCAAGAGAGCATACAGCTGTACAATTTCCGCAGTTGTAACAGGAGGTAAAATCAAAAGCTCCATATTTTTTCAGCTCCTTTGAGAATTTCCGGTCAATCTTTGTCATCTCACTTCACTTTATATTTAAAATACTCATCCATATCATCAATCTCCCCTGTGCTTACCAATCCGAATTTCACCAGAGACAGCAGGTAATATACCATTTTGTCTGAGGGCATCCCTATCCTTTCGCACAGCTGTGCAATTGTAAGATCTTCTGTGCGGAGTTCCTTAAGTATCAGTCTTTTGATCTGGTTAAATTCCTTAAGGTTCTCTTTTACATCTGCTGGCACCTGACGTTGCTCACGCATAATTTTGAACGTCTCTTTTACTTCTTTCATTTTTACAAAATTACTGAGAGAGAACATCTATCATGTCTTCTATCTCTTTGTTCGTGAATGATATAAGTTCTAATGCGTCTTCCGGACATACCGGCAGGCACATACCACATCCTTTACAGACAGAGTTTGTAATTTCTGCAATTCTCTTTCCTCCTTTATCAATAGGGGTGATGGCATTAAAAGGACAGGTCTGTAAACATTTTCCGCACCAGGAGCACTTCATTTCATCAACAAATGCTACTATCGGTTCAAGTTCCAGTTCTCCTTTCGAGACAATCGAGTGAGATTTTATGGCCGCAGCTAGGGCTGAGTTGACACTTTCCATACTGTTTTTTGGCCCCTGGCAGCATCCCGCAATTGTGATTCCGTCTATAGCGGTCTCTACCGGTCTGAGCTTCATGTGTATCTCATTATAGAAGTTATCCCTTCCTCTTGGCAGTTTAAAGATTGCTCCGGTGTTGTCTCCCTTTGCGGAGACCATCCCGGTTACAAGTACAACCATGTCAACATTAGCCTCAAGCTCTCTTTTCCCGGAGAGAATATCTTTAACTCTCACAATTATCTCTCCATCACCATCTTCAATTACCGGCGGCTCCCTGTCGGGGAACTGAATAAAGAGATCACCTCTTTTATTGGCCTCTTTGTAGAGCAACTCCTGCTTTCCGTAACTTCTCATACCTCTTGTAAGATGATAGATATCAATTCCGGGAAATTTTTCGGTTGTATCCAGAGCACTACGCAGAGCTGCAGTGCAGCAGTATCTGGAACAATAGCTGTTTTCGCCCTTTATCTGACGGCTGCCTACACAATAGATAAAAGCGACACTCTTTATCTTTTTACCATCGACAGTAAATACTTTTTCTTTCTGTTTTCTCAATAGTGAGTTGAAATGTTCCAGAGTGACAACTCCGGGAATTGTCCCGAATCCGTACTCTCCGCTTTTTGGTGTGTAGCTGTCAAATCCGGTTGCTACCAGCACTGATCCCACATTTATCACTCTTTCTGATGGATTACCCTCGCCGGATTGGAGATTTTTTTGCAGCTTAAGTGTAAAATCGCCAATATTTCCTTTACTTTCAGCCACCTGGTATCCTGTTAGAAGTGTTATGTTTTGTTCTTTTGCAATCTCCCCTGACAACCTTTTGATAATTGCTTCACCTGATACTGTTTCAGGTGCCACAGTGTTTATTTTTAGTAAACTACCACCGATTTTTTCCTCTTTCTCAATAAGGTAAACCAGATCATTCATTGCAGAGAGTGCCTGTGCGGCCTTTATTCCTGCAATACCGGCACCGATAACAGCTACGGAATTTTGTGATTTTATTCTGATAGGTTCCAGTGAGACAGCATGCCTGGCCTTTGCAATTGCAGCTTTCACCAACAGAATTGCCTTTTGGGTGGCACCCTCTTTATTGTCGGAGTGTGCCCAGGAAGCTTGTTCCCTTATATTGGCGTGCACATAATTGTATTTGTTGAGTCCGGCTCTTTCACTTACAGCCCTAAAGGTGGAAAGATGCAGCTTGGGCGAACAGGATGCTACTACAATACCGCTGAGGTTATTCTCTTTAATGTCAGAGTCCATATCCTTCTGGTTGGCATCCCCGCAGGCAAACATAGTGGTTTTTGAGAGCACGACTGCATTTTCATCTTTTACAGCCTCCCTCACCTTTTCAATATTAACATAATCGGAGATGTTTCCTCCGCATGCACATATATATACACCGATTCTCTTATCCATAATTGACTATTATGAGAGGTTAGCTTTTAAATACGCAGTTGCCTGAGCGGCAGCCGAACCGGCAGAGAGAATTGAATCAGGTATATCCATAGGGGCAGAGGCAGTACCGGAGACAAACACCCCATCTATAGAAGTTTTTGCCGGATTAGCCATAGGATCAGGCTGATATACAAAATTTAAATCGTCAGTTCTGAGAACTCCAGGTTTAAAGAGAGCGGAAGCCTCATCATTTGCCAGTACACCGACGGATAGTACAACCATATCGTGTTGAGCCTCTTTAATCTTGCCGGTGGTGATATCTTCATACCTCAGAATGAGATTGCCTTTCTCTCCACCTGTGATTTTGCCGATTTTTCCCTTGACAAAGTTTACTCCCATACCCCGTGCCTGTTCGTAGAATTCATCGTATCCCTTGCCGTATGCTCTGATATCAATATAGTATATAGTTATGTCTGCCATTGGAAGTGCTCCCATAAGCAATTGTGCCTGTTTGACAGAGTACATGCAGCAGATTTGGGAGCAAACAGGATTGCCTGCGGAATCATCCCTGGAACCTGCACAGAGAACATAGGCTATTTTGTCAGGGACTTTACCGTCTGAGGGTCTTAGAATTGTATTGAAAGGTCTGGTAGGGGCAAGCTGCCTCTCCATCTGCATAGAGGTAAGAACATTTTTTAACTTGCCAAATCCGTATCTGTCAATTTTTTGTGGGTCGAAAAGTTTAAATCCCGTTGCTACAATTACTGTTTTGATATCAATTACAAATTCAAGTTTTTTTTGAGTGAAATCTATACAGTCAGATGGGCAGGCCTTTTCGCAGGCACCGCACAGTGTGCAATTCTCAATATCAATTGCAGCAATTTTAGGACTGGCTATGGCAAATGGTATAAAAGCAGCTTTTCTCCCTATCAGGTTGAACTGATACTGGTCCGGAACGATA
>Ga0265294_10009473_pt1 | contig 11227 bp, 4 predicted proteins | sample MunlanPumphouse3_FD_192504 | JGI IMG/M metagenome (GOLD analysis project Ga0265294, IMG submission 192504) | Groundwater microbial communities from a municipal landfill in Southern Ontario, Canada - Pumphouse #3 | ecosystem: Environmental > Aquatic > Deep subsurface > Groundwater | place...
TCTTCGGTGATCAGGGCAGGGTCTGCTCAGGTAACGGTAGAGTACCTGCAAAACAAAGATATGGATGAAGCTTTCCTGGATCTTCAGAAAGCGATGACTCCCTTTTCCCAGAATTCAAGTATCGAGTCCATCAACATCACCCAGCATGATCCGAACACGGCACCGGTCATGTTGATCGCGATGTCGCACCAGTCGATAACCGACATGGCGGAGTTGCGAAAAATGGCGGATAGCTATATCCGGAACGAGCTTATACGCCTGGAAGGAATAGCTGAAGTATCCCTGTCGGGTGAGGAGTCGGCGGTGCTGACCATAGAAACGGATCCCTATATATTGAACGCTTTCGGTATTAGCATGGAGGAGATCGCTTCGAGAATCGAAGCAAATAATCAAAGCATATCGGGTGGCCGGGTGAGTGAGCTGGGGTTGCAGTACCTGGTCAAAAGCTCGTCGCTGTTTAATTCCGAGGCAGATTTCGAGAACCTGATCGTCAGCTACAAGCCTACAGAAGCAACCTCGGGGAGATCCGGAACGCAAAATTCAGGGACTAACGTAGAAAGTGCTCCCCTGTTTTTACGTGAAGTAGCCACTGTCAGGTTTGAAAATGCACGTCCCGACAATATCGTGCGTATAAACGGGGAGCGTTGCATCGGCCTCTCGGTTTATAAAGAAACGCAATTCAATACCGTAAAGGCTGTAAATCTGATCAGCAGCCAATTGTCAGTGATCGAACAAGCGTTGCCGGGGTACAGGTTTCAGGTGATCGGCAATCAGGGGACTTTCATTAAACAGGCCATTGGAGAGGTGATCAACAGCGCTTTTTTGGGTATGCTGCTCGCCGTGTTGGTCTTGTTTTACTTTCTACGAAGGATAGGCACGACCCTTATCGTGAGCGTTTCTATTCCAATTTCCATTATTGCCACCTTTACCATGATGTACTTCAATGGACTCACGCTTAATGTGATGACGTTGAGTGGGCTTGCTTTAGGGGCGGGTATGCTGATCGATAATGTGATCGTGGTGATAGAGAGCATATTCCGAAACCGGGAGCAGGGTCTGGAGCGTAGAGAAGCCATTATCAACGGTACTACCGAAGTTTCCGGAGCAGTCATCGCCTCCACCGTAACGACCATCGTCGTGTTTATCCCGATCGTTTACCTGCACGGCGCTTCAGGCGAACTGTTCAAAGACCTGGCGTGGACCGTGACATTCGCGTTGCTGTCGTCGCTGTTTGTGTCCTTGATGGTGATTCCCATGCTGTATGACAGGTTTACGGGACGGAATCAGGTCAAAGCAGAGTCAGAGGCGGTACAATTCAAAGGGTACGGCAACCGTCTTCGTACGATGCTCGCTCATCGCTGGTGGGTGATTGCTGTTTCGGCAGCGATACTGTTCGTTTCCATACTCCTGATACCCTTTGTCGGTACCGAGTTTCTACCGCGTACGGAAGGGAAGGATTTCACCATATCGGTCAAACTGCCGGAGGGCACCCGACTGGAACGTACCGACGCCGTGGTCAATAACCTGGAACACCTGCTGAATCAGATCTGTAGAGACAGCTTGGCGGTGGTCTATAGCCATATAGGTAAAGGTTCCTCGGACAATGAGATATTTGAGGGAGAGCATACAGCCAAGATGAAAGTTATCTTATCCGGGCAAAGCAAAGTTTCTCCGGCAGATCTGATTGCACGTTTCTCCGAAGCAACCCAGGATATGGATGGATTGGAGCTTGCGTTCAAGCAGGATGACAATTCGCTGGGTGAGTTCCTGGGAAGCGAGGAGGCTCCTATTGTTGTGGAGGTGAGAGGCGAAGATCTTGAAGAGATTACTTCCTTGACGGACGACGTGTTGTCGCGCATGGCCTCCGTAGAGGGAATTTACAACGTAAAATCGTCGATGGCAGACGGGGCACCTGAACTCAATGTCAACATCAACCGTACCATCGCCGGAATTCATAACATATCGGTGGCCACCGTGATTCAGCAGATCGGGCAACAACTGCAGGGACACAATGTGGGGAAAATGGATTATAGGGGAGAGATGCGCGATATCGTGATCAAAGTGCCGGATATGACCAGCAGGGAGCTGGGAGAGTTGGTGATCAAAAGCGGAAGCCAGGAGTTTCGGCTGAACGAGATTGCTACCGTCACCCATTCCCAGGCTCCAAAAGAGATCTATCGCCGGAACCAAACCCGCCTTAACAAAATTGTTTCCAATATGGAAGCAGGCCGTTCCCTCGACAAGGTTGCCCGGGAGATTCGTACAGCAGTGGCGGATATCGAGCTTTCCCCCGGCTATTCCGTCTCGGTGACAGGAGAAGAGGAGAGACGTGCAGAATCGATGGAGAGCCTCCTGTTTGCGTTGTTGCTTTCCGTGGTGCTGGTATATATGGTTTTGGCTTCTCAATACGAATCGTTGTTGCATCCCTTTACCATATTGTTAACCACGCCGTTTGGACTGGTAGGGGCCGTCATGTTTTTCCTGATTACCCGAACCCCGTTGAATATCATGGGAGCGATGGGTATAATCATGCTGGCGGGGATAGCCATCAACAATTCGATCCTTCTGGTAGGACGCATCAACCAGCTGAAGAGAACGATGACACTGACAGAGGCAATCGTTCAGGCAGGGCAACAGCGTATACGACCCATCATCATGACCAGCCTCACGACGATATTGGTGTTGTTGCCCATGACATTCAATTTCGGAGAAGGTGCGGCGATGCGCTCCTCCATGGCTGTGGCAGTCATCGGCGGATTGGTTACCTCTACGTTGATGAGCCTGGTGTTGATCCCTTGCGTCTATTACCTGTTTGAGCAGATGAAGCGAAAGGTGACAAAGGGGGAGGATCGGGTTCCTGTGCAGGATACAAAGGAGAGCAAGAAAGGTTTACCGTTTGATAGATAAAGCATGGATTTTCTTTTAAACAGAAGAGTAACGATCAGTATGTTGTTTATTGCATCTACCCTGTTGGGGTACGTGTCCTATAAACAATTACCGGTTGAATTGCTTCCCAATGCGGAGTTGCCCGTGCTGTATGTTTCTGTGAACGCACAGCAGGATATGGATCCTGCTTTTGTGGAGTCGGAGGTGATCATTCCGCTTGAAGGAGCCATCAGTTCCGTGGGCGGGGTTGACAAGATAGAATCGGAGATCAGCAGCCGGCAATCGTCCATTCGTGTCGATTTCAAGAACAATGTGAATTTTAAAACCACATCGTTGAAACTGGAAGAGAAGATGAAAGAGGTATCCTCATCGCTTCCGGATGGTTTTAACGTTCGTGTACAAAAGATGGATGTCTCCAGGGTGAGCAACGCATTTATCTCTCTTCAGGTGCGTGGTTCCGGCGGAGTCGACCGTGTACGCAATATTGTGGAAGAGGAGATTCTGCCCGAATTGGAAAATATTGACGGAATTGCTGCTGTTCGGGTTTATGGCGGTCGCGAGCGTGCAATAGAGATACAACTGAATAAGGACGCCAGCAAGGCCTTGAATATTACCCCCTCCAGGTTAAGCAGCCTGCTGAACAGCAATGCGCGAGAGAAAGTGTTTGTCGGCACCGTGAAAGAAACGGGCAGCCAGTACTTTGTTCATGTGCACTCTACCTACACCAAGGTGTCGGATCTGGAAAACATTGTGGTAGCTCCGGGCCCTGTCTTGCTGAAAGACATCGCGACCATCTTTTTCGATTTGAAAGAGGAAACCTCATACAGCCGGGTCAATGGAAAAGAAGCCATATCGGTATCTCTTGTTAACGACGCGCAAGCCAACCTGATAGACCTGTCGCACCGTACGTTGGAGACAGTTGAAAAGCTCAACGGACAGTTGACATTCCAGGACGTGGAGATTGTGGTCGACTCCAATACGGCTGAAACCATGGAGAACAACATCAACCAGATCATCAACCTGGCATTAACGGGTGGATTACTTGCGATCCTGGTGCTTTGGTTTTTCCTGAAAAATGTGCGGTTGGTCTTTTTCATTGCCCTCTCAATCCCGATTTCTGTCTTCACGGCATTTAGCTTCTTCTACTACGCGGGTATCTCAATCAATAGCCTGACGCTCGTAGGAATGGCGTTGGCCGTAGGTATGTTGCTGGATAACAGCGTTGTGGTACTGGAAAATATCTACCGGCTGTCGGGATCCGGGCTCACAGCCGACGAATCGGTCAGCCGGGGAACGAAAGAGGTGTGGCGTTCCATTGTTGCAGCAACGCTCACCACAGTCATTATCTTCCTGCCTTTTATCTTCTCCGATAACTTCCTGCTCAAGCTGATGGGGAGCCATATAGGCGTTTCGATTATCTCTACCCTGCTGGTTTCACTGGCCGTAGCCTTGTTTTTCGTCCCGATGGCAGCCTATTTGATTTTACGCAGTAAAAAAAGTAAAACGGTCTTTTATGAAAAGGTCACCTTGCTGCAACGACCGATACAGGTGTATCTTGTCCTGTTAAAGAGCTGCCTGCGAAATCCGGGCAGGACCATTTTCGGCTCCCTCATCCTGCTTTTTGCTGTCCTGATCTTATCGCTTTCCACCGCTGTGCGGCAAAACAGGGAGGTGGATTCGGACCGGTTCAACCTCTACGTGACGATGCCTGCGGGAAGCACATTGGAGAGTACGGATAATGTGGTCAGAGTGATGGAAGAGCGGCTGGAAGACATCCCTGAAAAGAAAGACCTGATTAGCCGGATTAATGAAGAAGAGGCCATGCTAACACTTATTTTGCAAGAGAACTTTCAAAAGATAGGGAAGCGTAAAATTTCGGAAATCAAAGCGGATGTGCAGTCCAGAATCCCCAATGTAGGAGGTGCGGAGATCATGGTGGCCGATGCTACGGGAGGTGGACAAGGCAATGCCGGCGGATTGAGCGGTATGGTCGGCTTCATGAGTCTGTTGGGGATTGGCGACAATCAGGAACGGATCGTTGTCAAGGGATCTGATTACGAGATGATGCAGCTGGTTGCTGAAGATATCCGGTATCAACTGGAGCAACAGGAATTCATACAAAACACCCGTGTCTCTTTTATGCGTCGTCAACCGGAGATCTTGCTTGATTTCGATCAGGTTTTGCTTACCTCTTACGGTATTACACGTGCAAATATCCTCACGGGCTTGTCGGAGTTGAACAGTGAGTTTTCATCAGGAACCACATTTAAGGTGGGCGATGAATCATACGATATCGTCATTCGTGACAAAACAGCCGAAGAAGAGGAGGAGCAGCAGCAAAGGCAAAAAACCATCGATGATCTGGAAGCGGTGCAGATCATGAACAGTAGCGGGGGCTTGCACAACCTGAGAGATATTGCATCGGTGAACAAGGGGTACGGGCGTTCCCGCATCATACGTGTCAATCAGGACAAACAGCTGGACGTGCGTTACGGCTTTCTGAGGAGCATCGAACAATCCAAAACATTGCTGGAGGGGTATCGTGCCGATATCGACCAGCTGATTGCCAACTATAACCTGCCGGCCGGTGTAGCTATCGAGGTGATCCATGAAGAGGATCAGTTTGCCGACTTCAAGTTCCTTATCTTTGCCGCCTTCCTGTTGATATTTATGATCCTGGCAATGGTGTTTGAGTCGGTCACCACACCCCTGGTCATCCTTTTTTCCATTCCCCTGGCGGCAATTGGCTCGCTGGTCGCACTGTTTCTGACGGGAAACAGTCTCTTGAACGCGAATACGTTAATGGGATTTCTTATCTTGTTGGGTGTGGTGGTGAACAACGGCATTATCCTGATCGATTACACCAAGTTGCTTCGTAAACGCGGATACAGGCGTGAAAGGGCATTGATGACAGCGGGTATCTCCCGTATCAGGCCTATCCTGATTACCGCCATCACAACCATCATCGCCATGATGCCACTCGCAATGGGCGATACGGAATATGCGGGAGCTATAGGTGCACCGTTTGCCATTACCGTGATCGGAGGCCTTGCATTTTCGACCCTGTTGACGCTGGTTATTATTCCAACGGTCTATATGGGGCTGGAGAATGCCTTGCAATGGTACCGGTCGCTGCCGGTGAAAACAAAAATCATCCATCTCGTGTTGTTTGTAACCGGTGTGTCTGCTATCTATCTCTATGGAGAAGGGATGTTGTACCAGATACTCTACGTAACGACACTTGCCGTTTTAATCCCCGGGATTACCTTTTTTATGCAGACCAGTCTGCGGCGTGCAAAAGCGGATGTGGTGGACCCGGATCAGGAGATCCATATTGTTGTACGCAGCCTGGTGAAGATCTACGATCGCTCCGGCCGTTTTGTGCGTGAATGGAACAGTGGGTTGGAGGTGCGGAAGCGGTTGGGCCTAAGCGGCGAATACCATTCGCTGAAAGATTTCGTTCCTGTTGCCTGGCAATTTATCCTTTGGGGATTTGGCATCTATTTCACCTACTTTTATATCGAAAGCAAAACGTGGGGGTTCCTCTTCTCTTTCGTGATCTATGCCGCGACACTTTACTTGTGGCGCAAGATACGGAGCTACCTGTTTTGGCGGTTTGAAAGGAGCGGATGGGTGAGATACCTGAACCGTGTCATGTTCTGGAGTATCCCCCCCCTGATCCTGTGGGGCCTTTACAGGAAACTGGATAATCTCCCGATGGTATTGATCATCGGCGCATTGTGGGGATTAGGTATCGCCATATACGTTTCGTCGCAATATCTCTATGGCCGGAACATAAATATCGAAAGAATATCCGGCCGGTTTACCGGATTAAAACGCTCCTATTACCGTATGGTCATCTCCATCCCGCTGATCGGCAGACGGCGTCGGCCATTTAAAGCGTTGCGCGGTGTGTCGTTTGAAATCAAGACCGGCATGTTCGGCCTGCTTGGACCCAACGGTGCTGGTAAATCGACGCTGATGCGTATCATCACAGGGATTTTGGAACAAAGCTACGGGAGTATCTGGATCAACGGTCTCGACACCCGTCTTTACCGGGAAGAGCTTCAGGGATTGATCGGATTTCTTCCGCAGGAGTTCGGGATGTATGAAAATATGACTGCCTGGGAATTCCTCGACTATCAGGCTATCCTGAAAGGACTAACCGGCAGCAATGTGCGGGAAGAACGAATCGGATACGTACTGAAATCGGTGCATATGTACGAGCGCAAAGACGATAAGATCGGATCTTTTTCGGGTGGAATGAAGCAGCGCATAGGGATTGCCTTGATACTCCTGAATCTTCCGCGTATTCTTGTTGTAGATGAACCTACTGCCGGGCTCGATCCCCGCGAGCGAATCCGGTTCCGGAACCTGCTGGTGGAGCTGAGCAAGGACCGTATTGTCATTTTTTCCACCCACATCATTGAGGATATTTCCAGCTCTTGCAATCAGGTAGTGGTAGTAGACAAAGGAGAGTTGAAGTATTTCGGGGTGCCGGAGAAGATGGTGGATATGGCTTTGGGTAAAGTATGGCAGTTCCTGATCGATAAGGAGTCGTTTGAGGAAAAATTGGATAAATCACGGGTGGTGAATAATATACAGAGTGGAGACCGGATACAGGTCCGGTACATTTCGGTGGAAGAACCTTGTCCCGGTGCAACTCGGGTGGAAGCTAACCTGGAAGATGCTTACTTGTGTTTGTTGAAAAATATCTGACGCTATGAGCTTGAAAAAATATATTGATTTGACAATCCGTATGGTACGGTACAATTTAAAGATTATTTTTGCCGGTAAATTCTTCTGGTTTCTGCTGGCTGCTTTTGCTTTTTTTGCCTTTTTTATGTTTCAGCAAGCATGGAACAGGGCCGAAATCAATGAGGGTTCAATCTATAATTTGTTGTTGTTCCCTTGCCTGCTGCTTATTTTCTATCCGATCGTGTTCGGTATTCAAAACGATGAAGACAACCGAATATTGGAAATCATTTTTGGTATACCCAATTACCGCTTTAAAGTGTGGGGCGTGCGCATGCTGATGATTTACGTGGCCAATTATTTTATCCTGGTTCTTTTTGCTTATGTAGCCCGTATACTGCTTTATCCGGTCAACACAGTTGAAATGGCTTTTCAGTTACTGTTTCCAATGCTTTTTTTTGGCAACCTGGCGTTTATGTTTTCAACCACCACCCGGAGCGGTAACGGTACAGCAGTCATCATGATTATTTTCGGCCTTGCTTTTTTTATTTTCATGAATGCCAATAAACAAATCACTCACAGCTATTGGAACATCTTCCTGAATCCCTTTTCCATTCCTAACGATATCCATCCCATGATCTGGCAGAATACCATCCTCAAAAGCAGGCTATTCCTCGTGATTGGCGCGGTTGTATGGTTGATGGTCGGCTTCCTTAACCTTCAGGAACGCGAGAAATTTGTGTAGTAAAACAGGGTGTGGATCGATGCCGTAGCGTCGTTACGGAATCAGGTATCTACGATAAGGCAACCATTTTTTCTTCGCAACAGGTGATTTTCTCCAGTCCATTTTCCCGGACAATATAGCTGTTTTCAATACCCACGGCACCGATGCCCGGAAGTACAAACTTGGGTTCCACGGCAATTGCCATGCCCGTTTCGAGGATCTCTTTCGAGCGGGGAGCAAGCACGGGGGGTTCGTTAATTTCCAGTCCTACTCCGTGTCCCACGAATTTGGCCTGTTGTTTTGTTCCCATGAAGCAACCGGCAAGGCCGTTTTTCCTTGCCATCTCTTCCGCCAGGAGATAAATATCGGCACAGGATGCTCCGGATTGACCTGTTGCGGCAATGGCCTTGCAAATATCGATGGAAACCTGATGAGCTTTGTGGGCAATATCGGGCACCGTACCGATCGCGAACGTCCGAGTCATATCACTCATCCACGGGCGGTAATTGCCCGCCATATCTACCATCAACGTAGTTCCGGGAATAAGTTTCGTTCCGTTGGCTCCAATAGGCAACAAGGGGGATAATCCCTGGCCGCCAAGTGCGAAATCAAACGGGGAAGCGGATTGTGCATTGTCTCCGGTAAGAATGCTGCCCATAAAGATATCCATGTTCTCTCCGAAAGTTCGAAAAATACCTGACGAACCAGCTAAGCGCATTTCTCTTTCCAGCTCGATCTGAAATTCGATATCCGTCATTCCGTCGCGGTAAATGTGCGGGATCTGTTGGTAGACTGCAGCATGAATGTTGGCGCATTCGCGCATCTGTTCGAGCTCATACTCCGATTTTACGCTGCGGATACGGCGCATCTCCCCCGAGGCATCCATCAATTCGGGCATCCCGAGGGCCGTTTGGAGCCGGGCAACGGCGGAATAGGGCAAGGCATCACACTCCACCATCACCCTCCCGGGCAATGCCAGTTTTCTCTGACGGAGAAAGTCGGGGAGCTGTTCCGGTTTTCGGATGTAGCTAACGTGATCGCCCGTGATGCCGCTGGGGCGTTTTACGAACAAAACCGGATCCCCGTCGGGCTGGACAAAAATATAGCCGTCAAAAATAAAACCGAGCAGGTAGAATTGGTTTACTGACGTGGAAATCAGGCACGCATCGGCTTGTAATTCCCGGATAGCTTGTTGGAGCCGGGATAGTCTTTGACTGGATTCTCTCTTAATTGTAGCATTCATGAAACAACTCTTCTTTTGATTTTCAAATATAGTCAATTCTCGTGTGAACGGGAAGCCTCTTTCTGAAAAAACCTTAATCTTGTTCTGTCAAATGTTAGGTTTCATAAATGCAACTGTTGGTGTGGAGCAAAAGAAAAATAAAAAACCTATCTTTACGACGTCAATTATTGCTCAAGTGAACGGAAAAATATTAATAGTCGAGGACGACATCACTTTTGGAACGATGCTTCAAAAGTGGTTTGAGAAGAATGGGTTCTCCACAAAGTGGTGTGCGGGAATGGTATCGGCTCAGGAATCGCTTTCCGGTTCAACGTACGATATCATCCTGTCGGATTTGCGCTTGCCCGACGGTGACGGTATAATGCTCCTTTCCTGGATACACGAAAGGTATCCGTCGGTGCCGGTTATAATAATGACCGGATACGGTGAAATACAGACGGCCGTTTTGGCCATAAAACTGGGGGCTTTTGACTTCCTGGAAAAACCCATCAATCCGTCGGTTCTCGCAGAAAAAATAGAGGCGGCTTTCGAGGAGGGGAAGAAAACGGAGAACGTTCAAAGGAAATATTCGCAGGAAAAAAAGAAAGAAGAGAGGCGAGGAGGTACGGTAGAAGGATGCAGTCCGCTGTCCACCCGTATGTACTCTTTTATAAACACCGTTGCTCCCACTTCAATGGCCGTGATGATTATTGGTGAAAGCGGTACGGGAAAGGAGCATGCGGCAAGAATGATTCACGAACGGAGCCCGCGTGCTCATGGTCCGTTTATTGCAGTAGATTGTGGAGGTTTATCCATTGAACTGGCGCCAAGTGAGCTCTTTGGACATAAAAAAGGCTCATTTACCTCCGCTATTGAAGATAAAGTGGGCTTTTTTGCGGAAGCAAACGGCGGTACGTTGTTCCTGGATGAAGTGGGAAACTTGCCGTACGGCGTCCAGATGCAGCTTCTCAGGGCCTTGCAGGAAAAAAAGATCCGGCCGGTGGGGACGACCGCCGATTTGGAGGTGGATGTGCGGATTGTTACGGCTACCAATGAAAATCTCGAGAAAGCGATTGCCTTTGGCCGTTTTAGAGAGGATCTGTTTCACCGGCTCAATGAGTTTATGATTGTGGTTCCGCCACTGAGGAGTTGCAAAGACGATATTCCGTTGTATGCCGAACATTTTGTTGCCGAAGCAAATGCCGAACTGGATAAAAAAGTGAGGTTCATCTCGGCCAAGGTCTTTTCCAGGCTGGAGACCTATTCCTGGCCCGGCAACCTAAGGGAATTGCGAAATGTGATTCGCCGTGCCGTACTTTTTTCTCCCGGTGATACGATTACGTTAGAGAGTCTGCCTTTTCTATCGGAAAAGAGCGTTGAAGAGAGTAAAGAGGTGGATGTTTCCTTGAACGTATCGCCAGAAGAAGAAAAAGAAAAGATAGTACGGGCCCTGGAAAAAACCAAAGGAAACAAATCCCGGGCAGCTATTCTATTGCGTATAGACCGAAAAACACTGTACAACAAGATTCGCAAGTACGGTTTGTAGTGGAAAATGACGGTTGTCAGAATAAATATTCCTTTTCAATATCATCGGCAAACGCTCTTATTTGCAGGATGCTTAACGACAAATCTTCTTTCCAGGAAGAATAGGTAGTTTCTTCCTCTCCCCTGAGTGAGTCCATTTTCATCAGGACCTCGCC
>Ga0265294_10009474_pt1 | contig 11225 bp, 9 predicted proteins | sample MunlanPumphouse3_FD_192504 | JGI IMG/M metagenome (GOLD analysis project Ga0265294, IMG submission 192504) | Groundwater microbial communities from a municipal landfill in Southern Ontario, Canada - Pumphouse #3 | ecosystem: Environmental > Aquatic > Deep subsurface > Groundwater | place...
TTAAGCAAACGACAATAGTTTGTCGTTTGTAGGGTCGGAACCGGAGCGGTGGAGCAACAGAGTGCGACCCGCGAAGGCAAAGCCGTTAAGCAAACGACAATAGTTTGTCGTTTGTAGGGTCGGAACCGGAGCGGTGGAGCAACAGAGTGCGACCCGCGAAGGCAAAGCCGTTAAGCAAACGACAATAGTTTGTCGTTTGTAGGGTCGGAACCATGAGAGCTGTCAAGCAAACAACAACTGCTTGTTGTTTGTAAGCTCGGAACTGGAAGCGATGTATACTTGTATACCGCTGTAGGCTAAGTCTAAGTCGGAGCAAAGCGACCCGTGAAGGCAAAAAGGGTGGGTTTACTAACCCACGCTGTGACCAAATTCGTTCTGCGGGGCCAACTTCTGATCGATGCAACCATTCCCTGGATTCCGGTGGGCTGGCAAGCCCACCCTTGTTGGTGCGTGATCAAAAGAAGGCTATCTTTGCTACAATACACAAAAGAGATCCAGAGAGAGGGAATGCATGACCGATAACCTGTCAGAAAGAGTATACAGGCATTATAAAGCCTTTCATCTTCATTTTGAAACTCCGTTTGAGTGCCCTGAACTTTTGCCCATCGGTAAAGAGGAAGTAGAGACGCTGGAGAGAGTGGTTGTCCGGCTTGGCCGGGTACCGGAACACTTGGATCATGCTGTGCAGCAGTGGCAGGTGTTTGAATCGAATGAAAATGAAGTGCTGCTGAAGATAGAAGGTGTTGCAAACTTTTTGATACGAAACGGCAATGAGATCGTTATCGAAAAAGAGGACGGATGCAGCGAAGAGACCTTGCGGCTTTATCTTTTCGGCTCAGCGGTCGGTGCATTGCTGCAGCAGCGGGGATACCTGACCCTGCATGCCAGTGCCATCAAAACCGACAAGGGTGCGGTGCTTTTTGCCGGGGATTCCGGAGCGGGGAAGAGCACGACACTTCAGGAGTTCCTGCGCAGAGGATATCAAAAACTCTCCGACGATACGATCGCGCTCTACTATGATGAAACCAGAGGAGAAGTCATATGCCTGCCATCGTATCCGCAGAGCAAGATCTGGCAAAAAACCGCCGACCTCTTTGACCATGATACCACACAACTGCGCCAGCTTCATCCTGAGATGGATAAATATGCGCTTTCAACCAGAGAACATTTCTATGATCACGTGCTGCCGTTGCATGCTATCTATCTATTGCAGGTATCAGATGAAGCTGAGGAGGTAGTGCTTGAAGAGGTGCGCGGTATGGATAAGTTCAAAGTGGTCAATGACAACACTTATCGTAATATTTACAGTTATAAATTGCCTTACAGGCAGGAGCATTTTCGCATTGCTAGTCATATTAGCCAATTCCATCATGTCATACACGTTATGCGACCGAATGATCAATTAACATTATCTGAACTTTGCAATATGATTGTAAATAATATTGGAAGTAATTAAACTGATCATTTTAAGGGGTATCTCTAGGAATGATTTGCTTAGTATTTTTAATTGTATGCCGGTATATCTATATATATTGATCTTTCTGTTGATTGCTCCCTAAGATGTTTATCAATATTGCTTATTGTAAGTTGGAGACCAAAATCCTTATAGGGACTTGTGCCATTCAATCTGTCCAAGACAATAAGACCCAATGCATTTTTATAGTGGATGTTTTCCCAATGATATTTCATTTTTTTTGCCGGACTTGTTGGTACTTTTTCTGCTGTAAAAGGATGGTAGACAGAAAAGTCAAAGACCCTGTAAGGAGGTTTGTGATAGTGGTTGGAAATGCGATTGACGGTTAGAACAATATCTTTTTTCCATTGCAGCCAGTGATCATAATTTACATGGTGGTAATCCACCATTATCTTCCATTGCCTGATGTGTGATGGACTAAAAACGATATCAAGCTTGATATCATTTTCGTAACATAGTCTGACAAGTTTTCTAAAGTCAGAAAATGAGTTGTTGCCAGTATCTGGATAAACATAGCCAATGGAGGCTTTTTTATATAGTGCAGGTGGACCATATCTCATCACCGCATGGTGTCCGCCCATTTTTGTTAATTGTCTTTGCATATAGCCACCGTCGAGTTGCCCATACTCTGACCATGTTGGGAAATCATCTGTTGAACTTATAATGGTTTTAAAACTATCTATTAGGGTATCAAAGCTGAAAATATAGCGATAGATATAACTGTAATGAAAATATTTTTCAAACTCCGGAACAGGTTTTTGTTTTGTTATGGTGAACATATCATAATCAACGACAAGGATAACCTGTTGCAGTTCTCCTTGTTTCAGAGCCCATTCAAAATTGATCCTGTTCTCATACATACTTCCACCACTTACGGCCATATTGTAGGAAGGTTTTGTAAGATAACCGTGTTCAGGGTTAAGACCTATTTCTGCCCGTGAGTTTCCCAATATAATGCTCTTTGGTTTAATCCGGTAAATTTTAAGTGCTTTTATGAAGCGTATTTTCTTGACACCCATTATCTTTTTTGTATTAACAAAATGGTTGTTGTAGTCATCATAAGGGTCAACTATATAGTTGACCACGCCAATAAATACTAGAAGAGAAATGACAAAAAGTAAAAAAAATATGGACCATTTTTTATAGCTCATCCTGATATCCCTAAAAATTAAAATATATAAATTCTGATACTTTATCGAAGTACATAATACTGATTATCAAACAGATTCCTGCGAGAAACATATTGTTGTAGCTGGGAGTAAAATTATCTAGTTTTTCGTTGGTGTTTTTAAAGACGAGGATCAATATAAAACCTCCTATTAACCAAAAAATAGTCCATATGTTTCCATGTATTGATGAAAGCCAGCTGCCAAATGCAATATTGTAATGAGTTAAACAAGAGAGGTGATTTTCTAACGAGGCCGGCAATACAATATGAGATATATCAAACATACCTCTCAGTACTTTAATCGCATCGTCCCACTCTTTTGCCCTAAAAAAGACCACAGAAAAGTTGATAAAGTTAAATGTTAAAAACCAGCCAAGGATTTTAGGGAGTTTTATGCCGATTTTCTTTTTCCATATGTGGTTTGTGACAATACCGATACCATGTAAAATACCAAAAATGACAAACATCCAGCTAGCGCCATGCCAGAATCCTATAATGACCATGCTGATAAATAGGGCAATCATTCCTTTGTAAAAAGTGTATTTTTCAAATGAGTGAATAATAGGAGTAAAAATATAGGCATGAACAAATCTGGTAAGTGTCATGTGCCATCTTTTCCAAGATTCTATTAACGATGTTGCTTGATATGGAGAGTTAAAGTTGATTGGTAATTTAATGTTGAATAGCAGTGCCGCTCCGATAGCCATGTCGGTATAGGCACTGAAGTCGAAATATATCTGGAAAGTGAAAGAGAGGCTTGTTATCCATGCTTCTATAAAGTTCAGTGATTCTGCTTTGTCAAAACCGACAGTTGACCATACGGCAAAGGTATCGGCAATGACGACTTTTTTAAAAAGTCCGATCGAAAAGATAAACAGCCCCATGCTGATGTTTCTATACTTTATGATCATATTATGAGCCTGCGAGAATTGCGGCATCATCTCCTTATGGTGAACGATTGGGCCGGCAATGAGTTGTGGGAAAAAAGTGACGAAAGTAGCATAGTTTATAAAATCATATTCCTTGCATTGCCCACGGTAGCTGTCCACCAGGTAGGCGATCTGCTGGAAGGTGAAAAAAGAGATCGCCAACGGCAGTGCGAGGTGTAGTAAAGGAATCTCAGAACCTGTAACGAGGTTAATGTTTGCAATAAAAAAATCGGAGTATTTGTAATAACCAAGCAGTGTAACATTGGAGACAATACCTATGGTAAGCAGAAGTTTCTTGTTGATGCGCTGTTGTTCACTTTTCTTGGAAATAGACTCACCTAGAATATAATTAAAAAGTATCGAGCTCAGAATCAGCGGTAAGTAGAGGATATCCCACCAGCTATAAAAGAAGAGAGAGGCAGCTACCAAAAATCCTTTTGCTGCTTCAGTAAGGCGTTTTTTATTGAGATAAAAATAGATAAAAAAAGTGAATGGTAAAAAGATAAAAATAAATTCATAACTGTTAAAAAGCATATAGAGCAATCCTTCCCATCTAAATGACTACTATATACTTGCTCAAACTTTAGAATCTTAACATAACGTGCTGTTTTGAAATTAAAAATAAATTTAAGAACCTCCAAGACTCCCAGTTATATCTGATAGCTCAACAAGATTCGCCTCTCCGCTTTCTGTTTTATTGATATCCAGTTCTATTAGTTCAGGCTGGTTCCATGCTTCTTTCTGGTGGAACTCTGTAGTTCTTTCATTATTTATCGTATCCATTTTATACCCTTCTCAGATGATTTTAGAAATTATTATAGCATCTTTATTAGTAAAATTGATTTTAATCTATCAATTATCATTAGATTTTCTATATCACTAATGTTATCAAATTTACTTGTTGTTTCAATGTATTGTTTGAAATATTTGTCATGATCTATATATCGTGAATCATAACCGTGAATCATCTTTGCGATATCATCATCAATCATCGCTTTGTGTATTTCATACAACAAATTTTTGACACGGTAAGTTTCAGAAGGTTTGCGCTTTTTTATCATAAAAGTAGGTAAATATAATTTTATTATTTGGCGATAAAGATAGTGAGATAGTCCATCTTTTAAGTATAAATATGACGGGACAGAAAGTGCAAATTCTACGATACGTTTATCGAGATACGGATATGTATAGCGAATACCAAACTTTCTCCCTAAAGCTGTCCAGTTTTCCAGACGTTCTTGATGAAAACCAAGATTGATATAATATAATTGTTTTTCTCTAATATTTTCATGAAAAGGTGAAAATTCATTTGAGTAGCGAGAAAGAGCGTAATGGCCAAAATCATCTTGTAACATTTCAAGGCTCATAGAAATGATCTTTTCGACAGTTTTAGATGTTTTATTTTGTCGAAATTTATTGGGAATCATACTCTTGGTTATCAGCTTGAGGTATCGGTAGGGAAGTCTAAGCGTATTATATCGACGATCTTTTGAGAGTTCATTTTTGAGCGCTTGCCATGCTGATATAAAGCACCCATGGCGAATTTTGTCAATATGTGTATCTTTGAAACGTGCTGTCAGGATCTCATCTCCGCCAAAGCCTGAGAGGATAAGCCGGATGCCTTTGGCTTGTGCCTCTGGAAGCAGTACGCGTTCGTATGTGAACATTGTCGTTCCGTCTGTTCTAATATCATGGGTTAGCAGCGTTTTTTTGATCTCTTCGGCATTGCAGTCGATCTCTTCATGCTCAAACCCCTCGATCTCTGCGATCTTTCTGGCGTCTCCCCATTCATGCCACTCGGGATCGTCATCCGGTCCAGGCCGGCACCAGTTGTAGGTATAGAATGTTTCGTTGCCTTTCTCCTTCCACATCCTGCCGGCGATCGTCGCGATCACCGAGCTGTCCAGTCCTCCGCTCATATGGGCGCTGACGGGATAGGCAGCGTCGATGCGGTCAGCTATCACCGTTTCGATCAGTTCTTTGAGATGTTCGACATACTCCTCTTCGGTATCATACCGTAACGGCTTGATCTCTTTTATATCCCAGTATTCATGGGAGACCATACCCCCTTTTGTAACGTTTAGAGAGGTTGCTCTGGGGCATTTCCGGATAGAGGTGAAAAAAGTCTCTTGCTGGTTAAATACCCATCCCTTCAGGGCAAATTCCGCTACGACAGTATCGTTGAGCGTTTGTGAGACTTCGGGGTGGGCCAGGATCACTTCGATGCAGTCACTGACCAAAAAGAAAGCATCGTTGCTGTGATAGTAGAGCGGCCGTACCCCCATGTGGTCCCGCACGCAAAATAGTTTCTCAGATGATACGTCGTACAGAGCAAAAGAGAAATCCCCCAAAAGTCGGTCGGCGAATTTCTCTTCTCCCCACTTGAGATAGGAACGGATGATCAGTTCGGCATTGCCGGTTTCTTTGTCGGCGATATGTAGCTGCTTGATCAGCGCATTGCGGTTATCAAGACGGACATCACCTGTGAAGCAGTACAGGTTGCCGTCGATCTCTACGGATAACGGAAGCTTCGTTTTTTTATCCCGTTCGCTTATCCATTGTGTCGCCTGACCCAAAGCGATATTGCCTTGTACCAGTAACTTCTCATGATCATGCGGCCAGGAGATCGTTTTGTCATACAGTGTATCGATAGTATCTGCAGAGGGATCGGTGCCATCACGTTGCAGCAGGAAGAAAAAAGCGCTCATAGGAAACCATTTTTATTTGTATGCTAGCATAATGGTGTTTAATATGAAATTTACTAATGTTAGAATATTATATCGATATATTCAACGAAAGAGGTAGAGATGCTTACAGCGGATAAAAAGATCAGGCGTTCAACGGATGTGATCGCTTCAGAGATGGATGACGAACTGGTGATGATGAGCATGGAAAACAATGCCTACTACGGACTCAACAGCGTCGGCCGCAGGGTATGGGAACTGCTTGAAACAGAGCAGACGCTCCTGTCGCTCTGCGGGCAACTGATGGAAAAGTATGATGTGGATGAAGCTGCATGCCAGAGGGATGTCTCCGCGTTGGTCAGGCAACTTGAAAAAGCGGGACTGGTCACCGTTGCATAAAGCTGTCTGGAATTTTTTGCGCCGTCCTGCCGGCGAAAAGCTGTTGGCGATGGAGGCGCTGTGGTATCTTGCGCTGATCAAGGCATGGCTGAAAATCGCTTCGTTCAATGCTATCGCCAGACATTACGGCCTGGAGAGCGCAGAAACCGGGCAGCATGAAGCAGAGAGCGACAGGCAGAGAGCGAAAAGCATCAAATGGGCGATAGGGCGTGTCAGCCGGAGCGTACCATGGAGCAGCGTCTGCCTGGACCAGGCACTGGCCGCGCAGAGAATGCTTTCACGCCGGAACATACCCGGCAACCTCTACCTCGGGGTCGCGAAAAAAGAAGAGACCGGACTCAAAGCCCATGCATGGGTACGCTGCAGCGGGGAGTTTGTCACCGGCCGTGCAGGGCATGAAGGGTTTACTGTTGTCTCGTGTTTTGGGTGGAGTGAAGCGTGAAGCGTTAAGAATTAAGAATTTGTGATTGGCGAGCAGCCGGGGCTGCGAGTGAGGAATTAGGAACTAGGAGTGAGGAGTTATTGTGGGATGCATGGAATGCATCTTTTGTTTGATGGGATGAGCAGGGCTGCAATTAATAATTAACAATTAAAAGTGAAGAATTGGTGAATGGTAGGGGTGGTACCGTTGTGTCCGCCCGGAACTTGTAAGTCCTCACTGTGACTAAGGTTGGTACGATTGTCCCAGTTGTGGATCCCCGGGTCCTAGCCCGAGGATGACGGGGTATTTGTGATACGTGAAATGTGAAATGTGAAACGTGATCGGTTATTTTGTAGGGGCGGTACCGTGGTGTCCGCCTAATGTCCAATCACGAATCACTTAACGGAGGGAAGATGAAAGATAAGATCAAAAAGCTCAAAGCACAACTACCGTACCTGCCTAAAACGTTCAGGCTTATCTGGGAGGCATCGCGGTGGTGGACGGTGGCGTGGGCTGCGCTGCTGCTGCTTGGCGGTATATTGCCGGTAGCTGTTATCTATCTGGTGAAACCGATCATCGACAATGTCTCTCTGTTGGCAGGAAAAGGCACGGATGGGATCGATGCACTGATAGTGCCGGTCGTTCTGCTGGGCGTGGTTGTGTTTTTGTTGCCGATATCGTCAAGCCTGCTGGGGTTGGTTCGAAGTATCCAGGCCGAGAAGATCCAGGACCACGTCAAGATGCAGATCCATGCCAAAGCCGTCGCATTGCCGCTAAGCTTTTTTGAAACACCGCGCTATCATGATATGCTCTATCGTGCCAATGTCGATGCCCTGAGCCGACCCGCTGCGTTGCTGGAAAATGTCGGGCTGTTTGTGCAAAACCTTATAACCCTGGCAGGACTTTTGGCGATCATGGCGCCGCTTGCCTGGTGGGTGCCTTTGGTTTTGGCGGCAGCTGCCATCCCCGCCCTTGCGATAGCGCTTCGATTTACCCTCAGATTTCACGCTTGGCGAACGAGCAATACCGCCGGTGAGAGAAGGCTGCGATATTTTGACTATGTCATGACAGACAGCGAACATGCTTCCGAGATGCGTCTTTTTGGTCTTGGCGGGTTTTTCAAGCAACGCTACGAAGCGCAGAGAGCAAAGATCAGATCGGGGTATTTTTCCCTGCTGCGGTCTGAATTTTTGGCAGAGAGCCTGAGCCTTGCCATAGGTTTTATGGTTTTGGCTTTTGTCATGGGATGGGCGCTGTATGAGACGCTTTCGGGGGCTGTGAGCATAGGATTTTTGAGCATGTTCTATATCGCATTTACCCAGGCGCAGCGTATCGTGCGTTCACTGCTGGGCAATGCGAGCGAGCTCTATAAAAACATCCTCTTTTTGGAAAACCTGTTTGAATTTTTGGCGATCGAAATAGAGGATAGAAAATATAAACATACGCTGCCGGACAGCACTGGCTATGCGATAGTGTTCGATAAGGTGAGTTTCCGCTATCCGCATAGCGACAGGATGGCGCTCAATGGCCTTTCGCTCACGCTGCAAGCCGGCAAGATCACTGCGATCGTAGGAACGAACGGTGCGGGCAAAAGTACACTGGTAAAGCTGCTGTGTCGGTTTTATGACCCGGATAGCGGAGCGATAAGGCTAAACGGCATGCCGCTTCATCATATCGCACCTGAAGAGATGCATCGGCATATGACGGTGCTGTTTCAAAATTATATGCGCTATCATATGAGCGTCAGGGAGAATATCGCTTTGTCCAATGCCAGGGAGGGCCAAGCGGCTATCATCGCAGCCTCGCGCTCAGCCGGTTCGCATGATTTTGTAGAAAAACTTGACCAGGGATATGAGACGATGCTCGGGCGCTGGTTCGGCGGGGCGGAACTGAGCGGAGGGGAGTGGCAGCGTATCGCCCTGGCGAGAGCCTTTATGCGGGATACCGGGCTTATCATCCTCGATGAGCCTACCAGTGCTCTGGATTCGTGGGGAGAGATCGACTGGCTGAGCCGTTTCCGCTCTCTGTGTCACGGCAAAACGGCACTGATCATCACCCACCGCTTTACGACCGCGCGTCACGCCGATGTGATACACGTCATGGACAAAGGGAAGATCGTCGAGTCCGGAACACACGATGAACTGATCAGACTGGGCGGGCGCTATGCCTCCTCCTGGGAGAAGCAGACCAGGGAGTATATGGTAATTCGTGATTAGTGATTTGTGATTGGCGAGCAGCTAGGCTGCTAGTGAGGAACTAGGAGTGAGGAGTGAGGAATGAATGTAGGATGCATGAATGCATCTTCTAGGAAAGGTTTCAAGGGTGGGTTTGCCAACCCACGCTGTGACCAAATATGATCACCAAAACCAACCGGTGATCGTCGTAACCATTCCCTGGGTTCCGGTGGGCTGGCAAGCCCACCCGCGATATGGTTGCTGGCAAAATGGATTGGTAGGGGCGGTACCGTTGTGTCCGCCCATAGATATCTGTTAAATAAAAACCTGTCACCGGAACGGTCGGAATTTTACTTTTTACTTTTTTCCCGTTCGCCCTGAGCTTGTCGAAGGGGCAAGCGCAGCAGGGGGCTACGAGTGAATAATTAGTCGTCCCTGAAAAACCCACTTCAAATACATCAGAACGATTTTATACTTTCCATTCTAACACAATCTAAAAAGGATCGGATACAGCTCGGCAAATTTGTTCCTTTCTTCTTTGGGAGTTGCCATCAACACATAAGCAAACATTGCTGCTTTAAGCATAAAAATAAACGTAAAGAAGTGGTTCATCCACTTCTTGAGGTTAAATGCCGTAGCAGCCAACAGCAGATTGATCTCATCACCGACAAATCCTTTCAGATAGTTCCTTGAGAGCCTGTGATCGGCTTTAAGGTGTCCAATGAGAGGTTCAATGGCTGCTCTTCTTCTGAACTTCTTGCGCTTGAGTTCTCTTTGATATTTGGTATCACGCTTGAGCGGCCTACCGGGGATGGATACTGTCGCGCCCTCTACTTCCTTGACTCCCCGGTAGCCTCTGTCACAGATTGCCTCCTGGACGGGTGAGGTTCTGTTGGCGTTAGCCGATTGAAGGGCGGTTTTAAGTGTTTTAGAGTCATGTTCATTGGTTGCATGGGCAGCAACACCTATGATGATACCGCTCTTTTGGGTTGTGACAATGGAAGCTTTGACGCCATATTCATACTTCTTATGGTCTTTACCTTTGGCAATGGCGTAGATATGCGGTTCATGCAGGGAGTATATCTTGTGTTTGTCTTTTTGTTTCTGGCCGATCACTTTTTTAAACACTCCAAAAGTTTCCTCATAGTGTGAGTGTTTATCCTCTGAAAGGTTTCTTTGGATATCCCGTATCAGAATCCCTGTAATGGTCTCCAGTCTCTTCATTGCCGCTCTTGCTTTTTTTATCTTCTTTGGATGTCTGAAGAATCTCAATGAGATACGGTGCTGTTTGATCTCTTTGACGTAAGTGCGTCTTAACTGTATACCTTCTGCTTTAGCTATCTTATGAAGATGGTGGATCATCTTCATGGCCAGTTTGCCATCTGTTGGATAGGTAACATTTTTCTCCTGTACTGTGGTATCGACGATTACCTGTTTCTCTTCTGCGTCTTTACCGTGCATCCTGACGCTCATCTCAAATATCTTCTCTACACCCTTTTTACCGATACGTTGTCTGAACTTTACAAGTTCTGTGGGATCACATGGAAGTGCAGGCTGATATTCACTCATACCGCAGAAGTACTGGTAATAGGGATTACGCTTCCATTGCAATACTACATTCTCATCACTAAGGTTCTCTATCTGTTTTAAAAGCAGCAGTCCGACCATCATGCGGATCGGCTTTGCCGGTCTGCCTTCATCGCTGTAGTATTTGGCAAAGGATTTATCAAACTCTTCCCAGCTAATAGTATCTGCAAGTACGATGAGCGGATCATGACTATCGAGCATATCACGCAACTGACTATGAAAGAGATTGGGTTGATTGTTTTTGGATGTGTTCAGAAGCAATTTTAACACCTGTTTCGACCGGAAATCGGTTTAAAATGATTGTTTTATTGGTTGAAATTATACCATTTTATTGCTTCCAAAGTGCCTATTTTAGGGAGGCTTGTGGGTTTTTCAGGGGTGACTAAATA
>Ga0265294_10009476_pt1 | contig 11225 bp, 9 predicted proteins | sample MunlanPumphouse3_FD_192504 | JGI IMG/M metagenome (GOLD analysis project Ga0265294, IMG submission 192504) | Groundwater microbial communities from a municipal landfill in Southern Ontario, Canada - Pumphouse #3 | ecosystem: Environmental > Aquatic > Deep subsurface > Groundwater | place...
AATGAGCTTAGAAATGTTAAAGGGAAGAGTATGGAAAGTAGGAGAGGATATTGATACAGATGTGATTATCGCAGCTCGTTATTTAAACAGATCGGATGCTGAATACCTAGCTGCTCATTGTCTAGAGGTCTTAATTCCGGAGATAACCACCAAGGTTCAAGCAGGTGATATTATGCTAGCCGGGAAAAATTTCGGTTGTGGTAGTTCGCGGGAACATGCTCCTTTAGCTCTAAAATATGCCGGTTTCAGTTGTATTATTGCGGATAGTTTTGCTCGCATTTTTTATCGAAATGCGATTAATATCGGACTTCCTGTGGTGGTGGCACCTGAAGCGGCCCGAGAGATTAAAGAAGGGGCAACTTTAGAGGTTGAGCCTAGTACAGGAGTAATTCGAGACTTAACTAATGATAAGACGTATCAAGGGGAAGCATTTCCTGCTTTTATGCTGGAAATCTTGAACTCCGGCGGAGCAATCCCTTATGTCAAGGAGAAGGTGAAAAAGCATGTTTAAACTAGCGGTTGTACCGGGGGATGGGATAGGTCAGGAGGTTACCGCCCAAGCTTTAAAAGTTTTGGACGCTATTAGTAAAAAATATAATTTCGCCTATACTGCTCAGACCGGCTTGATCGGTGGCAGTGCCATTGATGAAACAGGGGATCCTTTCCCGCAAGAGACACAGGACCTTGTAGCGCAAAGTGATGCTGTTTTATTAGGGGCTGTTGGGGGTTTAAAATGGGATGGACCGGAAATGAAGGTTCGTCCGGAACAGGGCCTCTTAGGAATACGGCAATATCTAAAGCTTTATGCCAATTTAAGACCGGTAAAATGCTGGCCCCAATTAATCGAGCAATCTCCCTTTAAAAAGGAACGGATTGCCGGAGTGGATTTACTTATTGTCAGGGAATTGACCGGTGGAGCTTATTTTGGTGCTAGAGGTACGAAGGTAGTTGACGGGATAAGTAAAGCTTATGATACCATTGAATATAGTGCTGAAGAAATCAGACGAATCGTTAATGTAGCTTTTGATTTGGCTCAGCAAAGAGATAAGAAAGTGACCTCAGTAGATAAGGCGAATATTTTGGATTCTTCCCGTCTATGGAGAAAAGTTGTCCTGGAAGAAGTGGTCAAGCATCCAGAAATAACTTTAAACCATTTATATGTAGATAATTGTGCCATGCAGCTTTGTCTAAACCCAGCACAATTTGATGTTATTGTTACGGAAAATACCTTTGGTGATATTCTCTCGGATCAAGCCTCTGTTTTAGGAGGTTCCTTAGGCATGCTTCCTTCAGCAAGCATCGGAGCAGGTACTGCTTTGTATGAACCGGTACACGGGTCGGCTCCTGATATTGCCGGTCAAGATAAGGCGAATCCCTTAGCCGCAATCCTTTCGGTGGCCATGCTTCTAAGAATTTCTTTCCAGCAACCCCAGGCAGCTTTAGCGGTAGAAAAAGCAGTTGAGACAATCTTAAATCAAGGTTTAAGAACGGCTGATATTTGGACTCCTGGAAACATTCGCGTAGGAACAGCCGAAATGACCGAAGCGATAATTAAAGAGATTAGTTAAGAATTTTTAGAGCAGGAATAAGAGGAAAAATTCAGGTGAGATAGAATATAACTATTTAAGTAGGATTTTAGAGAGCTTGCTGGGAGGAATAACGGTTGAAGATTCTTGTTGCAGAAGACAGCAAATATTATCAAAAGATGTTGCATGATACACTGAACTCTTGGGGATATACTGTTGTTCTCGCAGACAATGGTGAACAGGCTTTAGAACGTCTCCGCGAGGAAGATGGGCCTAAACTGGCGATAATTGACTGGATGATGCCTCTGATGAATGGGTTAGAGGTATGTCAAAAGGTTCGCGAGTCATTGAATAAGAGTTATATTTATTTGATTCTGCTTACGGCTAATTCCAGTAAAGAAGATGTGGTTAAAGGTCTTGAAGCCGGTGCTGATGATTATGTTACTAAACCATTTAATGAGATGGAATTAAAATTCCGCTTAAAGAATGGCGAAAGGATAGTTGATTTAGAGAACAGGATTATGCATCTTGCTTTAACCGATCCTTTAACCGGACTATTAAACAGAAGAGCTTTTGTTGACCGTTTGATCTCTGAGATCGCTAGATATAAGCGCTTAAAAGAACCGTTATCCTTAATTATGGTTGATCTGGATGATTTTAAGATGGTTAATGATAAATATGGTCATTTAGTGGGGGACGGGGTTTTAAAGCATGTTGCTACTTGTTTTAGTTCATATTTGAGAAAATATGATTTTATTGGTAGATATGGCGGAGAGGAATTTATAATTTGTTTACCCGGTGCCGAGACCAAAAGTGCGGAAGCTATTGCGGAGAGACTGCGTATAGCCATGCAAGAGTTTAACCTTGATCAAGAGGGGGATCCTTTAAAATTTATTGTTACGGCTAGTTTTGGGATATGTACACTTAATGAAGAGGTCGATGACCTTTATAAGCTAACGAAAGAGGCTGATAAAGCTTTATATCAGGCTAAGGCTAAAGGCAAAAACAAAGTAGTAATTAGTGATTTGAATAAAGAATAATTTGCCAAGGGTTTTCAATTATTCTTAAAAAGAAGCTGAGATAAAGTGCTCTCCCGGTGGTAGACAGTTGAAAAACTGTTTATAACAGGGTGGAGCATTTTTTTCCTGAAGTTCACTGAAGATAAAGGGTAAAAAAGGTATAAAAGGGAGCAGGGATTAGACTAAAGTTTGCAGAAAGAAAGAATAATCATTTATTTTGTCGAAGGGACGTCGCAAAAATGCTGACAAGACGGGAATTTTTAGTTGGGCTTGGAATACTTTCTGCCGCAATGGTATTTCCCATAAATATCTTAAAAGATGAGAAAAAACCGGCTCCCCCAAATACTATTGCTCCGGAACCCTTGGATTGTGATTGGTTGATCGATAATGTTTGGCTAGTTGATGGCTCAGGAGAACCAGGGTATAAAGGGAGATTGGCGGTAAAGGGCGAGCAAATTGTTGCTGTAGGGAGATTCCCGTTTTCTGCGGAGCTCAAAGTGATTAACGGTGAAGGATTAGTTTTGTCCCCCGGTTTTATTGATATCCATACTCATACTGAAGATTATCTTTACAGTGGTGGAGATATGAGCGCGTTTTTATCACAAGGTGTAACGCTACAGATTGGCGGTAATTGTGGACGGTCTCCCCAAAAGATAGCTGACTATTTTAAAACAGTACCGCGCTTACCGATTAATTATGGACTTCTCATGGGATATGCCACCTTGCGGCAAATGGTACGGGGACGTGATAGCGGAGGGAAAACAACTCTAGCGGAAATTACTAAAATGCAGGAGCATTTACAACGTGCCTTGCAAGAAGGGGCAGTTGGCTTATCTGTCGGTTTGGAGTATTGGCCTCAAACCTATGCAACTACGGAAGAAATCATGGCCTTGTGTGAAGTAGTTAAGGAAAACGGCAAGTTTTTGGCGATACATCTTCGTAATGAGTATGACGGTGTTTTAGAAACGTTAGAGGAAGCCATAGCGATAGGGAAAAAGACGGGCGTGTCAGTTCAGTATTCTCATCTTAAAGCTGGTTATGCCCGAAACTGGTCGAAATATCCGCAAATTCTTGAGATGCTTGAACAGGCTGTAGAAGATGGCTTGGATCTTAGAGCAGACCTTTATGCCTATGATTATTCCAGTACTGATTTAGGGAAAACGCCTTTTACTCCTTCTCTCAGTCAAGAAGGACTGGAACTGGCGGTTGCTCATCCTTTAACCTTCTTTGGTAGCGACTCAGGAATATATGCGGGGGGACGAGCTATTCATCCACGTACTTATGGTAATATTCCCCGGATTTTGGGACGCTTAGTACGTGAAAAGAAAGTGTTACCTTTAGAGACCGCTGTGGCTAAACTTACTTCTCAACCAGCGAGGAGATTGAATTTGAAAAATAGAGGTTGCTTAAAAAAGGGCTATCAAGCTGATTTGGTTTTATTTGATGCACAGACGATCATTGATCGGGCAACATTAAAAAATACGACACTTTTTTCCGAGGGTGTTCGACATGTCTGGGTCAATGGAAATTTGGCTTGGTCGGAAGGGAAAGTTCTCAATTCCGCTGGAGGTCAGGGGATTAGCCATTAAATATGATCAGAAGAGGGGATAAAGTTCAGTTCAGAACTTTATCCCCTCTTCTTTTTATTTTGACAAGATCTTGTAGTCAAAGGCCTTTTTTGACGGATAAAAGCGGAAAATAACTAAAGGAAATGGATTTAACATGGTGAAAACTGCATTATATTAGCCAAAAATATCCATATTCAACCGGATTCAACAAGGTATTATATTTGTTTTGAAGGAGTGGGATGGCTTTGTGAGTGGTATGAGTAGTACGTATAGTTTACCGGTAGGAAGGTGTGTTGCGGCCTATACTACCTTAGATCGGCCTTATGGGAAATGTGGTGTGATTATTCTTTGGGAAAAGAGAATGCCGAAAAAGGAAATGGAGATGCATACATTTTTATTGAGTTTTAATTCCGATGGTATTAAAAGGTATGCGCTGAAAAGACTTTTATCCTTACAAAGACAAAACTGGGAAGATAATCTGGTGGGTTATGTCCGCATTGAGTTTGCCGAGGCAGTTTCTTTATTGCAGGATGCTTATCAGCAGAATGTTAGGTTTGGCACGGCTCCTGCCGAGGGGTGGGAGAAATATAGTTCTTTTCTGAAAAAGTCGGTGTTAGAGATCGACAGACCCAAATTATTACAAAAACTCGCTTTAAATAATTTAAACCCGGTGGAATTTACGAATATTTTCCTTTCTGCCCTAAAAAGAATGGATAATGCGGTTTTGTATGACCTTTCCAGTACAGAACGCAAGAAAAAGTTAGGTGTAAGAGAAGATTACTTGCTGTATACGGATCTAAACTTAGCCCAATATACTTTTTTAAGGAGTAAAGTAACTAATAAAGAAAAATTGGGGAAAAGGCGTTTGGTTTCTGCTTTTATCATTGTTTGTACAGCCCAGGACAAGATTGTGAAGATCGAATATAGTTTAGTCTTAATTCGTTGGGGTAAATCATTATTTGTAGAAAGTTTTCGAGAATTAACTCACACGATCTTAGGGGCAGATCATCCGGAAAACCCGATGAATTATCCGGTTTTTTGTTCAATTTATCAGCTTACTTACGCTAATAAAGCGATTGTGAGAAACTGGTTAGAGAGTAATACGGATATATTTTTGACAGGAGAGTTTGAAGGAGGAAGCTGCTATAAGCTCTTAAAACCTGAAGAAATCCCCAGTAAGAGTTTTGACGCGATCAGTGGAATTATTTGTGAGTTTATGCTTACGGAAAATGAAATGTATCTTTATGCTCAGAAACCGTTCCATTTAGCCAAAATGGAACGGTCTTTACCGCTGGCGCTCAAGGATAAGGTGTCTTTTAAACAGAAATACTATTTGCCTGTACGTAAATTATATAAAGCGGGGCTGATGGGGTTGTCCTTAGAAGAAATCTTGAAAAAAAGTGTGGAAGCTACAGACGTTAATACTGTAGCGGCTTTTTCCGCCTGCCTTTTTTGGAAGGGCTATGGACATGTATTCGACAAACTAAAAAATGAGGCCTTATATACTTTGCAATTAGACAGAGATGCTTGGTATTTTTTCATAGAAAGAAATAACCCGGGGCCAGAACCCTCATTTGTTTACGTAGAGTATTATATTTCCGGTAATTGGATCCGCCTAAATTCATTTAACGGAAACATTGCTACAGAGTTGGACAAACTAGGACCGTACATAGATGTAATCAAAGAATCGGATTTTGATAAAAAACAAGATACTTATAACACATCTCTTTCGGGAGAAAGAAAGTGGAAGATCTATAAAATGCTGAATTTAATGGCAAGGGAAGCCCCTTCCTTAAAAGCAATGGGTTTAGTACCTTCAGTTAGAGGAATGGCTCTCAGATCAGGAACTTTGGTGCAGTGAAAGATTAAAGAAAAAACAAAAATGGTTTAAAAAAAGGCGTGCCGCCCAACTATTTTTTAAGTAGCTGGCGATACGCCTTTTTTAATTAGTTTTTTAATCAGCTTGGTTTATATTCGTTCATAAAATAATAGGTGGACGGTTTTTTGATTGCCGGGATTTCCAGTTCTTCCAGCTTGGTTATTTCAGGGAAAGCATTAAAAAGAGCTAAATTATCCATAATTCCACCGGGAAGAGTCAACCCCTTCTCCAAATTACTGGGATGACCAATTGCCTTGATGACAAGGGGATATTCTAGTTTTTCGTGATTTATGGTCATGAAGATATTAAAAGTAGAGTCACTAAAGACATCTTCCGCCACGGAGATTGTACTATGGCTGGTGATACGATGCTCATTTAAGGAAATCGCTTCTGCTCCGGCATTCCAAAGTTCATTAATGATATTGATTAAATCTGTATAAATTATGGGCATATATTCTTCGACCGTAATCGTAAGCCCTGTCCCTTTCACCGCAGTAGTTCCGTTAACTATTTGTAATTTCCCCATTTCTAGGTTAATACTATCTAAGAGTGTTTCTTCATCTCGGCTACTTTCCAGTTGGGAGTTTAACTGGTTTCTTAGGTCAATAATTTCCAGGTCCAGTTTTTGGCGTTTTTCAGAAAGCCCTCGTACCATAGCAATAAGGGTTTCGGACCGTTGCAGTGTCAGATCACTGGCAATACGAGTTTGTGCTTGAAATTGTAAAGACAACATAATCCCTAAACATAATAAGACAATGGTTATAGGTATTTCCCAACGCATTTTAGTCACTTTTTTCACCTCGCGCAGAGGTTCTTTTTGCCCGGAAACTGGTGATAACGTGGTGCCTTATTGAGGCAAGGTTTTGAAAGATTCTTACTCCAAAGGCAAAAATTGCTGCATAATATAGATCTACACCCAAACGGTCACCCAAATAGGCTAAGAGGGCGGCAAGAAGGGCATTTGTGAAGAAGCCTGTCAGCAGAATAGCTCCATCAAAGGTGTTTTTCAAAACAGCTTTGATTCCGCCAAAGACAGAATCTAAAGAAGCAAGAACAGCAATAGACATATATTTAATATAAATCGGTGGTAATTGATAAGAGAAATTAGAACCAAGATAAACACCGATGATTAATCCTAATAAGGGGAGAATTGGCCACATATTGGAACCTCCTTATATCGATACAGCAGATTTAAACTGCAGCTCGCCTTTATAAGCCGGAATGATTAGTTCTTCTTTTTCTTCAACGCTGATTGGGTAATGCGCAGATTTCAAAAGTTCTAATTGGCCCAGGGAAATACTTTCTAGCATCAGTTTAGGGCTGCCAATAGCACTAATCACAAAAGGCGGGGCAATTCGTGTCATGTTAACCAGGATGAGGTTACCGACACAGCGTATTTCTGATGTAGTCACCAGACGTTGCCCATTTACAGCAATAGCTTCTGCACCACCGATTTTTAATTCATTAACCATATTAAGAATATGCTCATAATGAATGATATATTTATTGGGGTCATCATTAGGAGCAGCATTTAATCCTTCTTTGTTATCATCAAGGGTAATGACAATCCCTTTGCCGATCACAGATGTTAATCCCGCATCAATTTTAGCACGGAGAAGTTCTTGTTGTAAGTCTTGCAATTTTCCTCTATTATTTTGGTTTTGAATTTTGTTGAGCTGATTACGCATGCTTTCAATTTGGTCTTCTTGTTTTTCTATTTCTTTTTCCAGAGCTTGAATAACATTAATTAGATTAGCACTTTTTTGACTAACAGCATCAAAATTTGTATTATTTGTTTGAATTTTCAATTGAAAAGCGAGGAAGAAACCAGATATAATACAGACGATAGTAAGTGGCAAAATAAATTTACGCATAATCTTCCTCCCCCTTTTTTCATCACGAGTTTTATTATATCATAAGAGTATAGTAATTATTGTGAGATAGGTACTTTACCTGATAGGCAAATAATACCATAGGGTTAATAAAAAAACTATCATAAGTTTTAAGATTAATAATATTTTAGGAAGTTTTTTTAGAGGGAAGAGCTAATTAATTGTCGAACTAATTTGAGGATAATGCATATTTAGGGCAGTATTTTTCATAAAGGAGGACGGTTCTTTGGGAAAACAGGCATTAGAGATGCTTAATTTCATTAGTATCTTAGATATTATAATCGTAGCTTTAGTGATCTATAAGCTGATGATGATCATTAGGGGAACACGTGCTGTCCAATTAATTAAGGGCCTGTTTGTGTTACTCCTTACTGCATTGGTTAGCGAGGTTATCGGACTAAAGGTTGTTAATTGGATCTTAGATCAGCTATCGACGGTCTTGGTTATAGCTTTGCCTATCGTTTTTCAGCCGGAATTACGTCGAGCTTTGGAACGTTTAGGGCGCGGCAAATTTTTTGCGCGGCCTATGTCTATGTTAAATGAGGAAACTTTAGTTAAAGTAGTAGATCAGATTATCCGTGCTGTTAATCTTCTTTCGAAAGAAAGTGTCGGAGCTTTAATTATGTTGGAACGAGAAACAGGAGTCAATGATTTTATCGAAACCGGGACAAAAATTGATGGAATGGTCTCGACGGAATTCTTGGTGAACATTTTCATTCCTAAAAGCCCACTGCATGATGGCGCGGTCATTATTAGAGGAGATCGTGTGGCGGCCGCCGGTTGTTTTTTGCCACTTTCAGAAAATCCTAATCTCAGTAAAGAATTAGGAACCAGACATCGTGCTGCTTTGGGGTTGACAGAGCATGCTGATGCGATTGGCATCATTGTCTCAGAAGAGACGGGGACAATTTCTGTAGCCGAAGAAGGTCGGTTAACGCGTTATCTGGATGAAAATTCTTTAAAAGAAATCTTGAACAAACGACTTTTGAGCAAACAGCAAAATTTTACGCCTTTGTTTAACTGGAGGTCTTAATTATGGATAAATTATGGAAGTCAAATCTCCTTTATAAGGCGTTAGCCGTATTATTAGCTATTTTATTATGGTTTTATGTGAATCCGTATTCAGAGAATGTCTATACCGTAACTGTGGCTAATCAAAATCTGGCAGAGGGACTGGTAGTTGTTGGTGAGCCGCAGAGAGTAGATGTGAAGGTAAGAGGAACTGCTTCGGCATTTGAATCATTTGGTTCTGAAGAGATTAAAGCATATGTCAATTTAGCTGCGGCTAAAATAGGAGAAGGCAGTTATCTTGTTGAGACAGTGTTACCTCCAGAAATCTCGCCGGTGTCCATCAGACCTGCTTATCTTAATCTGCAGATAGATGAGATTAAAGAAAAGCAGTTATTGGTGCGGATTATTACCCAAGGAGCAGCTGCTCCGGGATATTCTTTTTTTGAGCCGGTCTTAGAACCGTCAACAGTTGTGGTTAGTGGAGCAAGTCAATTATTAACCGAGCTTGATACAGCTTTGATTACGGTTAATCTTGATCAAGCTAAGGATAATCTGGTTTTGAATCCCCCCGTAACTTTATTAACAAAGGACGGAGAGATTGTTACCGATAAGTTTGAGATTAGTCCACAAAATATTCAGGTTTTTATTCCTGTAACGGAGAACACTCATAATAAAACAGTATCTATTACCCCGAATATTAAAGGAGCACCAGAAGAAGGATTCCGTGTTTCACGAGTTGTGCTCGATCCTGAAACTGTGAAAATCACCGGAAGTTATGATACATTAAGCCAGATTTATCAAGTAAACACGGCCCCTATTGATATAACCGGCATCAAAGAAAATTATTCGACACAAGTGGCGCTTGTCCCTCCGGAAGGAGCCAATCTCCTGTATCAGCCTGTGGTAAAGGTCTTGGTGCAGATTGAGGCTATTAACGCAACGGAAAAGCTGGTGGATATTCCTGTTTCGGTAATTAATTTGGCGGAAGGGAAACAGGCTGTTTTAGTGCCGGAGAAAGTTAACTTGACCGTACAGGGTCCGCAAGAAAAAATTACGAGCTTAGATAAACTTGCGGTTAAAGCCTATGTGGATGTTGCTGGTTTAGATTCAGGGGCACATGAGTTGGATATTAAGGTAGAATTGCCGGAAGGTATTAAGTTAGAGAAAGTTGAACCGGGCAAAGTAAAGGTTACGATTAATGAGAAGGATGTTCAGCCGGAAGAATAATACTCAATACAGTATATAAAGTAGGGAGATTTGAACTTTGCTGAAGGAAGGAGTACTGTTTAATGGGAAAACTCTTTGGTACAGACGGGGTAAGGGGAGTAGCGAATAGTGAGCTCTCACCTGAATTAGCTTTCAGATTAGGAAGAGCCGCGGGTGCTCTGCTTAGGAAATCCCAACAGAGGTCAGCCATGGTTTTAGGGAAAGATACACGGATATCCGGTTCACTGTTAGAAGGGGCTCTGGCCGCCGGGATTTGTTCATCCGGAGTTGATGTTTATGACGCCGGGGTTCTTCCTACGCCGGGCGTAGCCTATTTAACTAGGGAAATGAAGGCCTGTGCGGGGGTGGTAATTTCTGCTTCGCATAATTCCTTTGGAGATAACGGCATCAAATTTTTTAATGAGACCGGTTATAAATTGGCCGATGAATTAGAGGAAAAGATCGAAGCTTTAGTTTTGGGGAAAATGGAAAATTTACCTCGACCTACAGGATGTCATGTTGGAAGAGTTATTAGTTTTCATGATGCAGCAAATCGTTATGTAGAATTTCTGAAGGAAAAGGCTGAGCCTTCTTTTACCGGTTTAAGGATTGTGGTGGATTGCGCCAATGGTGCTGTTTCGGAGATCGCACCACGGGTTTATCGTGAATTAGGCGCACAGGTTATGACGATTAACAATCAACCGACCGGGACTAATATTAACGAAAATTGCGGTTCCACGCAGATCGCGTCTTTGCAGGAAGCAGTAATAAAACATCAGGCGGATTTAGGCATTGCCCATGATGGTGATGGTGACCGGTTTATTGCCGTTGATGAAAAAGGGCAAGAGGTTGACGGGGATAAGATCATGGTGATCTGTGGACTGGAATTACAAAAAAAGGGTCAACTGCGGGATAAAATAGTAGTTACGGTTATGAGCAATTTGGGCTTAAAAAAGGCTTTTCAAAAGGCAGGTATTGAAGTATTTGAAACTAAAGTCGGGGACAGATATGTTTTGGAGAAAATGTTGGAAGTAGGGGCTGTTCTAGGTGGTGAACAGTCTGGACATATTATTTTACTAGAGCATAATACTACCGGCGATGGGATTTTAACTGCCCTGCATCTC
>Ga0265294_10009478_pt1 | contig 11225 bp, 12 predicted proteins | sample MunlanPumphouse3_FD_192504 | JGI IMG/M metagenome (GOLD analysis project Ga0265294, IMG submission 192504) | Groundwater microbial communities from a municipal landfill in Southern Ontario, Canada - Pumphouse #3 | ecosystem: Environmental > Aquatic > Deep subsurface > Groundwater | place...
GCAATTTCCGGAAAAGGCGCAAAAGATGTGCTTGATTATATGATGGAAAATGATGAGCGAAATATTGACACTATTATTGATAAATTAGGCCTAGCACAAGTAAGTGATGATGGGGCAATATTAGCTATCATAGAAGCTGTATTAAATGACAATCAAGACAAAGTGAATGAATATAAAAGCGGTAAAGATAAATTATTCGGATTTTTTGTAGGAGAAACCATGAAACGAAGCAAAGGCTCGGCAAATCCAGCTAAAGTCAATGCTTTGCTCAAAGAAAAACTAGCTTAAAGGCATAATGTGTTTTCAAAGTATATAGTCAAATTGGCTTTTGGATTGTATAATTCCAACAGATACAACAATACTAAAAAGTTTTTTTATGACATACTTGAAAATCCAAATTATAATTATAAAAAAATTGTTGATATTTTTTTAATTATTTTAATTCTTTTTTCAATTGTAGAATTGATATATGGTATCAAAAACAGCATACCTGCATGGATGCATATATTTGATTATTATATTGTCACTATTATCTTTGGCATAGAATATCTACTAAGGTTATGGGTTCACAACGATATACATAAAATAATTATAAAAGAATACGAAACATCACAATATTTGAAATCAAAATTTAATTTTTATGCAACACTTCTTAAAGCTTTAAATGAAAAATGGAACTATATCAAATCTCCGGCTGCCATTATAGATCTTATAGCGATTATTCCTTTTTATAGAGAATTTAGAATTCTTCGTATATTTAAACTACTTAGATATACTCAAAGCATAAGCCAATTTATAGATGTTCTCAAAACAAAACGCTTTGAGCTTATGACTCTTTTTTTACTTTTAATATTTCTCATAGGGACTGCCGGTGTTGCAATGTATGCAGTAGAGGGGAATATCAATAAAAATATCAATTCTCTTTTTGACGCAATATATTGGGCGCTAATCACTACCTCCACGGTAGGATACGGGGATATCTCTCCTGTAACTACAATGGGCAGAATAATCTCTATGATTGTAATAATAAATGGCTTGGTCCTTATGGCATTTGCTACATCTGTGATCGTATCGGCATTTTTGGAAAAATTAGGCGAAATAAAAGATAATAGAATTATAGAAACCATTAATAAAGAAGATAAATTTGTCATAATATGCGGATACGGGCAAATGGTAAAAATGCTTCTAAGACAAAATAATTTTGAAAATAAATATGTTATATTAGAAAAAGACCCGGAAATTACACGTCAAATCACCAAAGACGGCTTCAATGCTATAACCGATGATGCAAGCAGGCATGATGTATTAGCAAAATTTAATATCCAATATGCTGATATATCATTGTTATGCCTAGGCAATAATGACGTGGAAAATATATATATCACTTTAAATGCAAAAAGCTTATCCAAAGATATCAAAGTCATAGCAAGGGTGAGTGATCAGTCTATGAAAAAAAAGTTTATTCTAGCTGGTGCTGATCATATCATCATACCTAATCAAACAGCGAATATAATGCTATTGACTTCCATAAATCAACCTGCAGTATATAGTGTTTTGCATGCCTTGCTTGCAGGAAAAAATGCTGCATATCTAGACGAGATCAAAGTGCTGTCATATGATAAACTGGTAGGAAAAAGCATAGGAGAGCTAGAATTTAAAACTAAAAAATTATTATTAATTGGCATACAAAGGCAAAACAACGGTGGTTTTATATTTAATCCGTCGGCTTCTACGATATTGGAGCCAAACGATATTTTACTTATTATGGGTCTAAAAATTAGTGTTGAACATTTTGTCAATACATTTCAGCGAGGTTTAGAGTGAAAAACAAAAAACATGCATGGATATTTGGCTACAATCAACAATCAAGATCTATTGCTGCCTCTTTAATAGCTGAACATTTTACAATTACCATCATAGAAAATGATGAAAAAAAATTTCAAAATGCTTTATTTGATGGCTATGAACACAGTATGCTTTTAGATGTCACGGAAGACTTAGAGCTTGAAAAACTTGATATAAAGCAAGATGATTGGATATTGTGTTTGATGAGCGATGAACATCTAAATGTTTTTCTCACACTCTCTTTGCACTCGTACTGTACTTGCAATAAAATTATTGCTATATCCCACTCGATTTATTCGACTCAAAAACTTAAAATGGCAGGCGCAAATGAAGTTATAGATATCTATCAAGTAAGCGCCAACAGAATCCATAATATATTTGAAAAACCTATTGCCACAAAATTGATTGAGAATTTCATATCCACTGACCACGAAATCTCATTTAAAGAATTTACTATTCCAAAAAATTCTTTTTTGCATGGAGCAGTTATCAATGAGGTAGATTTTAACAAGTTCGGTCTTATTTTTACAGGTATGATAGATAGAGAACTTGGTGACGAATTTATATTTGCAGCTACTAATATAAATCACAAACTTGATAGCGGTGACATCATTATATGCATAGGCAAAGATGAAGATTTAGCAAAATTTGAAAAGTATTTACACAAGGATATCGTATGAAAATAGCTATTATAGGTGCAGGCAAATGGGGGATTGCTCTTTATCATGCTTTTAGTCAAAATAATGAAGTTGTAATCACATCTCGAACACCAAGAGATATACCAAATTTTGTAAGCCTAGAAGAGGCACTAAAGCTTCCATATCTGGTCATGGCTATTCCGGCTCAATCTGTAAGAAGCTGGATGGAAGAAAACTTCAATGACCATAGTCAATCTCTACTGATAGTCGCCAAAGGCATTGAGGCAACAAGCGGAGCTTTTTTAAATGAAGTATACGAATCTTTTGTTTCCAAAGATAGACTAGCTTTCCTATCTGGCCCTTCTTTTGCAACAGAAGTGATGCAATCTCTTCCAACAGCACTTGTGGTAAGCTCTGCAAACCAAGAATTAGCCAAAAAGTTTATTAATGCTATGCCGAGTTTTATAAAAGGATATATAAGCGATGATGTCGCAGGAGAAGAGATAGCAGGAGCTTACAAAAATGTCATTGCAATAGCCGGCGGGGTTTGCGATGGATTAAAGCTCGGAAATAATGCTAGAGCTGCACTTCTAGCTCGAGGCCTTGTGGAGATGAGTCGTTTTGGAGAAACCTTTGGGGCAAAAAAAGATACTTTTTTATCTTTAGGGGGTGCCGGAGATCTGTTTTTGACTGCAAGCTCAACACTCTCTCGTAACTATCGCGTAGGTGTAGAATTAGCTTGTGGCAAATCGCTTCAATCAATACTAAATGAACTTGGAGAAGTAGCCGAAGGAGTGCCAACTGCTAGTGCATTGTATCATATCGCCGAAATAAAAGGTATTTATCTCCCTATAGCAAGAGAGGTTTATCTGATGCTCCAAAAGGACAAAGACCCGCTTAAAAGTGTGCAGGATCTATTGAGCTAAAAGAGCTTATTTAAAATAGCGAATCGAAGCAAATCCGGCAGCTCCTTGCTCCTTGGCGGCATCTATCTCTTCTTGCGACATTATACCGCCCAATGCAATAACCGGTATTTTCAAATTACCACATACTTCTTTTAATATATTTAGACCAATGGGTTCACCTTTGTTTGGACTGCCAAATACAGGACTGATCGTGATCATATCAGCTCCCAGGTCTTGGGCTAGTTTGGCTTCTTGCAATGAATGAGTGCTAACTACAACAAATAATTTATTCTCTTTAGCAACAGGAATAAGAGAGAATTGATCGCTTCTTAGATGTACGCCATCTGCTTTCAATGCAATAGCAAGCCCCACATCGCCATGAAGCAATATTTTATCAAACGAATATTTACGCGCCTCTTGCAAGAAAAGCTTGGCATTAACAAAATAATTTGGATTTGATTTGTCACGATAAAGTATCATAGAAGCTTTTGAGGAAAATCTCTTTAGAGACTCCTCAAGATTATTAAAATCTAATGTGAAGGGATCACTTATGGCATAAGCAATCATTTATTATTGCTTAGTGATGGTCATCTTCACTTACCACTACTGCGCCGGCAAGATAAACATAAGTCAATATCATAAAGATAAATGTTTGAAGTATTGCTGAGAAAGTAAGCAACACATATGCCGGTAAAGGCATCAACCAAGGAGCAAGCATCAATAGAACCCACAAGAATAGATCATCACCTTTAATGTTACCGAAAAGACGGAAAGACAAAGAGATGATACGAGATATGTGTGATACGATCTCAATTGGAAACATCAAAGGAGCAAGCAATTTAACCGGCCCTGCAAAGTGGGCAAAATAATGTATAAAGCCTTGCTCTCTTATACCTTCGAAATTATAATATACAAATACGATAAGTGCCAACACTAAAGTAACATTGATATTTGAAGTTGGAGATTCAAATCCGGGAATAATACCTACTACGTTGGAAAAAAATACAAAAAGTCCTATAGTTGCAACCAAAGGAAGATATTTTCTTGCCAAATCCTCACCAATTACATCCTTGCCCATAGCGATTACGCCTCCAAGGTATGCTTCCATAATATTTTGTGAACCTGTTGGAACAAGTTGCATACTCTTTGTTGCAAAAAATGATACCAAAAGCACAAGTGCCAAAACTAAAAAAATATGAGTTATGATCATAGCATCGCCATGACCTACTACTGCACCAAAATAGGTAAATACACCTTCCATATGCCGACCTTCAAAAAAATTTGTATTTATTGTACAAAAAAGGTGCTAAATGGCTCTTTAAAATGTGTTAATTTGTAGTTATTTTTTCTATAATTTTAGATATTTGACTCTCTTGGCCCAAGCGGTATATGGCAAAATCATATTTAATAGGATCATTAACATCAAATTTTCTTAATTTTTCAGTTAATTCAATTACCGCTCTCATATCATAAGTTTTTCTATTTAAAAGTCCCAATTGTTGGGATAGATGAAATGTATGAGTATCTAGAGGCATCAGCAAATGAGCTTTGTCTATTTTGCTCCAGAGTCCCATATCAAGATTATCCTTACGCACCATCCAGCGAAAATACATCATATATCGCTTATATGGACTTGATATTTTTGGAGTAGGAATTTGTCCTATCAGAAAATCATACCCTTGTGTATTATGATATGCATATGTAGAGCGGATTGCGCTAATGAGATGAGCTAGCCCATCTATGATATTGCCATCTTTTTTATACCCATCATAAACTATATTTTCTATACTGTCGATCTGCTTTAATCTCTTAAGTGCAATAAAAAGTGCTATGACATCACCTGGTTTTTGAAAACGATAATAATGATTTTTAAGATTAGCGGATATTTCATCTTCGGAACATTCAAGAAGAAAAAAATTTAATGAATTTAGAAATTTGACGATCAGTTTGGCATTACCGTATGCAAATAAAGCACATATTAAAGCTATGCTTTCATCCTGATACTTTGAAGCCACCATAAGAGGATCAGGTTTGTCTTCACATAATTCACAAGCACTGTTACGTATTTTGATTTCATTATCTAAAATTATTTTCAATTTATCTAAATGCATATTAGACACTTTAGCTTTGTTTGCATTTTGGACAACGGCCATGAATAATTATATTATCTATCTCATGTTCTACTAATGAAGCATCAGGAACTATATGTAAACACTCGATATTGCCGCATACAGTGCATACAAAATGGCTATGCAATGCGCTTTGGAGCTCATAATATCTTTTTTTATCATTTGATTCAAAACTATTCACTATGCCCTTCTCTTCAAAAGTTGACATATTACGATAAAATGTAGCTTTATCCATAGAGATACTATCTCTGATATCCTCATAGCATACCGGTCTTTGTGAATTGCTAAATATATCGAACAACTCTTTTCTAGCAGTTGTAAATTTTAGTTGCTTATCGTGAAGTAGATTTTCTATATTCATTATGAGATTATAGCCCAAAATTACCTAAAATGGTATTGACATAGCAAAACTTATATTTCTTCCCATGCCAAGAGCGTAGCCCTTGTAGGTATCAAGATAATCTATATATGCTCTATCAAAAATATTTGAAATCTTTATAAAAAAATCTATCGGTTTTGCATACATATCCAATTGTGTTTTATATCCTACATCCATAAGCCCGTAACCTGCAGTGTCCGCAGTACCAAAAGGAGTATTGTTGTACTGCGCAAATGGCTCAAATGCTCCGGCTACACGTTTTGATCTTACAAATTTGGCATCAAAAAGCAACTCTTGATTTTCCAATATACCCCATGATCCTATTTGTTGAGTAATACCAAAAGATACATTGCTAGGCGGGATATATGCTAAAGCTCTGTTATTTTTAAGATCCCTGCCCTTTATGTATTCTGCTTTTGCTCTAAATGTCATGCTTTGACTCAATGGAACTTCTGTAGATAATTCCATACCATCCACCCTTGCATCGGTTTGTGTATATCTCATCTCATCTAATCCATTTTCGGCCCTCTGCCCTGTTTTTGGATCTCTTTTGAAACCTGTATTTGCTAGATAAATATAATCATTTATGGTATTGGTATATAGAGTCAAAGTACCGTATATAGCATCGCTTTTGTATCTTAAAGATATATCTACACCCAAGCTTTGCTCAGGCTGCAACTCCGGATTACCTATCTGAAATGCTTGTATACCGCCATGTATACCGCCTGCAAATAGTTCAAAAATAGTAGGAGACCTAAATCCTTTTGTAAAATTACCGGCTAATGCCCATGATTCGTTTATTTTGTATGTAGCACCGAGTGAACCGCCGATAGAAGCAAAATCTTGTTTATGATTTGACGCATCATAAAATCCTTTGTCCACAAAATACGCACTTGTACCATCCAATGCGGCATTTATATCAGTCATATCATAACGGATACCGCCTTGGAGTATCCATCTATCCAAATTAGCCTCTTCAAACAGATATATAGCCCTGCCTTTTTCTATAGCACTTGGCAGCAGCCTGCCTTCTTTGAGCTCTTGGTCTTTATAGTAAGCTTGCAAACCTATCTCACCAAGCCAAACACCAATCTGCGGATGCTTGAGAGCCAAATGCACATCATCTCTTTTAGTATCTATATCCAGATAAGCTGAAGTTCCTTTGGCGCTAGCTATATCTTGATAAGGAATATTAGTCGCTGCTTCTCTTCTATTGTGAGTATGCGATATCCTGCTCTCTATATCCCAATCCCCAACTATGGCAGATGCTTTTAATTGTGTTTCATTATTGGTCAGCATTTGCCCCGCAGAAGCTACTGCATTAAAATCAGGTGCCGGAGTATGGCCCAGAAAATTTTGTTTGCTCTCCCAAAAGGTATGGCTAAGCCCTACTTTAAAATCATCACCCGTGTATCCTACCCCTGCTTTAGCTGATCTGTTTTTAAAATCAGTATAAGGCAACTCTCCTGCAAAAAGCGGTAAATTACTTATTGTTCCCTTGGTCCACTTTTCGCTTTTGCCTGTATGAAAATTTCCGGCTTCCCTAAGAGATGCTGCAAGATTTATGCCGACTTTGCCAATAGCGCTCTGTGTTTTGGCTGCCAATGCTTTTTCATTATTATTAGTATGATATTCACTTAGTACTTTGCCTTGGAACTTGGTAGCATTATCTTCAGCATACAAAAACGGTTGGTCTATTACATTGACCACACCACCCAAAGCATCAGAACCGTAAAGCACTCCGCTTGCTCCCCTTATCACTTCCATGCGTCCTGCTAATAGCGGATCAAGATTAGCAATATGACGAATACCGTATGTTTGGAAATCTGTAGGGTTTGAATTGGATAATATCTTGACCCTTTCTCCTGAAAATCCTCTTATCACCGGTTTGCCTGCTTGTGAGCCTGTGGAGAGATTATTTACTCCGGAAATTGAACTTAATATTTCACCCAAAGAAGATGTGGCTTGCGACTCTATATCTTTAGCTTTGATAGTATCAACTTGGCACGGTATATCAAATGCTTCATGTGAACCCACAGGAGAAGCAGTAATGGGAATTTCTCCCAAGCTAATATCGGCATATGCCAGTGTTTGTGATACCAAAATGGATAATGGAATAAAACTACGCATATATAAAAAATTCCTCAAAATGCAACTTGGTCGCAATTGTAGCAAAGATTTATAAAATATGAATAAATTTACTTAGATTCTTGCACCGAAACTAATGATTAATCCTTAGTAATATTTCTTTTAATTTTTCTACTGAATCAACCGCGCTATCATATTTACTAAAACCCCAAGAGACCATAACATAATCCATCCCGGCTCTCATGGCTGCCATCTGGTCTCTCTCGCCGTCTCCTACAAACAGGGCATGTTCTGTTTCTAGAGAAAAAAGTTCTGTTATCCTCTGCAGCATCTGCGGAGAAGGTTTGCCTTCTTTAACATCATCAAAGCAAACCACTGCGTCAAAACAATCATGAATATCAAGATGCATCAAAGACTCTATGGCTGAATTGCGATATGCATTTGTAGCAACTGCGAGTTTGAGATCATTTTGTTTAAGTGATTGCAACAACTCCTTAATGCCATCATACAGCACAAGCTCTTTATGGTGATTTTCACTATAATAGCTAGAAAACCACCTTTGATGTTCCGGCAAAAAATGTTTGCTTTTATAAAAATATTTAGCAGGATTTATACTATGATTATTTATATTAGACAAAATATCCGTATGTTCCAATGGGGGAAGATGCAATTGTTCTCTGACATGATTGATTGCACCGGATAAAGCTCGTGAGCTATCTACTAAAGTGCCGTCCATGTCAAATATAATAGCTTTTTTTAGCACGAAACCTTGCCCATTATATCGCCAAAGGCTATTTTTTGTCCTGCTTTAAGATTGCCTGCAAAATAGACAGTATCTGCTTGGCTCAATATTACTATGGTAGAACCCATCTCAAACCAGCCAAGCAAATCGCCCTTTTTCATGCTGACGTTATCATATGTATAGTGATTTATCTCTCGCGAATCAATGTTTGTCTGAACTCTTTCATCAAAACTCAAGGTCATACTGCCCACATTAAGAGCACCGACCAAGATCATAAACATTTTTTTACCGTCACAGATTTCGCACTCAAGTATGATTCTTTCATTTTCTATAAAAAGATTCGGTTTTATCTTGAGAAAAGGTATATTTACAGGATATAAGGCCCCGGGAATATGTGTAGCACTTTTTATTCGCATATCAAGCGGTACATGATAGCGATGATAATCTTTTGGAGATAGATAAAAATTGGCATAACATCCATCTTTCAAGATAGCAATATCGTCTTTATAATGCTCCCCCAATAGCCTTTCTATGGAATAGCTCATACCTTTGATCTGATACGCTTTTTCATCTATTATTTTGCCAAAATCAGTGATAAAAGAGTCAGCCGGGGATATAATTTCTGCAACATCAGTTGAAATCTTCATTGGAACTTTGATGGCTCTTATAAAAAGTTTATTTAGCGTCGGATAAGAGCTAGGCTCATCAAAACGGCTCATATCTAGCCCCATTAAATGGACATATAATTTGTTTATAAATGACTGCACTGTAGGCGAAAATTCGGTTTTTGCAAATTTGCCGAAAAGTTGTGAAATTAATGAAGTTAACGGTCTATTACTCATCTATACCCTTGTTGTAAAATTCTAATGCTTCTTTCATTAGAGCAATATGATAGTTTTCTTGATAATTGATAAAATCAAAGAATTTAGCAAGTTCTTTACTCTCACTGGATACTGCATCGGCCAAGCGTTTGCACTCTTCTTTGGCTAAAAGTTCTTCATTGATTCCATTTTCTAAAAATACCACTATATCCTCTACCACATAAAGCTCTTTGGCAATAGTGCGAGGCACACCAAGTATGCCCATATCTGCCATCATTTGTCCAAAACGTTTGAGATGAAAAAAACTTTCATCTATAAGTATCTGAAAAATTCGTACAAGTTCAATATCCCTGCTATGTGCTTTTAGATAATTGTATATCATGATAAGCTCATACTCTTTATAGCTCTCTTCAAACAAAAATAAAGTCAATGCGTCTGTGGCTTCTTCTGTAAGCTCTACCCCATTGATGATACGCTGCATATCAAAAGCACTAACCGGTTCTGAAGGAATATTTTTGAGTGTATATACAAAATATTCTATATCTTGCGATATACGAAACGATAATGCCTCGTCATCACAAACAACCAATTGCAACTCGACGCGATTTAGTCTGGCAATAATATCATGCAGTATTGCATCAAGATTGTCTACTTTAAGCGGTATCATATTTCGTTCATAATCATATGAAACGCCGTTTTTAATACAATAATTCTCTATCCATGTAAAATGGCGAAACATAATATCTGAAAAATCAAACAAAGTCTGTTTTGTAACAATATTATTACTCATAAAAGCGCTCATAAGTGTTTCAAGCCAAACCTCGTGAACTTGAACTAATAGTCTATTCATTTATATTTACTCCTTGTGGTATACAATTTTGAGAAATTTTATATGTGATCATAGGAAATTCACTATCTTTTTGTCTCTCTTTGTATGTATCAATAGCTGCCTGCAGAGCAAGAGTGACCATCTCTGAACATGCAGCCTCTTCGGGAGCTATGCTATCAAGCATACCCAAAGTCGTACTCACTAAAGCCTCTGCTCTGTCAAAATCAAGTCCTCTCACTTCATTGGTAATTATCGAGCCGGCTAATACTGTAGTCATACATCCGATAGCTTGAAAACGAATATCTTCTATAATATAAACATTATTTCTATTAGATACGCTCAAAAAAATAATGACTTTCTCACCATTGTGTGGATTTTTACCTATACCTTCGGCATTACTATGCTCCAACACTCCATAATTTTTTGGATTCATCATATGCTCCAACAAAACCGCGTCCATATCCCATATCCCCCAATACTTAATTTCACGATTATATCTTATTTTCTTTACAACATATATAAAAAATATTATACAATTTTTATTTTAGGAAATTTTTATACTATGCAAGTGGTATAAAAGTGTATATAATTTGTATTTTAAATAAAAACTTCATCCTTAAAGGCCTGCTATATATGACTTTTATTGGCCTTATTGGCTATAATGTTATTTTTGAGGTAAAGCATGGCAAAATATATATTATTTGATACAGAAACTACGGGCAACGGCATAGATGACCGCATTATACAAATAGGCGGCATGATAATACACGACAAAGACAATATTGAAGTATTTGATGAATTGTGCAGCACAACTATACCTATCAGTATAGAAGCAATGGCGGTACATCA
>Ga0265294_10009481_pt1 | contig 11223 bp, 7 predicted proteins | sample MunlanPumphouse3_FD_192504 | JGI IMG/M metagenome (GOLD analysis project Ga0265294, IMG submission 192504) | Groundwater microbial communities from a municipal landfill in Southern Ontario, Canada - Pumphouse #3 | ecosystem: Environmental > Aquatic > Deep subsurface > Groundwater | place...
TCAGAAGATCCTGAATCATTTTATTTAAACATTAAGTCTGTGGAAGACAAGACTGTTACAAAGGAATGGACCCGAATAAAGTCAGCTTTGAAGGATTTTGGGTTTGATATAAACGGGTCTTTTGATCCATTAAAATTTGAGAAGCGATACAGAGAACATCAATCTTTTATAAAACTTGCAGTTGACAAAACTGAAGATAGTGTTATTAGTTTATTTTCTGAAATAGAGGGCATGGGTAGGTCTTATGAAAATGCTATTAAAAGTTTTAAGGATGATCCAAAAAAGATAGCTGCAGTAGATGAGATTTACTATTTAATTATGCTTGAATCAAAGAATAATTTATATGATTGTTTGAAGGATTTTCATAAAGCCATAGGCAGTGGTTCATATAAAAATAAAACTGAAGAAGTTAAGAATAATGAAGAGGGTGAGGTACCTTATACTGTAAGTGGGATAGATAAGTACAGTCGTTCTATTAATCCATATGCAGAGAAGACAAGAGAGAGAGCGGACAAGAATTTAGCTATTGGTTCTGAAGATGCTATTTTGGAGTACCACTCTCTTCCTGTTTATTTCCGTAAGGGTGGTGGCGGTGTAAGAAAGACTCCTGAAAAGATGAAAGAGATAGATATAGAGTTAAAAAATATATTTAGTGATATAGCTCCTATTTTGAAACTTTCTGAAGAGTACACGACTGCTCCTATACTTGATACAGCTCTCAGCAAAGAGGGGGGTCCTTTTAATGCATTGATACAGACGATTTCAAATGGTCTTAGTGGTGGTGCAGGTGCTAATGAAATTATACCAAAGGTTAGAGGTATTGCGAAAGATTTGATGGTACATATTAAAAAATCTTTTGATTGGGCAAAGAATAATCCTCCAAAGAAAACCGAAGAGGTGGAAAAAAGATTGGTTACACCTGTAGAAGCTATGAAGGAATTTGGGGATAGTCTTGTAGAAATGGTATCTAACCCTGGTTCTAAGATAGATGACGTTGTAAACACATTTACAGCAGTTATTACAAAGAAGGGTGATAAGATAAAAGAATCTATATCTAGCAGTCCCGACGTAGGTCAAGAGGCAAAGGAAGCTCTTACTAGATTCTCAGACAGTATTGAAGAGAGGGTAAGTAAAGAGGGGTCTTCTGATACTATTTTAAAGTCATTAGAGAACGCAATAAAAGCAGCAAAAGAGTGGTTTGGTGCTATTTCTGTTTATTTTGAACAGAAGTTAAAAGGTATTCTTTCAGGATCATTGAAGCAAGAGAAAGCAGATACAGAAGAACAGGCTAATCCAGATAAAAAAGAGGAATCTCCTGAAAAACCTGAGCAAGAGTCTGTAGAGGAGGAATCGAAGTTACCTGATAGCTATGATAGTGTGTTTTCTCAATTTAAGAAAAACCTAACAGATACACTTACAAACGTAAATGACCCACAGACTGCACTTTATAATGTAGTTGAGGCTATAAAGAAGTTTACTATATATGCTTTGCCTATAAATAAGAATCCTTCTAAATACCAGGATAAAGCTGAGGAGCTTTCATTATTTTTAAATGATTACTCAGTAAAGATAAAGGGAAAGATTGATAGTTTTAATTCTAGCTCTCCTAGAGTTTTTTCAAGGATTACAAAAGAGTTAAAGGATTTGATAAAGGCTTCTTCATTTACTTTTGGAAAAGAAATATCTCAAAAGTTTAATGAGAGTCTAAATGCCATTATAAACTCTATAAATATAAGGGTTGAGAAACCTATAGAGCAGTCAGCGAAGGAATCAATAGCAAACATTTACAGGGATGTTAAAAATCAGACTTCTGGTCAGATTATTCTTCCTTCTGTGATAGCGGGTGCTATATCCGCCAATGAGACCTTACCTGCATTTTATGGTAAGACAGAGTTAGAAAAACAAAAGATGAGAAATGACATTCTAACTGCTTTAGCTTCATATAGGGATGTATTGACATTTAATTCTGATAATGGTGAAGCAGCAAAGGTTTTATTAGACCCAAATAGTTCAAAGCTTGTTAGTCTTTTGATAGCCCTACAGGGTGAATTATCAAAGCCGAATTATTCTTATTTAACTATAAAAGAGGCTGTAGCTAAAAGCATTGAGGAGTTTAACAAAGCAAAGGAGCTATATCTTCAGAAGGACATAAGTAGTGATCAGACAGAGAATGAATCTAAGAATTTAGAAGAATCAATAGAGGAAATTAAATCTGAAGTAAATTCCCCTACTTCTGATGGGACTATTTCTGAGGAATCCAAACCGGTTTTGGATAAGATAATAGATGAAGCTGTAAAAGATAATTCTTCTTTAACTAATTCAAAGACTCTTATTTCTAATTTCGAGAATAGTATTACGAAATTTAATAAGGATATACAAGATGCTGATTCAACAGCACAGAGTGCTATTGTAAATAAGTTGTTTGAGGATTCGTCTAAATTTGAGGAATCTATAGAAAAATTGGATTTAGATTGGGAAGATAGATCAAAAGTAAAATCACTTCTTGATAAAGTATATGCTCAGGAAAGGATTATCTCAAATCAGATAAAGAATTCACAACCAGTATCGGACGTAGTTAAGGCTCCTATAAATGAAGTTACCGAAGAAACTAAAAATTTAATTAAAGCTATTAATGATAAGACTAGAAGGAATTTAGAGGCACAAGAGATATTGAAAGCACTATCGGGAGGGACTCCTGTTAGTCAAAATGAGGCTAATAAGGCTTTAGATGAGGTTTCTGATGGTACAAAAGTAAATCAAGATGATCAATCGGTACCATTGCAGCCAGTCAAAGAGGAAAAGAAGGTCGAGGGTTTGATAGATAGGACTTCCAGTAATTATGTTACTGATGTGGTATCTTCTTTGAAAGAATCTTTAGCTGATGAAAATATGCCAAAAGAGCTTAGGGGTGCCGTTAATCTTTTATCTGATTTACTATCTGAATATAAGAGTGGGTTAGCTGTTAAGTTAAAGGGTGATGATGATCCGATTTTAGACAGTATTTTTGATAAGAGGTTGTTATCTGAAGTAGCTTCCGGGGTAGGTTTTGAAGATTTTTATGAATATGATAGATATAAAAATTATAGAAATCTAATAACTATTCTAAACTCTGTATTAGATTTTATTTCGATAATTCCAGAGAAGTTTGGTAAAAATCTTAGGACAGAGGATGTTCAGAACAGGTCAAGTATAGAGAAAGTAATAGAGTCTCTTAACAATAGGAGACCTGTTGTGAAGAAAGCAAATGATAATTCTTTTAGAGTTTACTCTGTTATTCAGGATTTTTTAAATAAACAAGGAAGGTAAAAATGTCTAGTTTTGAGAAGTTATATGGTAAGACTGCCTCGGATTGTAAGACTAAGTCTTCATCGATTCCAGCCTCAATTATCCCAGCACCTACTGTCACAATGGTTCAATTTATTGAACTTTTACAGAAGGATCTTGATCTTGAGTACAAGGCAGCTATTCAATATTTTCAGCATTCCGCAGTAATAAAGGGTGCAAAGTTTGAGGCAATAAAGCAACATTTGAATGATCACGGTTATGATGAGATCGGACATGCTAAAACTTTAAATGACTATATAGACAGGCTTGGAGGGACTCCTGCTTATTCTCCAGATGTGATCAGGATATCAAGTATCCCTGAGGAATCTATTAAATTTGATATGGAAGATGAGCAAACCGCTGTAGATCGATACAAAGAACGGACTGTTCAGGCATTATCATTAGGACAGTTAGGGTTTGCCGATGAACTTTTGGACATATTAAAGTCTGAAGAAGAGCATCTTAACGATGATCAAAGTTTTTTGGGTATAGAGTCAGCTTCTGCTTATAAAGTGGAAAATCCAGTACCCCAAAACATAAGAACTGTTGATATTGTGACAGGAAGGCCGTATATTTCAGAAAATCCTATTCTAGAAGAGTTAAATAAGGGCAGGGAGCAACGCATCAAGGAAGTAATAACAAAGCTTGCTAGTCTTAAAAAATGATTTTGTTTTGAAAAAGAATCATAATCTCTTAATTCAATAGACCTTTATAGATCATGTTGACGATTGTTGTTCATGCAACAATCGTCTTTTTGAAGAATAAAACATATATCATCGGAGATAAAACATATGTCTATGCAAGAGTACATTGTTGCTGAAGCTTTTAACATTTCCGTTCCAGGAAATGGAGCATTCCCAAATGGGATTCCCGCGAAAAAAGGGGATTGTCTATCATATGATGGCTTTAACCTGAAATTTGGAACTATTGTTGCAGTGACCCAGAGTTTAGGAAGTTGTATTAATTTTGGTTGGCTTGTACCTGCAAATAATTCTTTTAAAGTTTCAGGGCAAGTATCCCCCTCAGTACAAAGTCACGTATCAAGTCCTATTACAGAGGCTTCACCTGTTGTTAGTGAAGTAGCATCTGCTTCATCTGATAATAATAGTAAGCTTTTATACTCACAGTCCACATCTAGTACAAGGGGTCTTAAGATCGAGGAAAACGATTCCCTTAATGTAAGTCAAGTTTCAAAGCCTAATGATGCTGGGGTACAAGCTGTAAATTCTACTATTCCGAAGACAGCAAGAGAAAGATTGAATGTTATTGAAGATGACGGGGTAGAGATTGTTAAAGCTGTAAGCGATAAATCTCAAATCGTTAATATGCAGAAAGATTCAGAAGAAGTTCGAAGCCTAGGAAGAAATGTATCCGCAAAGGTTAAAACAGTTATGGATCAGGGTTCTGAAATGACAGAGATTGTAAGTGCCACAAGAACTGTAGCAAATTTCAGGGATGAAGTAACATCTTCCACTCCAAGAACAGAAGAAGCCATGGATAGAGCCATATATAAAAACATTCAATCATCTACGGGTGTAGAACCAGATAATGATGTTGATTTTACTATGCTTAATGATAAAATTGATGTGGCTAAGCAACCAGCAGCGCTTCATGGTAATATTCAAAGTTCTGATCCGATGGTAGATATTGCAAATTCTAAGACAAAGGCAGATTTTGCAGAGGAACTTCGTATTCGAAAGGAGCAAAAGAAGCTTCAAAAAGATCAGGGTTTAAACACGGTTAATACTGGAGATACAGAATCCTCTGCTCCTCCTTCACCACCGTCCCCTCCTTCACCACCCCCTCCTCCGTCAGCACCAGAAGAAAAGAAAGTAAATGGTTTTACTTACTCTCAAATGAAAGGTGCGGGTTGGACAGACAATCAACTTTTGAACTCAGAGTACAAGGACCTCGTACCTGTACCTGATTACGAACCAGTGTTTGACGAACCTAAGAAATGTGAAAAGAAGTCAAAAACTGCTAAGGTAAAGAATATTCATAAGGAAAAAGAAAATAAAGCAGTTGAAGTATCTACGGGTACTATAAAAACTGCTAAGGTAAAGAAGATTTCTAATGAAAAAGAAAAGAAAGTAGCCGAAGAACCTACAGTCTCTGTAACATGCCCTGTAAAAATCGGTATGAATACTGCTGAAGAACTAGGATTCTATCCTGAAGGGTGGGATAACTTTAGCTTTGAGGAAAAAATTGCTTATCCAAAAACTATAACGGATAAGTTTATTCTTGAAGCATTTAGAGCCAGTAAGAAGGCACACTGGAAGGTAAAGCAATCTGCTGCAGAGCAATTAAAGTCCCTAGTATAATATTTTTCATTTTTCTACAGAAATAGGGGATCTCTTAATAAGAGATCCCCCTTCTAATCTTCTAATAAGATTAATAGTATTATTATGAATAGAAATTTAATGGTATTGAAAATAGCAGGACGCTACCTAGGAGATAACCAAGAGGATGAAGGTCTTCCTTGGGCGGACTATGTTGCTGATAAAACAAAAAAAGAAGAAAATCCAGGGGAGCATTTGCTTTTAGATATGGTAAAGCATGCTCCTTATGCTAAAAATAAGACAATAGATAATGAGCAGTTAGGTAAGAATCTTTTAGATGGTGTAAACGATGCTAGAAGCATTTCACACAACCAGGATGTGCAACCCGCAAATAATAATGACGATCTAGGAGAGGGTGCTGGAAATTTAATGCCAGCGGAATTTAACTGGTTAAATAAAAAGGATCTACCAGATGATTCTCTTCGTAGATTTTGGAATACAAAAAATAGACCAGATGAAGCCACAGGTAATCCTTGGGGTTCTGATCTATATGGTAATGATTGTCCACAAAGTGTAACTATGGCATCAATGTCTAAAACAGCCTCTAAAAGTTTACATGAGATCACTATAGAAGGTGAAAGCCCAAGAGCTAGAAGCACTATGGATCGAGGAAAACTTTTAATCCCTAAAAATATAACTTCTGATGAAGACGCTAAAAAGGGTCTTTACACTTTTACGGTAAAGAGTAATGAAGAACATAAGGTAGTTATTCAATTTTTAAAAGGCACTGGAAAGTTATCTGATCATCCATGTATGATTGCGTGTGATTGTAAAGACTTTTTATTTGGTGGTCCTCAGTACTACGCTGTAAAGGGTCATTATATGTATATGCCTATGTTCAGACCGCAACTTCTAGAACCAAGAGATAAAGAAAATGGTGGTAAGGGAAAGAACTTAACATTTTGTGAGCATTTATATTCTGTTGTTTCTCATTTATCAAATTTAAACATTGATGATAATTATGCTGAAGAAATGGAGCAGATACTTCCTACTATAAATGTGGATCAATATGAGAGTTTATTAAGTGAAGTACCTACTGAACTTAAGACAAAATTTATTCAATTTTTAGAAACGAAGGGTTCTGGTTCCGATATAATGGAAAAGTGTATAAGTAAATTGAAGGAAAAAGGTTTGGGAGAGTATGCACTTTCAGATTTTGTGAAGAATCAATTTTCAACAAGTAATAGAAGCTGGCAAAGAATTTATCTTAATTCTTTGGATGATAGTCCTATAGTATTGATTTGCCTACTCCTAGAATACAGGAATGTAGTAGGATCAATACCAAAATATCTATCAGATGTAGCTTATAAAATCATAACAGATATCAAAGAGGAATGATAAAATGCCAACATATACATATAAATGTAAGACTTGTAATTCGTTGCAGAATGAATTTCATAATATGAATGATAAACCAGAGATAAAGTGTAAAATCTGTGGTTGTATCACGGAGAAATATGCCACAGGTGGTTCAGGGTCCTATATAAAAGGTACAACAGTTGGGAAGTACCTAAGTGAAGAGCGAAAGCAGAAGGTTAGAAGGGCTCAAATATCTGTAAGACAACTTGAGAGGTATGGTGGTAGCAATAAGTTAGTGCCTAATGTAGATGGACAAGAAGTTGAGAACTGGAAAGAGGCAAAACTTTTGGCTAAATCAAAAGGTGCTAAAGACACAAAGAAGTTTGATAGATATGTTAGGAACGAGGAATCTTCTAATAATTCTGCTGGTATAAATGAAAAACGATATAAAAAACTAAAAGAAGTGGCAAAAAATATTCATTAATGGTGGTAGTAGATATATGTCTATTCCGAGTATACAGTTATTTTCTAACGGCGGCACTATAAGGGTCGCTTGGGATTTTACAAGGGATTATGTTTCTTATGACCTGTATTCTTCAGATACAGGATTAACAGGATCATTTGTTAAGATTTTTAGTAATATACCTGCTACTTCTTCATTTGGTAATAAGTTAGTAATAAAAGAATTTAGACGAAGTGAGATAGGTTTATCAGATGCCTCTACATTTTATGTAGCTATAAAAGCAAAGGATAAATACGGGACTGAGACTGCATTAGGAACACCAAGAATAATTCCTTGCTTTATAGATCAACCAGTAAGCTACGGAGCTTCTTGTTCACCTATAACTAATTCTGAGAATAAATCTCAGATGATACCTAGCGGATCAATAGCGACCAGGATATATCCAACACAGGATATTTTGTTTTTAGAGATTTTTAATAATGATGATACTGAAGTTCTTTATGTTGATACAACAGGTATAGATGCTACAATAGATAGAGGACTTCCTGTGTACCCAAGAGTATATTATACTGTTTTTAGGAACATATCTAAAGACACTGGGATATCATTAATAACTTCTGGCAATGCAATAGATGCCAGGATAATAATGCACTTCTAAAATTATGTTTTTATCTTTTTCTCAAACAAAATTTTGGTCAGATGTTACTCCCGTAGTTACAACAGAAGTTAGATCATTTTCTAAAGTATTTGAGAATAGTTCTATTGTTAATGATTCTATAACTGTAGTGCATAATTTACTTTCTGAAGATATAATTGTAACACTTATGTCTCCGGAATCAGAACAATATGCACCCAGTTCTATTGTTGTAATTAATAAATATTCTGCATCAGTTGGATTAGAAGGATTGCCAGTTATTCAAGGCGAGTGGGTAAGCACAATATATGCTAGAAGTTCTGCTTATAGTAGCGGGGCCTCTGGATATGCTATAAGTTTTACGTCATCAGATTTATCAGAAGATTCTCAGTTAGTTGTTACTCACAATTTAAGTTCTACTAATGTTTTATGTATTATATATGATAACACCAAAAAGCTATTTGAGCCTTATTCAATAGGTATTATTGATTCAAATACAGTTTTGATTGATTTTAGATATATGATTGAAAGTATGTCTGGAACTTGGAGAGCAATTTTTATAACAAGCGCTACATCTAAGGGTAATGTTAGTGCCTATAGTCAGACTTTCTCGTTATCAGATATAGTAGCTGGTGTTTTATCTGTAACTCATACTCTTTTATCAACTGATATAGCTGTAAATATAACAGATAGTACAGGTGAGGCATGGGTTCCATCAAACATATTAGTTGTTTCAGATTCATCCGTAGAAATTTACTTTGATGGATTTAATGATTTGACGGGTATATGGACAGTCACGATTTTAGCAGTTACATAACCTACTAATTAATTTGTTTTTAATTGTAAAGAAGCATTTTCGAGTGTTTCTATTGGTAGGATTTTGTATCAGAAAAACTTCGTGAGGAAAAAATGAAGTATCTAAAAGTCACCATAGAAGGGAAAGTTTTTAAGTTACCGGTTCTCACGACTGCTGAAAGAAGTACTATTTCTAATGAAGACTTAAGACCAGGACTAACTGTAATAAATCCAGATATTAATTCTACAAATGGTGAAACAGGTGTTCTTCAATTTTATAATGGTATTTCATGGATTAGCGTTTTACCAGGGGTTGCAGGTTCTCAGGGAGAAACAGGTATAGGTGGAAAAGGAGATTCTGGGGAGCAAGGTTCTACTGGTGCAAATGGATTGCAAGGTTCTACGGGTATTACTTCCCCAATGGGTGAAACTGGGTTACAAGGAATTACAGGTCTCTCAATAATTGGAGAAACTGGAGCCCCTGGAGAGCAAGGAAAAACTGGGTTTGGTTTTAATGGGTCACAAGGTGAGACTGGTATTCGAGGTGAAATTGGTTTAGGCGAACAAGGCATTACTGGTATTCCTGGCGTTACTGGGTTAGTGGGGGTTGCTGGAGAGACAGGTGCCCAAGGTATCAAGGGAGACTCAATTGTTGGTTCAAAAGGTGAAACAGGGTTAATAGGAAACCAGGGTGTTACTGGTATTGATGGAAAAGAAGGTGTACAAGGGGTAACTGGTTTAGGGGTTGATGGTAAAACAGGTGTTAGAGGGATTGAAGGAACTCAAGGAACAACTGGATTATCTTTAGAAGGTATTCAAGGAGTTACGGGGTTAGATGGTGTAGTAGGCCAAATAGGTGAAACTGGTTCTCAGGGTATTACAGGAATCTCAATTACAGGGGCTAAGGGTGATACTGGGTCAAAAGGAGAAATAGGTTATACTGGTTTAGTAGGTTCTAAAGGTGAGAATGGGGAGACTGGTTTAGAAGGGTTACAAGGTTTTACTGGATTAAATGGTATCCAAGGTTCCACAGGAATAGAAGGTGTTTTAGGTCAACAAGGTGTAACAGGAATAGGAGAGAAAGGGTTACAAGGAGAGACTGGCTTAGAAGGAAGTAATGGACCAACAGGATTACAGGGTCTTACAGGAATATCAATAGAAGGCGATCAAGGTTCTACTGGTTTACAAGGTATCCAAGGCATAGGAATTCAAGGAACAACAGGATTAAATGGTATAGAAGGAAGTACAGGTTTACAGGGAACAACAGGTGCCTCATTAATAGGTTTACAAGGTACAACGGGTATTAATGGATTAAATGGTATACAAGGAAATACGGGATTAGGGGAGAAAGGAGAAACAGGTACCCAAGGTTCCACTGGTGTATCAATAATTGGTGCTCAAGGAGCTACAGGTGTCCAAGGTGTATCTATTGTTGGATCTCAAGGTGAAACAGGGTTAGATGGTTTATTAGGTAAAACAGGGTTACAAGGAGAGACAGGATTTGGTGTTAATGGTCAGCAGGGCTCTACTGGGGTTCAGGGTATACAAGGTATAGGAGATCAGGGTGTTACTGGCTTGATTGGAGCTACAGGAATATCATTAATAGGTGATCAGGGATCTACAGGATTACAAGGCTCTACTGGGGTTTCTGTTAAAGGAGATCTTGGGTCTACAGGGTCACAGGGTATTACAGGGGTAATTGGTACTAGTGGTGCAACAGGAGTAAAAGGAGCTACTGGGGTTTCTATTGTTGGATCCCAAGGAAGTACTGGAGTGCAAGGTATTCAGGGAAATACGGGTATAAGAGGAGCAACAGGTATGTCTCCAACAAACTCTGTTCAATATGATTCCGGATCTTCTTATCCTGTGTATTATGTTAGAGTAGTACCATATGCACCAACAGGTGGAATTATTGCGGGTTCTTTTTACGCCATTATGAGCGTTTAAGAGGATTTTATGGCAGCAGGTGATCAAACAAATTTAAAATTTGCTAAAGATTCAGGATCCTCTTATACTTTTACAAAGTGTGACCAACTACTATATTCTACTTCCTCCAGCAGTACTGTAGACATTTCAAAGTTGTATTTTGCGCCAACGTCAAATTATTCAGATATGAAATTGATTTGGCAGAAACCTTCCTCAGAATCCTGGGTTACATGCTCTTCTGGAAATTCTATTATGGCAGAATATACTCCGTCAGCATCAATTAGTGTTTCTTCATTTAGCATGATTTTAACAGTAGGCACAAGTCCTTATAATTACATCTCTGCTATTTATACAAAAACACTTTCAGGAAGCTCTTATGTAGGTGTACCTGTGTCAGTTATAGAAGGTACTACAGGGGTTTCTATTGTTGCTGGAGGGACTTT
>Ga0265294_10009482_pt1 | contig 11223 bp, 9 predicted proteins | sample MunlanPumphouse3_FD_192504 | JGI IMG/M metagenome (GOLD analysis project Ga0265294, IMG submission 192504) | Groundwater microbial communities from a municipal landfill in Southern Ontario, Canada - Pumphouse #3 | ecosystem: Environmental > Aquatic > Deep subsurface > Groundwater | place...
AAAAGAACTTAACCTCCTGAACGCAAACCATATCCTGGCAAACTGTTAATTTAATGCCGATTTACTGGTTTTTGTGGATTTCCTACCTTTCTGCTAAAATTACTGGATAAAAGATATCTAGAAAGGAAGGGAAAACAAACCTCAATGACGAAAAGGATTTCGATTTTTCTTGCCATGGTAATGGTCATCAGTGCTGTTGCTTTATCGGCTTGTGGTAATGGTGGAGAAACCACAACTCCGACTACGACTGAGCCGACTACGACTGAGCCGACTACCACCCAGCCGACTACGACTGAACCTACTACCACCGAGCCGACTACCACCGAACCCACTACGACCGAGCCGACTACGACCGAGCCGACTACGACCGAGCCGACTACCACCACCGAACCCACTACGACTGAGCCGACTACCACCGAGCCCGGCGGCGAGCCAACCGCTGAAAATGCCCCGGCTATCACCAGCCACGCCACCGGAGCAGGCTACGACGGTCTTTGCGGCATCTGCCATATGATCGGCGGAACCGATCCCATGCCCGATGATGGCTTTCATCCGGATTTCGATGTAGCCGAATGCTACGATTGCCACAAAGCCGGATAAAAAGATACCTTAAATCAAGTCCGCTGATAAAACCGCCGTTTTGTTCTAAACGGCGGTTTTATATTCTCTCGAGCAATCATTGCTCCGCCGCTTTGTTTGCACCGGCTTAACTATTGGGGTAATATAACACCCATCCCGGTTTTAAGAAACGATAGAACTGTTTTATATGTCTTTAGAAGAGGAATTATCAAACCTCACTCCCACTGCTGACACGCTGCTCACCATTGGTGTGTTCGACGGTGTCCATCGGGGGCACCAGAAGCTGCTTGCTGAACTTGTCAAAAAAGCCAAAAAGCGGCATCTTTCCAGCGGAGTGATCACTTTCAATAATCACCCCTTAAGCCAGCTTGGCAACCACACAGCTCCTCCTGTCCTAACATCAAATCAAGATAAAATAACACTTATAAAAAGTTTGGGAGCTGATTTTGTAATGAGCCTGGACTTTTCACCAGAGCTGGCGCAAACAGGTGCCAGAGAATTTTGCAGCCTTCTTCAAAAGAACCTCAAAATGAAAGGCCTGGTGCTGGGTTTTGATTTTGCCATGGGGCGCAACCGCGAGGGGTCTCTGTCTAAAATGGAACTGCTTGGAAAAGAAATGGGTTTTACAACAGCTATTGTCCCCCCGGTTATCGTAGAAGGAAACATTGTCTCCAGTACAGCTATACGATACCTTATATCCGGAGGCAAAGTCAGGCAGGCAGAAAGCATGCTGGGGCGCAACTACAGCCTTGGGGGAATGATAATCGCCGGCAAAGGTATTGGCCAAAAACTGGGGTTCCCGACTGCCAATATCAAGATCGATCCAGCCCACGCTACCCCTCCCAATGGAATCTATGCCACAATTGCGGTTCTAAATGGAGAAAAAATGGCAGCTGCCACCAACATTGGAATCGGGCCAACCTTTGGTGGCGGAGAAAGAACAGTTGAAGTCCATGTTCTTGATTTTAACGGGTCTCTTTATGGAAAATATATGGAAGTGGAATTCGTTGAGCGGATTCGGGATGAGATAACTTTTTCCGGTGCAGAAGAACTCAAAGCTAAAATCGCTGAAGATATAAGAAACGTAAGATCAATTTTGAAAGGATACTAAAGATACAGAAAATGGATAATGATGAAGCCAGGGTTGAGTCACTTTTAAAGAGAAGCGTAGCTGAGGTCATCGTTGAAGAAGAGCTCAAAAAACGTCTTCTGGCAGGTGAAAAACTGCGCTTGAAAGAAGGCTTCGATCCCAGCTTTACGGATATTCACCTTGGGCATATGGTCGGGCTGCGCAAGCTGCGCCAGTTTCAGGAGATGGGCCATCAGGTAGTGCTCATCGTAGGGGACTGGACCGCCCAGATAGGAGACCCTTCCGGCCAGTCAGTTACCCGGCCGATGCTCAGCGCTGAGCAGGTCAAGCAAAATGCACAAACCTACATGGAGCAGTTTTTCAAGGTAGTAGATAAGCAAAAAACTGAAGTGCGATGGCAAAGCGAATGGTTTGGTAATTTTAGCTTGGCCGATGTTATCCGCCTGACTTCAAAGTTTACCCTTGCCCAAATGCTTGCCAGGGAGGACTTTAATCAGCGTTATCAGGCAAATCAGCCCATTTCCATAACCGAGTTTCTCTATCCTCTTCTGCAGGCATACGATTCCGTAGCAATACAGTCTGATGTTGAGTTTGGCGGGACCGATCAGAAATTTAATCTTCTGGTAGGCAGAGAACTGCAGTCAATGGTAGGCCAGAGACCGCAAAATATACTTATGACTCCCCTGCTGGTTGGCACCGATGGGGTTAAAAAGATGAGTAAAAGCCTGGGTAATTACATCGGCGTTGCTGATCCACCGGAAGAAATGTTTGGTAAAATCATGTCCATACCGGATGACTTGCTCTACAGCTATTACGAGCTATTGACCGACATCAGTGATGAAGCCTTGCTCAACATCGGCATATCATTAAATAATGAAACCGTAAACCCGATGGAAATGAAAAAACAACTCGGCCTCATTATTGTTGAAAACCTCTATGACCGCACATCCGCCGAGCAGGCCGAAGAGCACTTCCGCCGCACCATCCAGCAAAAGGAGCTCCCGGACGATATCAGTGAGTACCCGGTAAACCCAACCAATGCCTGTCTTAAAGACTATATCTTTGAAGCCGGTTTATGTAAAAGCCGGGGCGAAGCCAAACGGCTGATCACCCAGGGTGCCGTACAAATCGACGGCCGGGTCATAGATGATAGCAATTATACATTAAGCAGTGGAAACATCATCAAGGTTGGAAAACGTCGTTATGTTAAATGCATATAGACTTTAACTGCCTTTCTGTTTTCAGTTATAATACACAGCTAGCCCAATTAAGGAGTTTTTGATGAGTAATTTACGTATTCCCGGTCCAACCCCTTGTCCGCCTGAAGTCCTCGAGGCTATGAGTTGGCAAATGATCAACCATCGTGGCCCACAGTTTGCCGGTTATCTTAAAGAGGTAACCGAGGGTTTGAAAACCATCTTTCAGACTAAAAACGATGTTTTTCTTCTCTCATCTTCCGGCACCGGCGGCCTTGAATCAGCAGTAGTAAACACCCTTTCTCCAGGAGATAAAGTGCTTGGAGTTTCGATAGGTGTATTTGGAGAACGCTTCGCCACCATTGCTAAAACCTATGGAGCTGAAGTTGTTCCGTTAAATTTTGACTGGGGTAAAGCTGCCGATGCAGATGCAGTTGCTGATGCACTCAAAGCCAATCCGGATGTCAAAACAGTGCTGGTAACCCACAACGAGACTTCCACCGGCGTCACCAATGACCTTGCCTCTATCGCCAAAGTGGTAAAAAACGCCGGCAAGCTTTTACTGGTTGACGCAGTATCTTCCATGGGTTCCATAAACCTTCCAGTAGATGAATGGGGAATAGATGTTTGTGTTACCGGTTCACAAAAAGGCTGGATGGTACCACCAGGGCTTGCCATGGTAAGTGTAAGCGATGAAGCATGGAAAGCTTGTGAACAAGCCAGGATGCCCCGCTTCTACTTCGATTACCTCAAAGCCAAAAAATATGGCGAAAAGGGTCAAACACCCTGGACTCCATGTATGTCAGTTGTATATGGAATGGTGGTAGCTATGAAAATGATGCTTGAAGAGGGACCTGTGAATATTGTGGCACGTCATGAACATATCGCAGAAATGACCCGCCGCAACGCAAAAGAACTCGGGCTTGAACTGTTTGCAGATGAAAAATACGCATCAAATACTGTTACTTCAATCCGTGCAACCAACGGGCTGGATGGGAAACTGTTAAATAAAATCATGCGTGAAGAATATGATATCATCCTCGGTGGTGGCCAACAAACACTGGAGGGCAAGATTTTCCGCATCGGCCATCTTGGCTGGGTAGAAGATAAGGATATCGAGGCAGTATTTGCCGCCCTGAAGGTTGCACTGCCAAAAGCAGGATTCAAAGGAGCATAATTGATGAAGGTTCTTGTAGCTGACCCCATCGCCCAGGACGGCGTTGACATCATAAACCAGGTTGCCGAGGTTGACGTAAAAACCAAGCTTTGTGAAGACGAGTTAGTTGGAATCATCGGTGATTACGATGCCCTGGTGGTCCGTTCTCAAACTCAGGTAACTGCCAGAGTTATTGCAGCCGGCAAAAAGCTGGTTATAATCGGGCGAGCCGGGGTGGGAGTAGATAATATAGATGTAAACGCCGCAACAGAACGGGGCATTATAGTAGCTAACGCCCCAACCGGAAACACCGTATCTGCTGCCGAGCACACGATTGCACTGATGCTCTCAATGACCCGCCATATTCCGCAGGCAAATTATTCATTAAAATCAGGCCAGTGGAAACGGGCAGATTTTATGGGAACCGAAGTAAAAGGCAAAACTCTGGGAATCGTAGGCTTGGGTAATATCGGCCGTGAAGTAGCCCGTCGTGCCAGAGGAATGGAGATGAAGATTCTGGCCTATGACCCCTTTGTTTCCGAAGAACGGGCTGGGCAACTACAGGCTGAAATGGTTTCCCTGGAAAAGCTTTACCGGGAAGCTGATTTCATAACCCTTCACACCCCGCTTACTGATACCACCCGAAATATGATAGATGCACCACAACTGGAAACCATGAAGCCCACAACACGCATAATCAATGCCGCAAGAGGTGGTCTTATCAACGAAGAGGCACTGGTAAAAGCCATAAATGAAGGCAAGCTTGCCGGTGCAGCGATAGATGTATTCTGCAAAGAGCCCTGCACTCAGAGCATATTGTTTTCCTGTGATAAGATAATCGTCACTCCTCACCTCGGAGCCTCCACAACTGAAGCCCAGGTTCTGGCCGCTACAGAAGTTGCCCGCCAAATAGTTGACGTTCTGGGTGGGCAGCCAGCCCGGTATGCCGTCAACGCTCCCTTTATTTCGGCAGAGGCGATGAGCGTTCTGGGCCCGTACCTGAAGGTTGCCAAGATAACCGGCCAGTTAACCAGCTACCTCGGTGAAGGCAATATGCGTAAAATCAAAATTAAATATAACGGCGAAATTGCATCATACAACACCAACGCACTTAAAGCTGCTGTGCTTGGCGGCCTGCTTGACCGGCTCAGCGAAGAACGGGTAAACATTGTTAATGCCAACAGTGTTGCCAGCCGAAGAGGGATCCAGGTGATTGAAGAGAAGGAAACAACGTGTGAAAACTTTGCCAATCTGATCACCCTCGATGTGGAAACCTCTAAAGGGGATGTTTCAGTTGCCGGTACTGTACTGCGGGGGGAACCCCATATAGTAAAGGTAAACGAATTCTGGATCGATATCGTGCCTACCGGCAGATACTTCCTCTTCTCTGACCACATGGACAGGCCTGGACTCATCGGGGCTGTCGGTAAGATTACCGGAGAAGCAGATGTTAACGTGAGCCATATGTACCTCAGCCGGGAAAAACCGCGGGGTAATGCTCTTATGATAATGGCGCTGGATGAACCTCTTGGCGAAGAAGATATGAAGAAAATCCTCAATGTCCCGGACGTACGTAACGCCAAGCTGGTAAAGCTTTAATTACACGTTTAGGCCTGATATAAAAAGCAGGGGCTTGCCCCTGCTTTTTATTTACTTCCCGTTTAACACTTTCAGCAAGGCTTAAATTTAGATCCGCCAACCAAGTGTTATGGTATACTAACCCGGTATGAAAAACGATTCTTTACGCTCTGAAATAGAGCGCCTCAGAGCTGAAATAAACCGCCACAATCGCCTCTATTACATAGAGGACAATCCAGAAATAAGCGATGCAGAATACGACAATCTCATGCAGCGCCTGTTAAAACTGGAAAGAGAGCACCCTGAATTCCTGGTGCCTGATTCCCCCACCCAGCGAGTGGGAGCAGAACCTTTAAGTGCCTTCGATACAGTCAAACACCCCGTTCCCATGCTTTCCCTGGCTAATGCATTTACCGAAACAGACCTGGATGAGTGGTACGAACGGGTATTGCGCCTGACCGGTGATGCCAGCTTTGATTTTGTTTGCGAGCTCAAAATGGACGGGCTGGCAGTAGCATTGACTTATGAACACGGGCACTTTATCACCGGCGCTACCCGAGGAGACGGGTTGTATGGAGAAGACATTACCCATAACCTTAAAACTATCCGCTCCATTCCACTTTCTGTGGCACCGGACTCCCCTGCCCGTTTTGAAGCCAGGGGCGAGGTTTATATGACCAAAGCCGGCTTCGAAAAGCTTAACCTCACCCGCTCACGCCAGGGTATGCCCCTCTTTGCCAATCCGCGCAACGCTGCAGCCGGATCAGTGCGCCAGCTTGACCCCCGTCTTACAGCAAAGCGGCCTCTGGATATCTTCATATATATGCTGGGCTGGGCGGAAGATGCCAACCTGCCTGATAACCACTGGGAGAGGCTGGAATACCTGAAAAAACTGGGTTTTAAAATTAACCCGAATAACACACGTTTTTCTACTCTGGAACAGGCAAAGGAGTATTATCGCTACTGGACTGAGAACCGCCATAGCCTTCCCTATGAAGTTGATGGGGTGGTAATAAAAATAAACCAGACAGACCTGCAGCAAAAACTCGGCCACGTTGGCCGCGAGCCACGCTGGGCAATCGCCTTCAAGTTTCCTCCGGTTCAGGCTACTACCCTTCTAAAAGAGATAAAAATAAGTGTAGGGCGCACCGGAACCATGAACCCTTATGCTGTCCTGGAACCGGTTCAGATAGCCGGCGTAACAGTGAAACAGGCAACTTTGCACAACGAAGATGATATCCTGCGCAAAGACGTGAGGGAAGGAGACACCATAATCGTCCAGAGAGCCGGAGACGTCATCCCTCAAATAGTCGGACCGGTTCTTGCCAAAAGACCTCAAACCGCCCGTCCATTCAGCCTGGAGAAAAAATTAAAAAATCCCCTTACCGGTAAACCGGTTTGCCCGGAATGCGGTTCTGTGATAATCAAACCCGAAAGCGAAGTTATGTACTACTGCCCGGATGCCGCCTGCCCTGCACAGGCAGAGCAGCGTATAGAACACTTCACGTCCAGAGAAGCGATGGATATTCGCGGCATCGGTGAAAACCTTTCCGTTGCACTGTTTAGAAAAGGGCTGGTCAAAGATTTTGCCGACCTTTACTACCTCACCGCAGAAGATCTCTTAAAGCTGGATAATATGGGGGAGAAAAGTGTTACCAATATTCTTGGAGCTATCGAAAGCTCTAAGGCTCCCCCGCTCGAACGCGTGATTTACGGGCTGGGGATACGCCACGTTGGAAGTGAAACAGCCGGTCTGCTGGTAAAGCATTTAAAAAACCTTGGGAGGCTGATGGAAGCCAGTGCAGAGGAACTCAGCCAGATTCCCGGAATCGGCCCCAAAATCGCCGAAAGCATCGTGGGGTTCTTTGCCAATCCTGCCAACCGTGAGATTATTCAAAAACTGGCGAATGCTGGCGTAATACCTCCGGAGACTGAAGAAAAATCCCCGGAAGAAATGCCACTGTCCAGCCTTGAGTTTGTTATCACCGGAAAGCTCAGCCAATTTACAAGAGAGGAAGCCGAAGAACGCATAAAAGCACTTGGCGGAAGCATAAAAAGTGACGTAACCCGCAAAACCAGTTTTCTGGTAGTCGGGGAAGCTCCCGGCTCAAAGCTTCAAAAAGCACGCAAGCTTGGCGTAAAGGAGATCAATGAAAATTCTCTGCTGGATATGCTGGGTGAAACATAGCCCTTATTGCCCTTTTCTGTTAGAATAAGCCCCGGTTCTTTCAACGCTTCCAATTTCTGTTCACTATTATCGGAAAGGATTAATTTCATTATGGCCTTCATAAAACCCTTTCGCGGAATCCGCTATAACTCCGCAATCGCGCCGGACCTGTCCAGGGTGATCTGCCCTCCATATGATGTAATATCTCAATCCGGGCAGGAAGACTATCACCGGCTGGATAAATATAACTATATCCGCATTGAACACAGCCGGGAACTGCCGGCAGATGATGAAAACGACAACAAGTACACACGTGCGCTTGCTACTCTGGAAAAATGGCTGGACGAAACAGTGCTGATTCAGGACTCCAAACCAGCTTTCTATATTCACGACCACTACTTCACATTGAGCGGCACCGAATACCGGCGCAGGACCATCATATCCGCAGTGAGGGTTGAGGATTGGAATAAAATGATAATCCGCCCTCATGAAGGCACCCTCCCCAAAGCCAGAAGCGACCGGGAAAGGCTGCTTCGAAGCCTCAGGGCAAACACCAGCCCGGTTTTTTCCATGTATGAAGACGGCGATAATGCAGTCGAGTCGATGCTTGAAAACCTTACCAGTACACCTCCCCACGTATCAACGGCCGGCTACGATGATGACAGACACCAGTTATGGGTAGTCACCGAAGCCCGAGCCGTTCAGGCGCTTGCATGCTTGTTTGAAGAAAAACCCCTCTATATAGCCGACGGTCACCACAGGTATGAAAGTACCCTGAAATATCGGCGTGAGCAAGAAGCTCTGCTCGGAAACACCACAGGTGAGGAATCCTTCAACTTTTTGATGATGGAAATGGTCTCCATTACAGACCCCGGGCTTTTGATACTCCCCTCCCACCGCCTTATCAGGGGTGCAAGATGGGCCAACATTAACGGGCTGATACCCAGGCTGGAGGAGTTATTTGATGTAACCGAATTCCACCTGGGTAAACCGGATGCCTGGACCAGCATAGAAGAAGAACTGGAAAAACCGGATTCAACCCGCCTGGCACTCTTCGGGCTCGGAGGAGACCGGGTACATGTGCTCGCTGTAAAAGACCAGGGCAAATTAAACCAAATGATGCCGGCATTCCATTCCGATCTTTATAAATCTCTGGATGTAAGCATAGTAGATCACATCATCCTGGAAGGCCTGCTTGGCCTTAATGACATGACAGATCTCTCGCGCATATCTTTCAGCCATGATCGGGAAGAAGTGATAGATCTGGTAAAAAGTGGGCAGCACCAGCTGGCTGTGATACTGCGAACAGTTAAACCAGAAACAATCGTAACCGTTGCTGATGCCGGGGAACGCATGCCCAGGAAATCAACCTACTTTCACCCCAAGCTACCATCGGGACTAGTATTGAACCGCCTGGTATAAGCATTTCGGAAAAGAAATAAACATGAACTTAATTATTGGGCTGGGAAATCCAGGGAAAGGCTACGGTGCAACTCGCCATAATGCGGGTTTCATGGCAGTTGATTACCTTGCTTCAGTGCATGGAATACAGATAGGCACCCGGGAATGCCTGAGCCGCACCGGCTCCGGGCAGATCAGCGAAGCACTGGTCATACTTGCCAAACCGGGAACTTATATGAACCTGAGCGGAGAGGCAGTCAGCCGCCTGGTGAGAAAATACCGTGCCAAACCCCAATCTATTACGGTAATTCACGACGACCTGGATTTGAAACCCGGCCAGATTCGCCTGCGGCAGGGAGGAAGCTCTGCCGGCCACAGGGGGATCGAATCCATAATCAACTGTCTGGGTACGCGTGAATTTGTTCGTTTAAAGATAGGGATAGGCAGACCCGGCAGGGGATCAAGCGAAAACGATATTGTAGATTACGTATTGGGAGAGCTTGCCCCTCAGGAAAAAACAATAATTCGATCGGTTTTCCCCCGCATAAATGAAGCAGTTGAAGTCCTGCTCACTCAAGGGCTTGAAACAGCTATGAACAACTATAACCGTTTCTTTGCCCCACCCGAAGGTGAATGATATAATCCGGCTGGTATTGGTAACTTAAACATTGATGAGCAGCAAGAAAACCATATCGGTGATAGGTGGCTCCAGGGCCTCTGTAGAAGAACTCAGGCTGGCCGAAGAAACTGGCAGAGAGATTGCCGCCAGAGGAGCAGTTCTCGTCTGTGGCGGTCTGGGTGGAGTAATGGAGGCGGCCTGCCGGGGTGCTCACCAGGCTGGAGGAATCACTGTTGGGATTTTACCCGGAGATAAACGTCAGGCAGCAAACAGTTTCGTAGATATCCCCATCGTTACTGGAATGGGATACGGACGGAATGTTATAGTAGCTAGGTCTGCCCAGGCTGTAATCGCGATTGGCGGCAGCTATGGAACCCTTTCCGAGATAAGTTACGCACTGCAAGGTGGCGTACCCGTGATTGGGCTTAACACTTGGGAATTTTGCCGGGAAGGCAAGGCAGACAGTTCAATAATAAGAGTTTCAACCCCGGCTGAGGCAGCAGCCCTGGCCATGGATATGATTAATGACCAGCCTGAAGGAGAAGAATAATAATGCCCGCAATCAGCAAGATCAACGCCCGTGAAATCCTTGATTCCAGGGGCAACCCGACACTTGAAGTTGAAGTGACTACCACCGGCGGTGTTTTTGGCAGGGCGATGGTACCCTCGGGAGCCAGCACTGGTAAATATGAGGCAGTAGAACTCAGGGACGATGACCCCGGGCGCTATAAGGGCAAAGGAGTACTCAAAGCTGTCAATAATGTAAATAGCATTCTTGGACCCGCGCTTGAGGGAATCAGCGTTACTTCCCAGCAAGAGATAGACGCTAGAATGATAGAGATGGACGGCACTCCAAACAAGTCCCGTCTGGGAGCCAATGCAATGCTTGGGGTCTCGCTGGCAACAGCTTATGCGGCTGCCAGCCACACCGGGCAGCCGCTATACAGGTACCTTAACCGCGGTGAAGAAATGCTGCTTCCGGTACCGATGTTTAATATTTTAAATGGTGGCAGGCACGCCACCAATTCCACCGATTTCCAGGAATTTATGGTGATGCCTACCGGGGCTAAAAGTTTTGCCGGCGCCATACAAATGGGAGTCGAGGTTTACCACAGCCTCAAGGCGGTGCTTGCCGGGCGAAACCTCTCCACAACGGTTGGGGATGAAGGAGGTTTTGCACCCACACTTCCCTCCAATACCGCCGCCATAGAAGCTATACTGGAAGCCATCGAAAAAGCTGGGTATCACCCGGGCAAAGATTGCCACCTGGCACTGGACGTGGCTGCCAGTGAGATGTACCGTGATGATGCTTACCACCTGACCCGGGAAGGCAAGCAGTTTACCAGCAACCAGATGGTAGATTATTATGTCAATTTAATAAAAGATTACCCGATTATTAGCATTGAGGACGGGCTGGATGAAGACGATTGGGAAGGC